>Ga0105245_10000749_pt1 | contig 29320 bp, 23 predicted proteins | sample KBSM54metaG_FD_81523 | JGI IMG/M metagenome (GOLD analysis project Ga0105245, IMG submission 81523) | Miscanthus rhizosphere microbial communities from Kellogg Biological Station, Michigan, USA - KBS M5-4 metaG | ecosystem: Host-associated > Plants > Roots > Rhizosphere > Soil | place...
ACAGCAAATATGCCCCCGACCCCGGGTGGCTCACTCTTGCTCGAGGTTTCGACCGACTCGCAGCACTCACCGAAGGATGGGTCGCTGCAAAGTTACAGTTTGCTAGTGATCAACGATGAGGAGACTTCAACATCCAAACGCGCGTTGAGACTTCAACATCCAAACGCGTGTTGGAAACTCAACATCCAAACGCGCGTTGAGACTTCAACATCCAAACGCGCGTTGAGACTTCAACATCCAAACGCGTGTTGGAAACTCAACATCCAACGCGTGTTGAAAACTCAACATTCAACGCGTGTTGAAAACTCAACATTCAACGCGTGTTGAGAACTCAACATCCAACGCGTGTTGAACGCGCACGGCCGCCAGGCTCGTTCGTGGGGTTGGACAGTCGGTTGGCTCCGGACGCCGAGTGTTGGGAACGCAGGCGCGGCGCGAGGTGCGAGGCTGGGTTGGGTTCGCCCCCTCTCTGAAAACCAGCCGGCGCGCGTGCAAGAATCGCGGTAACTTGCGGGGGATGGCGTATTTTCGGGCGCGGACCGCGTTGGCGGTGGGTATCGCCGCGCTGTTATCGAATTGGGTGCTCGCGGGCTGCTCGGGCGGTTTTTACCAGTGTTTGGGGCAGCCGCTTTCGTGCGGCGAGCGCAGCGCGGAGCAATGCCAGGGCCGGGCGGCGGGGGGTTGTTTGGCGGGGCCGGCATGCGAGCCGCCGGTGTGCGCCGAGCTCCATGGGGCGGATCAATGTGCGAGTTCGCCGCTGTGCGCTTGGCATTCAGGAGGCGAAAGTGGGCTCGTGTGCCGGTCGGTCGGGGGCGCGGAGTGTGTGAGCAGCGTGACGCAAACGCTGTGTGAGAGTCACCCGGGGTGTTTGTGGCGCACGGCGTGTCACGGCACTGCCGCGACCTGCGATGGCTTCGACACGCAAAGCGCGTGCGGCGCCGTGCCAGGTTGCCTATGGATGCGCCACGAGGACGCGTGACGCGCGGGCGGCGGCGATCGCCACTTCACGACCCGGGAACGGCGACCGCGACGCCCACTTCACCGACCACGATCGCGCTGCCCCAACGCTCGATGACGCGATCGGCGACGACGATGCGCGCTTGTTCGAAGCCGAGGCCGAGCATGCCCGTGGCCTGAACCTGTAAGTATTGCCCGATAAATAGGCCAAAAGTGGAGCGAAAGTGAGCACCTCGCACGCGCGCCTCGGCGGAGTGTGCATCGTAGTCAGCCGCGGCGCGGCCCTGCGCGCGCACCCAGCCGAGTAGCGGGCCGCCGCCGATCGAAAAATCCCACGCGGGCGAGGCGGTTCGGAAGTTCAACGACAATGCGGCCAGGCGAACTCCGACGTTCACCGTGCCTTCGGGCTCGCTCAACGCTTGGCTCGACAGCGGTAGTAGACCGAACGCGTTCACGGATAGGAAGCGAGTCGGCTCGAGGAAGCCCTCGAAAGCGACGCTCGGTTGTGCACTCAAGCCCGCGCTCATCAGTAGCGCGGGCGCTGCGCCGAACCAAAGCGACGGGTGATCTCGGTAGCGCTCGGGGGGCGGAGGCGCGAAGGGTGGTGGCGGTGCTGCGGGCGCAGCGTGCATTTCAGCGGCCGGCAGAGCCCAAGGCGTTCCCCAACGTGCGCGGAGCGTCTCCGCGATGCTGAGCGCCAACGCGCGCGGATTGCGCTTGCCCACGATCGCGAGCGGCGCGCTCGGTTCGGTCTCGGTGGCGGCGAGCCACAGCTCGGCGCTGAGCGGCTTTCGGTGCACCAAGAGCGCCGCGCGCGCGCCGTACTGCGCGGCCAAATCCGGCAAATTCGAGCCATTTTCTTCGTCGATATCGATGATTTGCCACGCCAGAGCCAGAAGCTCCGCGCGCACGGGGGCGAGCAGCGATTCATCGCCCGGCGTGTGCACGAGCACCACGCTCACTTGGCCTTGCGCTCGCGCTGGGTGCGCAACGCTCACGACGAGCCAAGCGATCAACAGCCCAATGATGACGCGCAGCCGCGAACGCTCAATGCGCCGCATCGACGAGCTTGCGTGCCTGTGCGGCGTAGGGACCGTTCGGATAACGGTGCAGGTAGTCCGTCGCTGCGGCTCGGGCAGCGGCGTTATCGCCGGAACGGTGCAGTGCCTCCACCAAGCGACCGCGCGCTTCGAGCGCAAATTGGCCCTTGGGGCGTTCGTTCAAATAGCTTTGAAAATCACGCGCGGCTTCGCCGAAAGCTGCGCGCTGATCGGCCGCGAGGCGCCCCAGCATGAACACCGCGACCGCGGCTTCGGTGCTGCCGGGGAAGCGCGAACGCAATGCCGAGTAAGTGCTGGCAGCGTCCGGGAGGTGACCGGCGTAGCGCGCCACATCCGCCAGCAGCAACAGATCCGCGCGATTGGCGGAGCGCGCTTGTTCCGAAAAACCCGCGCTTTCCGCGGCTTGGTAGGCGGCTTCGTATTTGCCGGCGCTGCCCAACGCGCGCCACGTGGGCAGCGCCGCCAAGGCGGGCTGCGCCGCGTTGGAGTCGCTCGCGGCGCTCGGCGGAGCGCTCGGCGCGGTCGGATCGTTCGCTTTCGGATCGCTAGCGGGCAGGGCGTTCACCGCAGCGGCGTGGGTCGCGACCGACGCGCACGAGGTATCGAGCAGCTCGCCCGCGTGGACGCGATGCCCAACGCCGAGCGCGCAACCAGAGACGGTGACTTTGCCCTCGTTCAATTTGAGCGACAGGTGCGCGTCATCCGGAGACCACGAAAGATCGAAGCGCGTGCCGGTCACCTCGACCACGAAGGGTCCCGCGTTCATCCACCAATGGGCGTGCGAGGCTGGATTCACGTGCACGGCCATTTGCCCGTGCTCGAGCGTCACGGTCGCCCCGGCGCGGCTCAGGCTCGTCACTCGGCCCGCGGAACCTGCGCTCAGGTTCAAGCTGCTGCCATCTGAAAACGCCACGGGCAGCGGCTCGCTAGCGCTCGCCTCCAACCAGGTGCCAACTCCGGTGTTGCCCGTTTTTCCGGCGTCCACCACGAAGGTGAGCGGTGCGCCGCGCTGATGCCAGACGGCCGCGCCGATGCCAACGGAAAGCGCGCAAGCAGCGGCCGCAGCGAGCGCAAACACCAGCGGTCGCGCGGCGCTCGGCTGCGGGCTCGCTTGCAGAAAACGCGCGCGTTCTTGCGCCAAATCCACGCTCAATGGCTGCTCGGCTTGCAGCCGGGCCACTTCGCGCCCGAGCCTGTCGAGCTCCTGCTCGCGCTCGTGTTCGTCAGCCATTTCGATCATGGCCGGTCCTCGAATTCACGCAAGACGGGGTAGCTGCGAGCCAATTGTCGAAAGCTCAACTGCGCGCGCGTGATGCGGCGTTTCACGGTCGCCAAAGAGACGCCAGTGGCCGTCGCTACGCCGGCTAAATCCATGCCTTCGATGTGGCGCAGCGCGAACACGATGCGCTCGTCCGTCGGCATCTTGCCGAGCACGGCGTACGTAGCGCGCAAGGCGTCTTCCACTTCGAGCGGGACGCCCTCACGCGCCGCCTCGGCCTGCGAGTCGAACCCGAAGACCATGAACAAGCGCTGCCGCCGCTTGCGGCGAATGTGCTTTCTGGCACAAAAAACCGCGATCTGCGTCAGCCAATTGGTCAACGCGCGCGGCTCACGCACGCGATGAATGGCCGAGTAGCTGGCCATGAACACGTCTTGAAGCACGTCCCGCAATTCGGGATCGTTACCGAGTAGCCGGCCCAGCACGGCCAGGATGTGGTTCGCGTAGCGATCGAAGAGCACCGCCTTGGCTTCTTTGCTCCCGCTCTTCAGTTGCGCGACGAGCCACTCGGACGACGCCTCATCCGACACGCCCGCCGCAGGCAGGGTCCGCGCGCCGCTTTCTTCGACGACGCGCAGGTGCGGAACGGCTGCTGTGCTTTTCCACGTCAACGGAAACCTCACGCCTCCTGTCAAAAGCTCGAACGCTCGCGTATCTTTCTACCGCGAGTACCTAGGCTAGCAACAATCCTGGGGCCGCTCCACAATGCCCGGCATCATCCCTGCCCGTGTTCGCCCCCGGACTAAAGTTCCCGGGTCAGCGTCGAGAAGCTGGCGTTTGGCGTCGCTTCGCGGCGGATTGCTCGGGCTTGGCTGCCTTTGGTGCAGTGCGTGCGGCCCCGAACTCGACGCGGTAGCCATATCCAAGCGCACCGTGAGCTGTGACACGGGGTTGGATATCAGCGCGCCCGAACCACTCATGGCTGCGGAGGCCATGGGCCTCTGCCAACGCGCAGATGGCGCCAACCCGGGGCTCGTCAGCGCGAGTTACGTGCGCGCCGATGGCAGCCAGCGCGTGCAAGCCGACGGCTATGGCATTTTGAGCGATTTTGGGCCGAACGTGGCGCCCCGAGAGGGATCCGCGCTGCTCGCGCTCTCCAGCGGCGCCGCGCGTACCCCGGGCGAACCCAATTACGTCGGCCGGTACGGCGATCAAACGGGCGATACGGTGGCGGCTCCGCCTGGGTTTCCGCGGCTGCCCCCCGCGTGTGATGGGCATTCTACGGTGACTCCCGTGCAAGCGACCGCAAACGATTCCGCGGGGCTCGAGTTGCTGCTTCACACGCCGAGCAATGCTCAGGCGTTGTCCTTCGATTTCACGTTTTACACCACGGATTATCCGTCGAACGTGTGCGCGGTGAGCGACGACACGTTCGCGGTGTTCGTCGATCCCGAGCCCATCGGCGCGCTACTGGGCAACGTGGTGTTCGATTCGCAAATCCTGCCCATCAGCGTGAACAACCCGCTGATTCGCGTTTGCCATCCGCCACTATCGGCCGCCGATCAGGCATTGGTCCGTTTGGGCCCGCCCTACTTCGAGTGCCCCTTGGGCGCCGCGGCGTTGCAGGCCAACGGCTATGAAGCGGGCGCGGCCACCGGCTGGCTCACCACGCGCGTGCCCGTGGCACCCGACAGCGATGTTCGAGTGCGCTTCATGATTTGGGACGCAGAGGATTTCGACCGAGACTCGACCGTGCTCATCGACCACTTCTCGTGGGACGTGAACGCAGGCGCCACCTTGCCGACGACCGTGCCCGCGCAGTAGCAGCGGAGCTTGCCAGGCTCAGCGGTTTTGTAGCCGAAACGCGCCCGCCAACGCGCGGGTGAGCCGTTTTTCTCGCTCTGGGTACCTTCCCACTCGATGTCGTCTCGTCGGCTCTGGCCGTCCGTTTTGCTGATCGGTACGCTCGCAGGTTTTGCGCCGCTCGCCTGCAGCAGCAGTGACGCCACACCAATGCTGCCGCCGAGCCAAGGGGGAAGCTCGAACGCCGGCACCAGTGCCGGTGGCAGCGCGGGGACCAACGCGGGCAGCGCGGGAAATGCCGGAAGCGCGAGTGGCGGACAGCACGCAGGCGGCGGGCAAGCCGGAACGGGCGGCGCCACCGCCGCTGCGCTGTCGTGGCAGCCGTGCGCGGGGCAACCGCCGGGCACCGAGTGCGCCACGCTTCAAGTCCCGATCGACTACGGCATGCCGAACTCGGGCACGCTCGGAATCGCGGTGAGTCGCATCAAAGCCAGCGGGACGGCCGGGCGGCTCGGCGTTTTGTTGCTCAATCCGGGCGGACCGGGCGCGGCGGGGCTCACCATGCCCGCCGAACTCGCTTCCGTTCATTCGACCGCCCTTTCGCGTTTCGATTTGATTGGCTTCGATCCGCGCGGAACCGGTCAAAGCCAGCCGATCGCTTGCGGCTATCCACGCGATTCCGAGGTCGATCCCAAGCACGGTCTCGAACCACACGCCGCGGACTTGGTCGCGCGCGCTGCCGCTTACGACCAAGATTTGCGCGCCTACGCCGCCGCTTGCGCGAGCAAGCACGGCGCCTTCCTGCACCACGTCGGCACGAATGACGTCGCGCGCGATATGGACCAACTGCGGCAAGCCTTGGGCGAAGAGCAGCTGAGCTTTTTGGGCTTTTCGTACGGCACTTGGCTCGGCGCGCGCTACGCGCTCGAATTCCCGACGCACGTGCGAGCGATGGGGCTCGACTCGGTGATGCTACCGGAGGCCGATCTCGGTTTGCTCGATCGCGAAACCGCGCAAGCCAAGGAGCGCGAGTTGCAGCGCTTCGACAGCGCTTGCCAGGCGAACTCGCAATGCGCGCTGCAAGCGGGCGGCGCCCTCACCACGATCGACGCGCTCGTGACCGCGCTGTGGGCGAAGCCGCTCGACGTGGGCAACCCCAAGGCGTCGCTGACCGCGATCACGCTACTACGTTCCATTGGCTTCTCACTGTCCACGGTTTCGGATTGGGCGGGGTTGGCCGGATTTCTGGCTGAATTGTCGAATACCGTCGTGAAAGGGGCACCGCTCGCGGAGAGCACACGCGCCATGCTGAGCGACGCGCTCGATGGCCCGGCGGACGATGCGTTCAGCGCAATCCTGTGCACGGATGTGCCCTCCGGGCGCACGGTGGCCGCGGTGCTGGACGACGCGCACACGATCGCGAGCACTGCGCCGCATTTCTGGTGGGTGCTGCTCGACGAGTTGCCCTGCGTCGTTTGGCAAAAGCCAACCGATCCGGTCGCCATCACCGTCACTGCCGCCGCGAAGCAGTTGCTGTTGGTCGGCTCTGAATGGGATCCCGCCACGCCTTACGCGTGGTCAGAACGCTCGAGCACGGCGCTCGGCGGCACGGGCCATGTGCACAACTACGCCGATGGCCACATCTCTTACCTGAACAGCCCCTGCACCACGCAAGCGATCGACGCGTTCCTGACGGACCTCACGCCAGCTCCGGCTAGTTGCGGGACCGCTCCGAGCGCGCCGCCGCCCGTGGCCGGCGGCTTCGACACGCCGGCGCGCGCGGCTCCGTTCCGGCTGCGAACGCGAGCTCGCCCAGCATTTTCGCTCGACCCGAAAGCCTCGCATTTGCCATGAAAATAACTCAATCACGCGTTCCTCACGCGCTTCGCTCGAGCGCCATGCAAACCCTCGCCGGCGTTTGCCTGGTGAGTTTCGGCGTCTCCGCGTGCGCCTCTCACGCGAACAGCTCCGGCCCGAGTCCGGGCAACGGCGGCACGGGGGCAAACGCAGGCACGGGCGCGAGCGGCGGGCCGCACCTGATCGTGGATTCGGGAGGCACGGGCGGAGCCGTTGCCACCTGCACTCCCGGGCTGAGCTCGGCCGACAACGACGGCGACGGCTTCTCGCCCGATCAAGGCGATTGCGACGACTGCAACTCCTCGCTCAATCCCGGTGCGTACGATTTTCCGAACAACGGGATCGACGAAGACTGTAACGGCAAAGCCGACGACAGCGTTGCAACGTGCGATTCGGGCTTGGCTCCCGATAGCGGCGATCCCCTCGACGCCGCGAAGGCGCTCGGCCTGTGTCAACTCGCCAAGGGCAACAGCTGGGGCGTGGTCTCGGCGCAATGGGTGTTCCCGGATGGCACGAGCGCGAGCGTGCACCCGACGCCCATTTTCACGCCCTTGCCCGGTGACGCGTGCGAAAGCGTGGGCACTCCGCCAAACCCGCTTTCGCACGGCATTTTGCCGGCATTCGGAACAAACGTGAAGCCGCTCGAAGGCGCGAGCGTGGTCGCTCTCTCGACGGGCGTCGCGCGTCCGGGCTCGAACACTCCGCCTGCTCCGAGCTTCGGCCCCTCGCCGATGGACGGCGCTCGGATGTGTCGCGCAGCAGCCTCACCTCCGCAATTTCCGAAAGACTCTCCCTCGTGTGCCGGCTCCAAAACCGCCGACGATCACCTCGCCTACGACAGCATCGCGCTCGAACTCGTGATCAAGGCACCGAGCAACGCGCGCGCGCTGTCCTTCAATCTCGATTTCTACAGCGCCGAGTGGCCAACGTTCGTGTGTGGCCCATACAACGACTTCTTCGTCGCGCTACTCCAATCACAACACCCGAGCGTGCCCGCCGATCAGAACATCGCCTTCGACTCCAAGCAAAACCCGATCAGCGTGAACAACGGCTACATGGAAGTCTGCGATCCCGCCCTCAGCGCGGCGAAGCCGGCGCTCGCGCGCTTTACCTGCGCGCGTGGCACGACCGAGCTGCTCGGCACGGGCTTCGAGACCGCGAAGTACGGAGGCGCCACGGGCTGGCTGAAGACGAGCTCGCCGATCGTGCCCGGCGAAACCATTCACGTTCGCTTCGCCATTTGGGACATGGGCGACGAACGCTTCGACTCCACGGTTTTGCTCGACCAATTCAGCTGGGATCCGAAAGCGCCCGACGGCCCGACCACCGAACGTCCACCAGATGTGCGCTGACGCCCGCGCCTCGCGACTAATACTACTTGATCAGTTACGGGCGGCAGATCTCGATCGACGCGAGTCGCCACATGCCACGAGACGAAAAACCAGGGCGACGCGCTTCGCGATACCCGAAGGGGTAAATCCGGCGCCCGGCTACCTAGCGTCGAGCGAGGGTCGACTCCACGTTGCTGCGCGCCAGCCCGGGAAAATGCTCCTGTGCAGCCGAAAGGCTTCCGATCGGACCCAAGTGACTAAGTAGTCCTAAGGGCGAGATCGAGAGATGGGGGGCGCCCAAAATCCAAGCCATGCACCTCGCAGGATGCGTGATTTCCGCACAAAACGAGATTGTGGAACCAATTTCAGTCACATCCGCTGCGCCCCCGACTCAACCCTAAATGACTACAGGACATCGGATGATTACGGGTCTGGCGAGCCTGGCTTTGGCGTGCTCGCTCGGCGGGGTGTTGGCAGCCTGCGGCGGCGTTGCTACGTTGGACAATACCGCTAGCGGAGGCAGCGCCGGTGCCACTCAACCCGCCGATGCGGCGGGCAGCTCCGGCACCCACTCGAACACGACTGACACCAGCACCCACTCGAACACCACGGACACCAGCACCCACTCGAACACGACGAACACCGATTCGGTGTGCGCGTTGGTCGGAAAGCTCGCGCTCTCGGGCCTCACCTTGATTCTGCCGCCCGCTGCAAACGTTCCGGCACAGCTGCACGTGACCGTCACCAACACCGGTTACCGGTTGATCCCCGACGCCGGCGCGAGACTCGAATGCCACAGTCCACCGGTCGTCGAGGTCGGCTCGTTTGCGTGGTGCGCGGCGCCGAACTGTGGAATCGACTCGTATATCGGCTTCTCGAGTATCGCGCCCGGCGACAACCTTTCCATCGGCCTATCTGCAAATTTTGGGTATTCGGTGCCGGCCGGCACCCGCGTGCAGTGCCTGGTGCGAGCGTCAGCCTCTAGCTTCGATGCCACCCCCTGCCCCAACGCTCAGACGCTCCCCATCGAGCTCGTCGTCCAATAGTGGAGTGGTGTCAGCGCTGTTCGTGAAACTTTCCGACGTCGCGCGCGAAGGTTCGCGGTGCCAGCGACTCCAACGGGGGCATGAATTCGAAATTCGACTCGCGGCGGTTGGTTCCGGGCGCTGCTGCCCTCTTGTTACTCGCGGCGGCAGCGGGAGCACCCGGCTGTAGCGCGGGCACGCCGAGCGAAACCTCTCAGATTGGGACGACGGCGCAGGCTTTGTCGCGTTCGAGCAATCCGCCGGGCGGCCTCGCCGTTTCGCAGGTGCCACAGTTCGTTGCCGTCACCTTCGACGACAATTTCAACGCCGACGGCATGAACTGGGCGATCAGCTTCTTCTCGCCACTGCGTAACCCGAACGGCAGCGGCAACGCCGGCACCTTCGACAACACGCCGGCGCGCACGAGCTTTTACTACAACAGCACGTACCTGGCCGGCATGCAGGCCATTTGGCAGACCGCGTTCAACGCCGGCCACGAAGCTGACGACCACACGGTCGACCACCCCGATGGGCTCAATTCCTCGCTCAGCCAGTGGCAGCAGCAAATCCACGATTGCCGCACGCAACTCCAAAGCGCGTTCGGCACCACGCTCGATAAGATCAGCGGCTTCCGCTCGCCCTATCTGCATTACAACGACAACACGTTCACGGCATTGCTGAACGAGAGCCCGAAGTTTCAATACGACACCAGCATCATGGGTTGTTGGGCGGACGCAGAAACGGGCGCGAATTGCCCCTGGCCCTACACGCTCGATAGCGGCAGCCCCGACGCGGACACCATCTTCAGCAAGTGGGCGGGTCGCAACGTGGTTCAAGTCACGCCGCACCCCGGCCTGTGGGAGATGCCAGTGGCCGTCGTGTTCGTGCCGCCAGATTCATTGGCCACGCAGTACGGGTTCACCACGGGCCTGCGCACGCGCATCAACAATTTGCTCGGTTTTGCGGCGAACCCGAACTTCTTCGAGCTCTCGACCGGCAAGCTCGTGGGCATGGACATCACGATGCTGCTCGACGGCAAGATGACCCGAGCCGAAGCCCTCGCCACCCTGAAATACACGCTCGATCTGCGCTTGCAGGGCAACCGCGCGCCGCTCGTGTTCGTGGCTCACTCGCACGTGTACGAACAAAACTACGGCGGCAACACCCCGGGCGTGCCGGACCTCACCGAGCGCCGCAGCATCATTCAAGATTTCGTGAACTACGCGCTCACGAAGCCCGAAGTTCGCATGCGCCCCGTGGCTGACATCCTCGCTTGGATGAAAAATCCGGTTCCGCTCGGCGCTTGCACGCCGACCACCTGCGCGGCGCAGGGCAAGAACTGCGGCAGCGTGGGCAACGGTTGCGGCGGCACGCTCAACTGCGGCACCTGCGCAGCTGGCCAAACCTGTAACGCTTCGAACGTCTGTCAATCGTGCACGCCGACGACGTGCGCGGCTCAGGGTAAGAACTGCGGCAGCATCAGCGATGGCTGTGGTGGCACGCTCAGCTGCGGCACCTGCGGCAGCGGCCAAACTTGTTCCGCCAATGTTTGCACGGTGAGCGGCACCACCTGTAACGCGACGGTGACCGGCTACTCACTCGGCAAGTGCAATGCCACGGCCGTCTACAACGGCAAACTCTACAAGTGCATCTCGCAGGCCAGCGGCGTGAACGGCGAGCCTTCGGGCTGCGGCACCGCCGGCGTGTTTTGCAGCTCGATCGCCCCGGATAACGCGGCCTGGGGCAGCACGGCTTGGCAGTTCGTCCAGAACTGCAGCTCGAGCTGCACGCCGACCACGTGCGCCGCGCTCGGCAAGAACTGCGGCAGTGTCGCTGATGGCTGTGGTGGCACGCTCAGCTGCGGCACCTGCGGCACCGGCCAAACCTGCTCGGCCAGCAACGTCTGCCAAAGCAGCTGCACGCCGACCACGTGCGCCGCGCTCGGCAAGAACTGCGGCAGTGTCGCTGATGGCTGCGGCGGCACCTTGAGCTGCGGCACTTGCACCGGTGGGCAAACTTGCTCGGCCAGCAACGTCTGCCAATCGACGGGCAGCTGCTCGCCCACCATCTCGAGCTACTCGCTCGGCAAATGCAACGCGACCGCCATCTACAATGGCAAGCTGTACAAGTGCCTCTCGCAGGCGGCCGGCGTGAACGGCGAGCCCACCGGCTGCGGCACCACCGGCGTCTACTGCGGTTCAATCGCACCAGACAACGCCAGCTGGGGCAGCACCGCTTGGCAGTTCGTTCAGAACTGCCCGTGAGCACAAAGTAGAACGAGTGCGCGGGTCCCGTCGTGAGGCGGGGCCCGCTTCTTTTTAGTGCGCCGCTGACCGAAGCGGCCGATCGCCGCGATCAGCGATATTTGCAGAAAAGTCGGGCATTTTTCCAGGCGCGAGCACATCCGGCGGCACTTCGTCGGCGCTCAAAACGCCAGCGACCGGCGGCGTGGGCGCCAGCTCGGGCGGCGGCGGCGGCGTGACCGGCTCGATGTGTTGCGCCGAGTACGCCGGGGCCGACGCCACATCGAACGCCACCTGACCCGCGACAGCAGACGACGGCGGTGCGGCCTCGAACACGGGAGGGATGAGCAGCAGCGCGAGCACGACGAACGTGAGCGCTGCTACGCAGAGCCACACGCTCTGTGCCCAGCGCCAGGCGCAGAAATCTCTGAACCACCGAGGTGCTCGCATGATGACGACTCGCGTGCGAAGGGGAGTGGCTGTTGCTCGACTTGAGCTTACACGAGCGCGCCGCGCTTGCCACCCAGGCCGCAACCTCGATCTTGAGAGTTACTTCGCGTCACGGCGGCTTTGCGCGAGCATCGCTCAATCGTCATCTGCTCACGCTAGGCGTGTTCGAACAGCGAGGGTCGAACAATGAGTCAGGCAACGACGGTAGCCACGCGTGGTGTTCGCGGCGCGCTCGGGGCGCGCTCAATCGGAGTCGGACTGGTGACGGCGAGTTGCGCCTTCGCGCTGCTGCATTTCGTCCGACCGAACTCGCCGCTCGTCGCCTCGGCATCGGCGCCACACTCCATCGGTTCGACCTCGATCCAGACAGCGCGCGCGACGCCCCACGAGGCCCAGCGTCGCGCGCTCGGGAAACGCATTTTCTTCGATGAAAACCTATCAGAACCAGCCGGCACCAGCTGCGCGAGCTGTCACGATCCGGCACGTGGCTACGCGGGCAATCACGGATCGACACTCGGCGTCGCGCTGGGCAGCCGGCCCAATCATCTCGCTGCGCGGAACACGCCATCCGTCATGTATCTGAAGTTCGCGCGCCCCTTTCATCTCCATTGGGAAGAGGACGCGCCGCTCGTCGACGCATACGGAGGATTCTTCTGGGACGGTCGAGTCGACGACTTGGCCGACGTCCCCCAGCAGCCGCTCCTGAATCCCAACGAGATGAACAACGCGAGCGCGGCTGCAGTGATCGAAAAGGTCGAACGCAGCGCATACGCCGCCGAGTTCCGCCAGGAATTCGGCGCAGCCACCGACACCGAGCGCGCCATGCGTTCGCTCGGTGAGGCCCTCGCCGCTTATCTCACGAGCCCCGAGCTTGCGCCCTTCTCCTCCAAGTACGATGAGTACATTCAACACCGGATCGAGCTCACGGAGCTGGAAGCGCACGGCCTTCGCTTGTTCAAGGATTCGGCCAAGGGCGGCTGCTCCGAATGTCACAAACTGAACGATACGATTCCGGTTCCTGAACGGTCACCGTTCACTGACTACGGTTTCGATTCGGTCGGCGTGCCGCGTAACCAAAAGCTTCCGATCAATCGCGATGCGGCGCATTTCGACCTCGGCCTGTGCTCGCGGCCGAACCCCAAATTTCATAGCGATTCACCGGAATTTTGCGGGGCCTTTCGCACGCCATCGTTGCGCAATGTCGCACTGCGCGAGCGCTTCATGCACAACGGCGCGTTCAGCTCGTTGCGCGACGTGGTGGCGTTTTATGCCTCACGCTCGACGAACCCGCGCCGCTGGTATCACGGTCCCGAGTTCGATGATCTGCCCGCTCGGTATCGTGAGTATGTGAACGTCGACCGTGCGCCGTACAACCGACACGCGGGTGACGCACCTGCGCTGACCGCGCGCGAGATCGACGCCATCGTCGCCTTCCTCGGGACGCTGAGCGATACGAAGTTACATTGAACTGGCGCCACGCGCGGGTATCGGCAAGCGTGCCACACGTCTCGAGCGAGCACACGATCGACGACGAATGTTTGCCCACGCGCCGCGCTCGAGTCACGGCGACTGAATAGCGTATCGCGCACTCGTTCACGATCACACATGAGGTGTGAGCGCGCAGCGAGGGCGATGTATTCAACGGAGATCCTCAGCATGCGAACTCAATTGTCCCCGTGGCTCCTCGGTTGTGCAGCAATCACCGTGGCTTGCAGCGGAGCCGGCCCGTCCGACAGCGGAGCCGGCGTGACCGAAGCGGCATCGAATGCGATCCCGAATCAGGTCGTGGCCGCGCGCAGCCGCAACGACAAGAACGACCGCGAGACGCGCACGCCGATCAAGCACGTGATCGTGATCGTCGGCGAAAACCGCACTTTCGACCACGTTTTTGCCACTTACAAGCCGAAGCACAGCCAGCGCGTCGACAACTTGCTGGCCAAGGGCATCATCAGGGAAGACGGCACTCCCGGCCCGAACTACGCGCTCGCCGTGCAGAAGAGCGCCACCGACACGACCACTTTCCAGATCAGCCCCACTGGCAAGAAGGCATACAAAGTGTTGCCACCCGCGCTCGCCGGCGGCCCGACGGCACCGTACCTAGCAACGCTCGAGGACGCGAAGCTGGCGGAAGGCAAGGCGCTACCGAGCAGTTACTTGGAATTCCTGACCACCGGCGGCACTGGATTGAAAGCGGGCACCCCCGACACGCGCTTGCCGAACCCGACGACGTTGCCGCCCGGGCCGTTCCAGCTCACGCCCGCCATTGCCTACGACGACTACGCGGCGAGCCCCGTGCACCGCTTCTATCAAATGTGGCAACAGCTCGATTGCAGCGCCTCCCAGGCCAGCACCGAAAACCCGTCGGGCTGCCGTGCGGATCTGTTTCCCTGGGTGGAAGTCTCGGTGGGCGCAGGCGCTAACGGCGCGACCATCCCAGCCAACTACGACAACACGACGACGCGTGAGGGCTCCACGGCGATGGGCTTCTACAACGTCCTGCAGGGCGACGCGCCCTACTTCAAGAAGCTCGCGGACCACTACGCGATGAGCGACAATTTCCATCAAGCGATTCAAGGTGGCACGGGCGCGAATCACGTGGCGCTCGGCACTGGAGACGCGGTCTGGTTCAGCGACGGCGCCGGAAACCCGCTGGCTCCGCCGGTTCTCAACACCGAAAACCCGAATCCGCAGCCGGGCACCAACAATTGGTACACGCAAGACGGCTACTCGGGCGGCACGTACAGCGATTGCTCGGACACGACGCAGCCCGGGGTGGGCCCCGTCGTGGACTATTTGAAAGCGCTGAAGGTGAAGCCCAACTGCGACAAGGGTCACTACTACCTGCTGAACAACTACAACCCCGGTTACTACGGCGACGGCACGGTTGCCTCGGGTCAATTCACGATCCCTCCCACCTCCACGCGCACGATCGGTGATGAGCTGCTCGATCACCATATCTCGTGGCGCTACTACGGTGAGAATTGGAACAACTACGTCGCCGATCCGGATGCGTCTGGTCCGGGCAGCGAGTACTGCAACATTTGCAATCCGTTCCAATACGCCACGTCGATCATGACCAACGACAAGGTGCGGAACAACTACTTGAAGGACACGACCGACTTCTACGCCGACGTGGAGAGCGGCTGGCTCCCCGCGTTCTCGATCGTCAAGCCCAGCGGTCTGCTCGATGGCCATCCCGCCTCGTCCAAGCTGGATTTGTTCGAGGGCTTCTCGAAGAAGGTGGTCGACGCGGTCAAGAACAACCCCACTTTGTTCGAGGACACCGTGATCTTCATCACCTTCGACGAAGGCGGCGGCTACTACGATTCAGGGTTCGTCTCGCCGATCGACTTCTTCGGAGACGGAACGCGCATCCCGCTGATCGCGGTCTCGCCGTACACGACGGACGGCTACCTCTCACACAATTACGCGGATCACGTGTCCTTACTCAAGTTCGTGGAACGTAACTGGAAGCTCGACCCGATCACCAAACGCAGCCGCGACAACCTGCCGAACCCGATCGCCGCTGCGGGCACGCCTTGGGTGCCCACGAATGCGCCGGCCCTCGATGACATGTTCGATTTGTTCGACTTCGACGGCAACCGCGCGACCGCCTGGGCAAACGAAACCGACGAAGACTGAAACGCGCACTCGTCCGCTCGTCACGAGACAGGCGCCGAACTGCCCACGCGGCTCGGCGCCCTCTTTCTCGGCATCGAGCCCGTTTGGCGCTCAGCGCGGGTTGTAGACTTCCGTCGCGCACCCGAACAGAACGTTGATTTTCACGCCCAATTGGTGAAGTGCGTCGCACGCCGCCGGGCACATCTCGATGTGTGTCGGCGCGGCGGGGGCGTCATAGTACCAAGCGGGCACTGTGGCTTGGCAGGCAGCCGCGCCGGCCACGTTCGGAAATAGCTTTGCGGGTTGATTGGGCAGCGTGACTTGAACGTTGACCTTCATCGGGTCGATCATGCCCGCGTCGGGCGCCGGGATCGGATACTCGCACGGGAGAGAGAGCACGCGAATTTCCGCCAGTGCCTTGGCCAAGTCCGCCTGCGTGGTCGTGCCCGCACCATCGACGATGAACGCCGCATGCCCGGTTCCTCCGGCCGTGGCCCAATCGTTCAGGTTGCCGACGTCACCAATCCCGATCACGTACGTTTGAATCGGCGGGGTCATCGCGGCTTGGCTTTGAATGAGCGTCACGATTTCCGCGGAGGTATCACCAGTGCAAAGCTTGGAAGGCAGGCCATCAGTCGCCAGTAGCAGCACACCGCGCCGCGCGGGATTGGCCGTCAAATAGGCGCGGAGAGCGGTGTAGCTGCCTTGCAGCGCGGGATACGTCGGTGTTCCCCAGTGCGCCGCATCGTTGCCCATCGCTTTGGTGAAGTAGTGCTTGTCTATCGAGGCGCTGAGCGCCGCGGCATTGCCCGGCAAATCCGCAACGGGGACATCCGCGGTTGCGTAATTGGCGGCATTGCAAATCTTCGAGTCGCTCGTGATCGTGGCGCCCTGTGGGAAGTATTGCAAGCCGACGCCTACCTCGGCCAGGGACGGATCGGCGACGAACGCCTTCAGCGCGCCGCTGACTGGGTCCCAGCGATTGGCGTCGATCGTCATCGACCCGGACTGATCGAGCAAGATGTACATGGCGAGCGGCAGGGTCATCGCTTGTTGCGCGTCGCTCGCACAACTTTCGGCGCCACCCGCGCTGTCCGCTCCGCCAGTGCCCGTGCCGGAATCGAAAACCAGCGTGGGGCCGGAGCCACCGGTCGGCGCGGCCCCGCTACCGGTGACGCCACCGGTGCTAGCAGCGGCTCCTCCGCCCCCTCGACCCACCGCCGAGCCTGAACCGTTGCCTGCGCTGCAGCCAACGACACACGTCAGCATCAATCCGAAGCAGCCGGCGAAAGACGGAACTTGCCACATCATCATTGGTTTCATGAGCGCCTCTCACGAACATCAGCAAGAAGGATGCCGCTAGAAAACAGCGCGCTTGCGCGCGATCGGCGTGCGGCTTGCGCAACTTCGGCACTGCTTGATCCCAAGCCGCTCTTGCTGTCCTCCTGCTTTGTATCGGGTTTCGAGCAGTCTTCGCGAAACTCACGCCAAAGCGACACGCGGCATCGATCTTGCTGAAGGCCTTCGCAACAACGCAGGAAGGTCGGCATGGAACGAACAATCAGCAGCGCGCGATTCGTGGTGTCCCTATTGGCGCTAGCAGCCGGCGCGTGCGCCACCAACACGAGCGACGAGACACGCGGCGCAGCGGGCAACGCGGGCACGACATCAGCAAACGCTGGCGCATCTGCGGCGGGCAGTGGCGCTGGCGGCAGCACGACGTCACCGAACGGAGGCGCAGGCGGCGCGCTGGCCACCGCGGGGAGCAGCACCGGGGGCGCGAATGCCGGTGGCACGAACGCTGGCGGCACGAGCGCTGGAAGCTGTACCACGATCGATCCGGCCGACCTAATCAGTGATTTCGAATCTGGCAAAGCCCAGGTCGCCATGGTCGGTACGCGCGGCGGTAGCTGGTTCCTCTTCAACGACGGGACAGGCACGCAGACTCCGCCGAAGACCGTGAACACGCCCCTTGCCGCCGAAGGCCCGGGCGCCTGCAACAGCCTGTTTGCGTTTCACTCCACGGGCATGGGTTTCACGGTGTTTGGCGCGGGTTTTGGGGCTGATTTCGTGGCCAAGCCGGCGATGAGCACGGCCAGCCTGCCGCTCGATGCCAGCGCTTACACGGGCCTCGCGTTGCGCGCGAAGTCCGCCGCAGCCATCGACTTACGGGTGAGCGTGTCTGACTCCGGCACCGCGCCAGAAGGCATGAAGTGCCACGACACCACCGACAAGACCGACAAGCTCCGTTGCGGTGACTACTTCGGTACGGACGTCACGCTCGGCACCGATTGGCAGGACTTCGTCTTGCCGTTCGCAGCGATGAAACAGCGCGGGTTCGGGATGCCGGTCCCGAGCGGGCTCGATGACAAGCAGGTGTACACCGTGCGCGCGCAGATCAAAGGCAGCGCGGCAGCGCCGGGCGCCTACGACATCTGGATCGATGACGTGCGCTTCGTGAAATAAGCGCGCCCTCCCGTCAGCGAGCGTCTTCTGGAGTATTCATGATCGAGAGTCGTGTATTTGGAGTGGGCGCTGCCCTGAGCGTCGTGCTGCTCGGCGCCGTCGCGCGCGCCCAGAGCGATGCGCCCGACGCGGATGCTCCCGTGGCTCCCGAAGTGCGCCGTCCGCGCGATCTCGAAAGCGTGTCCCTGCCGCCCGGCATGCCCGATTTCGGAGGTGAGGTCGGCGAGGGAGCCAGCACCGGGAACCTCTCCGGTGACGGCTATCACTTCGATTTCCATGGCTATATTCGGGCTCCTCTGCGCGTCGGTGACGGTCCGCGCAACGACGGGAGCCCAGGCAAGGAGCTGCACAGTCCGCCGCGCACCGCGGACTTGAGCTTCACTGACTGGAACTACACGAACGCGCTACCCGGCCCCTGGAGCGAGCTTCTCCTCTCGTACGGGAACTCACGCGCCAGCATGACGGCGTCGATCGCCAGCTACAACCAAACGGTCGCCGGTTACCGCGATCTGCAAGCGCAACTCGGCATCAACCAAGCTTTCGTGACCTTGAATTTTCCGGACGCGTTCGGGCGCTTCGGCGGCCTGCGCGGTGTCTTCGGCTCGTTCACCAATCGCTACGGCTCCCCCGGGAAGTACGGGGGCGGGATGTACGACACCTACCTCTTCGGCCGCACGCGCGCGGTCGGCGAAACCCTGACAGCGGATTTCGATCTAACTCCAGCGCTCACCTTGATCGTGGAGCACGGCGTCGGCGCCAAGCTCGACGTCACTCCCTTCGATACGATCACGCCCAGGCCCGATTATCTGCCCTATCCCGGCCCCGTACCCCAGGGCTCGACGTTCGTTCACCACGCGCATTTGGCGCTCGACGTTGCCCGCACGCTCTCGCTCGGCGCTCACTACATCACGGTCTGGACCCCCGACGATCACAACGCGGCCGGCACCCAGTCCCAGCCGGGGCGAATGACCATTTCCGGCGCTGAACTGCGCCTCGCCAATACCGTCGCGGGCGAAGGCTATCTCGGTTACTCGCACATCCACGCGAGCCACATCTTGCCGCTCGCCGACGCGGTCGAGGTGCTGCACTCGCTCGGAGGGTCGAGCTTCAAGAACAATTTCTTCGGCGGCTTCGACCCGGTCACGCGCACCAAGTTGCCGGACGACTCGGGCGACGTGGACAGCGTGCTGTTCCAATACACGGCGAGCCTCGGCCAAATCGCGCGCTATCCCAAGAAATTCGGCGGAAACGGGCCAGATCTGAGCCTGACCCCGTTTGCGATGTGGAACCACGTGAAGAGCGCCAACAACGACTACTCACGCCTCAAGTTCGGGGCGGAGCTCATCTACTCGCCGCTCTCGGTGCTCGCGCTGGGCGCCCGTTACGACCTCGTGCAACCCAACCTGAAGGACTCCAAGCAATCCTTCACCATTCTTTCACCCAAGGTGATTTTGCGCACGGCGTTCGTGACGCACGAAGCGATCACCTTTCAGTACTCTCACTACATTCTGGGGCAAAAGGCGCTGCCCTCTTTTCCGTACAACGATCTACCGAAGGCCGATCCAGATGTCTTCATGATCAGCGCCTCCATGTGGTGGTGAATGAACGCGCCCCCTCGAACGAACAAGGAAGAGTCCATGTCGAACCCGCAAACCCTCGATCCGAAGCAGCTCATCTTCCGCAATACGACGGCGCTCCAGGGGCGACACATCAGTGTCTCGCCCAAGAACAGCCCGATGGCCCACCTCAGCTATGGACGGATTCGACTCGACGCGGAGACGGCCAGCGTGCGCTTCGAAAGCAACGGCTCGGAGGTGGCGTTGATCTGCCTCGCCGGCGAGTGCACGGTCCGCGTGGACCGCGAAGAACCCCAGAATTTGCGACAATACGACGCGATTTACGTGCCACGAAATCGCTTGATCGAGGTGCAAACCGAGGCCGCGGTCGACCTGGTCGAGTGCAGCGCAGACGTCGAGCACGACTACCCGGTGCAGCTGGTGCGCTACGCGGACGTGCAAGCCACTCCCTCGCTCAAGTTCACGGCCGGCGGTGACAACACCACGCGCGAACTCAATATCCTGATCGGCAGCAACGTGAAGGCGGGCCGCCTCGTCGCTGGCTTCACGCGCTCCGCGCCCGGCCATTGGACGAGCTGGCCGCCGCACGAGCACCGCGCGCTGCTCGAAGAAATGTACGTGTACTTCGACATGCCCGCGCCAGCCTTCGGGGTGCAGTTCGTGTACACGAACCCGAGCGAGCCCGAGTTCGTGGGCGTGGTCCGCGATGGCGACGCCGTGCTCATGCCCGGCGGCTATCACCCCAACGTCTCCATCCCGGGGCACTCGATCAATTTCGTGTGGTTGATGGCAGCCCAACGTGAAGTGGAAGACCGTGTGTTCGGCGTGGTCAACGTGCAACCCGAGTTCAAGCAAACCGCCTCCGGGCTCGACGCCGCGAAGAAGTGAGCCGCCGTGAAGCCGAGTGAAGCCCTCGAACCCACCGCTATTCCCGCGCTCGCGCCCCCGGGTGGCGGCGAAATCGCGCCAAATTCGGCTGTGGCGAGCGCGGTGGGTCGAAGTCGAATCGGTCGCTATCGCTGGCTCGTGTGCGGTTTGTTGTTCACCGCGGCCACCGTCAACTACATCGATCGCCAAGTCATCGGCGTGCTGAAGCCGGTACTGCAACACGAGCTCGGCTTCAGCGAGGTCGATTACGGTAACGTCGTCACCGCCTTTCAAGGCGCGTATGCGCTCGGCATGCTGACCATGGGGCGCCTCATGGATCGCCTGGGCACGCGGCGTGGCCTCTCCTTGGCCGTCGGGTTCTGGAGCCTGGCCGCGGCGGCGCACGCCCTTGCCTCGACGGTGTTTGGCTTCTTGGTCGCCCGCTTCGCGCTCGGCATCGGCGAGGCCGGCATGTTCCCCGGAGCGCTCAAAACGATCGCCGAGTGGTTTCCGAAGCGCGAGCGCGCGCTCGCCACGGGGATCTTCAATTCAGGCACGAATATCGGCGCCATCGTGTGCCCGCTGGTCGTGCCCTGGCTCGCCTTTCACTGGGGCTATCGCTCGGCCTTCCTGGCGACGGGCACTTTGGGCTCATTGTGGGTCGTGGTGTGGCTGTTCGTTTATGTCCCGCTCGCTCGCAACCCACGCGTGAGCGAGGCAGAACGCACGCACATCTTGCAAGGCAGAGAAGCACCGGGAGCGCGCATCGCGTGGCGAGCACTGCTCACTCATCGTCAAACTTGGGCCTTCGCCTTGGCCAAATTCCTCACCGATCCCTTTTGGTGGCTGTACCTGTTCTGGATCCCCGATTTCTTGCACAAGAAGCACGGCCTGAATTTGCTGCAGAGCGGGCTACCACTGGTGCTCATCTATTTGCTCTCGGACGTGGGCAGTGTCGCGGGTGGCTGGCTTTCCTCGCGCTGGATGGCGCGCGGCGTGAGCACCAATCGCGCGCGAAAGAGCGCACTCCTCGTGTGTGCGCTCGCTGTCGTGCCCATCCTCTTCGCGTCGCGCGTCGAGTCATTGTGGCAGGCCGTGGCGTTGATCGGGCTGGCAGCCGCGGCGCACCAAGGTTTTTCGGCCAATCTGTTCACGCTCAGCACCGATCTGTTCCCCGCGCCAGCGGTGGGCAGCGCTGTCGGGATCGGCGGCATGGCCGGCGCATTGGGCGGGACGCTCATCGCGCAAGCGGCCGGGCACATTCTCGCGCTCACCGGCAGCTACACGTCACTCTTCGCGTGCGCGGCGTTCGCCTACTTGGCGGCGCTCGCCGTGATCCACGCGCTGCTGCCCCATTTGGAGCCAGCGAAGTTCGACACACTGCCCCAAGGGAGCCGCTGATGGCAGCCGATGCATTTCGTCTCGAAGGCCAAGTCGCACTCGTCACCGGGACGGCGTCCGGCATCGGCGCTGCGATCGCAACGGCCCTCGCCGGCGCCGGCGCAGACGTCGTCTGCCACAGCCATCGCGAAGACGCGGGGAGCACGGTGGAGCGCTGTCTGCAGCAAAATCGCCGCTCGTTCGCCATTCAAGCCGATCTCGCGGATCGCTCCACCCACGAACGACTCATCAACGAAAGCGTCGAGCGATTCGGACGGCTCGATATTCTCGTCAACAATGCGGGGCTGATTCGCCGCGCCCCCGCCGTCGACTATTCCGACGACGATTGGGATTTGCTCTTGGCCGTGAATCTCTCGGCGGTATTCCGGCTCTCCCGCGCGGCCGCCAAACACATGCTCGTGCGCGGCAGCGGCCGCATCGTCAACATCGCCTCGCTACTCTCGTTTCAAGGTGGCATCTTGGTGCCGGCCTACGCGGCTTCGAAAGGCGGCGTCGCGCAGCTCACGAAAGCCCTGGCCAATGAGTGGGCAGCGCGCGGCATCGGTGTGAACGCGATTGCCCCCGGGTACATTGCGACCGCCAACACGGCCGCGCTGCGCGCCGATCCGGACCGAAGTCGACAGATCTTGGAGCGAATTCCGGCAGGTCGCTGGGGCGATCCCTCTGACATTGCGGGAGCCACCGTGTTTTTATGTGGAGAAGCAAGTCGCTACGTCAACGGGCACGTGCTCGCCGTGGACGGCGGTTGGCTGGGAAGGTGAATGACATGCGAACTCGAGATACCACTTGCGTACGCTGGGATTTGGTCAGCCTCGGCGAGGTGATGTTACGGCTCGATCCGGGCGAGAAGCGGATCCACACCGCGCGCCACTTCGACGTCTGGGAAGGCGGCGGCGAGTACAACGTGGCCCGCGGCCTACGCCGCTGCTTCGGGCTGCGCAGCGCCATCGCCACGGCGCTGGTCGACAACCCCGTGGGGCGGTTGCTCGAAGATCTGATGCTGCAAGGCGGCGTCGACACCTCACTCGTGCGCTTTGCCGATTTCGACGGTGTGGGCGCGGCGGCGCGCAACGGCCTCAACTTCACCGAACGCGGCTTCGGTCCACGCGCGGCCGCCGGCTGCTCGGATCGCGGGCACACCGCGGCCTCTCAGCTGAAACCCGGTGACTTCGACTGGCAAGCGATCTTGGGCGAAAATGGCGCGCGTTTTCTGCACACCGGCGGCATCTTCTGCGCGCTCTCCGGCAGCACGCAGCTCGTGGCCCGTGAAGCCATGGAGCAGGCCAAAAAACACGATGTGCGCGTCTCCTACGATCTCAATTACCGGCCCTCTCTGTGGAACAGCTTCGGCGGCCAAGCGCGCGCTCGCGAAGTGAACCGTGAACTGATGCCGTTCGTGGACGTGCTGTTCGGCAATGAAGAGGACTTCGCCGCGGCTCTCGGATTCGAGCTCCCGAGCGCGGATCCCTCGTTCGCGAGTCTCGACACGAATCAGTTCCGCAGCATGATCGAAGACGTCGTCTCCACGTTCCCGAACATCTCCACGGTCGCTACCAGCTTGCGCACCGCGAAGTCGGCGAGCGTCAATGGTTGGGGCGGGATCCTGTACCATCGCGGCGAGTTCTTCGAAGTCCCTCAGCGCGACATCGAGGTTTTGGATCGCGTCGGCGGCGGGGATTCGTTTGCTTCGGGCATCTTGTATGGGTTTTTGGCCGGGCGCGGGCCTGCCTTTGCGCTCGAGTGCGGCGTGGCCCACGGCGCGCTCGCCATGTCGACGCCGGGTGACACCTCGACCGCGTCACTGCCTGAAGTGCGTCGGGTCATGGCCGGCGGCAGCGCGAGGATCGAACGATGAACCGCAGCGCGATTTGCCACCGAATCGAGCACACCGGCGTCGTGCCCGTGATTCGGGCCAGCAGCGCCGAACAAGCTTGGCTCGCGTGCCGCGCGCTCCACGCTGGCGGCATCGACGTCTTCGAGATCACGATGACGGTGCCCGATGCCACGCGCGTCATCCGCGAACTCGTGAGTCAATTTTCGGGTCAAGTGCTGGTCGGCGCGGGCACCGTCATCGATCCCAAAACGGCGGAGGCGTGCATCGATGCCGGCGCGGAATTCATCGTGAGCCCCGGCTTCGATGCGCACATCGTCCGCGTCGCACACGATGCGGGGAAGCCCGCGCTGCCCGGTGCCCTCACGCCCACCGAGATCATGGCGGCCCTGCGCGCTGGGGCGGACATCATCAAGCTGTTCCCCGCTTCGGCCATGGGTGGCGCGAAATACCTGCGCTCGCTGCGCGCTCCCTTCGAGTCCGTGCGCTTTCTGCCGACGGGCGGGGTCAACGCCTCGACGGCGCGCGAGTTCATCGCGGCCGGCGCGGTTGCCCTCGGCGTGGGTTCGGAATTGGTCGATACGGCAGCGCTCGCCCGCGGTGAGAGCGAAGTCATCACTGCCCGCGCGCGCGAGCTCATCGCGGCAGTGCGCTTGGCTCGTGAGGAACTCGCGTCTCAGAAAAACGCGTTGGAAATGGCTAAAGAAGGGTCACGTTGATGGCAGTAGTCGGACACGAAATCACGCCGGATTTGATGCGAATCACCTACGAGGAGAGCGCGCAGTTCTCCCCCGAGCCGAAGCTCCAGCGGCGCATCCTGGCGCACAACCCGAACCTGATGCTGGTCGAACACCGCATGGAACTCGGCTGGGCCGGCGCGCGCCACAGTCACCCGCACGATCAAGCGGTGTTCGTGATCTCCGGCCATCTGCGCTTCTTGTGCGGCGACGAAGTGTTCGAGGCGTGCGCAGGCGACAGCTTCGTCGTGCGCGGCAGTGTCGAACACCAAGCCTGGGCATTGGAAGCGTCCGTCGTGCTCGACGCCTTCACTCCCACTCGCGAAGATTACTTGCCCAAGCGGTGAGCTGCATCATGCGCCGATCTGGCTCGCTGATCATTTTCTTGGGGGTTTCCTACTGCGCGGCGGGCTGCGTCAGTGACCCGGAACCAGTCGCGCCGAAGGCCGGGGCCGGTCGAAGCTGGGCGACCGAGTTTGGAAAGATCGATTGGCTTTCTGAATGGCGCCCCAAGAAGAGCGGCCGCTTTGGCTTCGATAACTTTTCGCTCGAAGCGGGCACTGGCGAGCCGTTCGCGCGCTTCTTGCGCGTGAGCTATCCGAAGGGCACGTCGAGCCCGCGCGGCAGTCGCGCTGCTGGCGTGAAAGAGGGCGGTGGGCAATTCTATGGCACGCTCGAAGGCGGCCCGGTCGATACGCTGTACTTGCGCTATTACCTGCGTTTCCCGGCCGAATTCCAGTTCGTCAAGGGCGGCAAATTACCCGGATTTTATGGCGGAACCGAGGTCAGCGGTGGCCGCATCCCGAACGGCACGAACGGCTTCTCGACGCGTTTCATGTGGCGCACCGAGGGGCAAGGTGAGGTGTACGCCTATCTGCCTTCGAGCGACACGTTCGGCACCAGCCTCGGTCGCGGCGATTTTTCGTTCGCGCGCGGCAAGTGGCAGTGTATCGAGCAACAAGTGGTACTGAATACGCCCGGCGTCGCGAATGGCGCGGTCCGCGCGTGGCTGGACGGCAAGCTCGTGTATCAAAACGAACAGCTCCTCTATCGCACCGTCTCGTCGCTCCAAATCGAGGGCGTGTTCTTCTCCACCTTCTTCGGCGGGGGTGATTCGAGCTGGGCACCCGAAAGCGATCAACACGCGGACTTCGCCCACTTCGCCACTGGCCCCGCGCGCATCGGTTGCGAAAAGGCTGCGCCATGAGGCAGCTCTGGTCGGCGCTTGCTTGGAGCGCCCTCGCCTGCTCCGCGGCGACGAATCGCAACGCAGGCACTGCCACGCCCACGGCCGCCGCGCCCACGGCCGGACCCGCGCTCGCCTCGACTGCGGGCTGGATGCCCCAAATTTTGGCTCGATCCGAGCCCTACCTGCCGGACTTCTCGTACGCCGGTTATCACTTCGGCGAGCGCGCACTACCAAACCTGAACCCCACCCTCGAAGTGACTGACTTCGGCGCCCGCCCCGACGACACCGTCGATGACACCGACGCCGTCAAACGAGCTCTGGCCGCGGCCAACGCCACCACGGGACAAGTCGTGCTTCACTTCCCGAAGGGTCGCTTCATCCTGAGTGACATCTTGTATCTGGAGCGCTCGCGCCTCGTCTTGCAAGGGAGCGGGAGTGGTCGGGGTGGCACGCAGTTGTTCTTCGCCAAACCGTTGGCCGAGATGCCGCACAACGCGCTGATCCAAAAACTCGAAGCCTACCTCACCGCGACCGACAAGCGCACCGAGGGCAAGCTGTACTCACCCTTCTCTTGGACGGGCGGCGTGCTCTGGGCGCGCTCACCATCCAGCGTCGCCCCTTTGGCCCTCGGGCGCGTCGTGGAAGCCAAGCGCGGCGCGCACACGCTGCAGCTCGAAAAGCCAGTGGCGCTCGCTGTCGGCAGCATCGTGAGCGTTCGCTGGTTCAACCGCGCAGGCGATGATTCGCCGCTGTTGAGGCACATTTTTGGCCTCGAACACGCCGCGTTCGGCGAGCGACTCTCGGATCCCAACGGCGACCCGGTGGCGAGCGAAGAGGCCACCGTGCAGTCGGTGCGAGGCTCTGAAGTCACCCTCGTTCAGCCGCTTTTGCACGACGTTCAGGCGGATTGGAGCGTCGAGCTGGTTCAGCCGAGCCTTCTGGAAGAGGTGGGCATCGAGCACCTCGCGATTTCGTTTCCAGAAGAAGCTTATGGCGGGCACCATCTCGAACGCGGCTGGAACGGGATCTACCTCACGGGTCTCGCACACTCGTTCGTGCGCGATGTGCGCGTCGAGCATGCCGACTCCGCGTTACTCAGCGATGATTGCGCAAACCTGACGCTCTCCGGCATCGCCGTGAGCGGCAGGCACGGACACTACGGCGTGCACCTCGGTGACGTGTTCGACGTCTTGTTGGCTGACTTCCGAATCGAGAGTGAAGAGTTCCACTCGGTGAGTTTCAATACGCACGCGCGGGCCAGTGTCGTGACTCACGGTACGATTTACCGGCCGAGTTTGGACCAACATCGCGGCGCCAATCAGCAAAATTTGTTCGACGATCTGCAAACGCTCGAAGATCGTGGCCAAAGCAAACTACTCGAACACGGCGGTGCCGATTATTTCGGGCCCACGCACGGCGCGTTCAATACATTCTGGAACATTCACCTGGAGTTTTCGGGGCTGGCCCCGAATTCAGCACGATTCCTAGGGAAAATCACGGATGCAGGCCCCGCGCGCCTGGTTGGCTTGAGCTCCAATGCGCGGCTTTCGCTCGACTACTCGCACGCGTACATCGAGGGCTTGGGTGAAACAGGCATCGCCGTGCCTTCACTCTACGACTACCAGTTGCAACGCCGATTGAGCCACGCGCACTGAACACACGCCGCACCGGTAGCGTCGCGTCAGCTGCTTGACGACGCGCGCCGTTCGAAGTTATGGTCGCGCTCGCAGCGTTCGGGGTTTCGGGGGAAACGCCGCAATGGGAGAGGATAGTCATGAAAAAGGCGGGATGGGTGACGTTGGCGGGTGCCGCATGCGTATTGCTCCAAGCAAACGCAGCGCGGGCGGACCACACGGAGTGGGTTCAACAACCGGGATACGCGACGGCGATCAGCGTCGGGCCGCGCAATATTCCGTGGGTGATCGGCCGCGGCGGCCACATCAACTACGGCATCGAAGGCACGGCCTGCGGCGCCGGTATTTGCGTGCCGAGTGGCCAAGAGGTCTGGCACGACGCAGTGGGCGGCATCGCCGTCCGCGTCGCAGTCAACCTGCAGGATGAAGTCGCAGTGAGTAACTCAGCCGGCACTTTGTACCTCGCCGGCGTGGTCGACAGCGCGACGGATCCGCATCGTTGGCCAGGTTCGCTCACCAAGTGGCTCTCGTACTCGACCACGTTCGGCGCGGGCGGGTCGCATTGCGTCGGGCAATTCGTGATGAGCGTCGCCCAAACCGGCACTGCCGGCCCGGATTACCTGTACGGCCAGCCGTGCACGGGTGGCTCGGCTTGGCAGTTGGCACCTGGCTTCTTTTGGTACCCGTATCTGGCCAATTTCCCGCTGATGAGCAACGGCACCTGGGTGCAGGTCGACACGAATGACTCGCAGGTTGCACTGTTTTCCACGAGTGCGTTCGGGCGGGCCACCCAAAACCCATGGACCCTGTACAACGGCCACGCCTACGCCTTCAACGGCGCAAGCTTCGTGCGCGTCATCAATCCCAAGGTATTTACCGACCTCAAGCTCCAATACTTGAGCGATACCTTCGCGGTAGCAGCGGGCATCGTCTACCAATGGACGGGAGATGTGTTCGGGCGCGGCACGGGCAATCCGTACCAAGACTGGAAGTTCGTGATCGGTGCCACCCCGAACGCGCCCATCGCGCAGATCGCCTATGCGCCCGCGCTCACCGGCCCGAATTACTTCGGAGCCAATACCATCGGCCCGAGTGAATTGTGGGCCACCGATACGGCGGGCAACATCTACAAGATGATCACCGTTTCGGACACCGTGGTGAAGTAAATTTTCGAGCGACGAATCGCGGGGGAACGCGTTTTCAAGGGAGAGAGTAGCGATGAAAAATCTGGGGTTTCTGTCGGCAGCGGGGGCTTTGGCCGTATTGTTCAACGCGCACGCGGCACGCGCCGATCACTTCGAGTGGAGTCAGCAGCCAGGCTACGCCACGGCCATCAGCGTCGGGCCGCGCAATATTCCGTGGGTGATCGGGGGCGGCGGGCACGTTTACTACGGCAGTGAAGGCACCGCTTGCGGCAACGGGATCTGTGTCGGCAGCGGGCAAGAAGTTTGGCACGATGCGATCGGCGGTGTCGCAGCCAACGTCGCAGTCAGCATGCAGGATCAGGTGGGTGTCTCGACCGCCGGTGGCACGTTGTACATGGGCGGCGTCCTCAACGGCAGCAGCATTGCGAGCTGGCCCAGCACGCTGAAGAAGTGGCTGCCGTATTCGACCCAATTCGGGCCGGGTGGCTCACGCTGCGTCGGGCAGATGGTGATCAGCGCGGCCGAGACGGGCACCGCCGGGCCCGACTACATTTACGGCATGCCCTGCGGCGGCGGCTCCGCGTGGCTACTCACGCCGGGCTTCTATTGGAATACTTCCGTCCAAAACTTTCCCATCATCAGCAACGGCACCTGGCAGCAAATCGACACGAATGACGCGCAAGTCGCGTTGTTTTCCGTCAGCGCGTTCGGCCGCGTCACGCAAAATCCATGGACGATGTATACGGGTCACGTCTACGCGTTCAACGGCGCGAGCTTCGTGCGCGTCGTCGATCCGAAGGTACTCACCAACCTGAGAGTCAGTTTCATGACTGACACGTTCGTGGTCGCCACGGGTCTCGTCTACCAATGGACGGGTGATATCTACGGGCACGGCACGGGCAATCC
>Ga0105245_10000754_pt1 | contig 29261 bp, 24 predicted proteins | sample KBSM54metaG_FD_81523 | JGI IMG/M metagenome (GOLD analysis project Ga0105245, IMG submission 81523) | Miscanthus rhizosphere microbial communities from Kellogg Biological Station, Michigan, USA - KBS M5-4 metaG | ecosystem: Host-associated > Plants > Roots > Rhizosphere > Soil | place...
AAAATGTGCATGTAGTATTGCCTCCGGAGGGGCTGCAGGCACCCATGGTAACGAAGAACTGACCGAGGCCGGCCGCGTTTGGCCCGCGCCCGGTCAGCGTCAGGCTCTGCGCGGTTTGGCCGAGGTTCACTGTGATTGCCGCCTGCGTCTGGAAAGAGGTCAGCAGCAATCCTCCCAATACACAAAAGGCGAACTGGGTGAAGGCTCTCTTACGGGAGCCGATATGAAGATTTGTACTCCCGGTATGGGTTTCGCAAATCCGGAGTCCACTGCTAGACTAAGGAGATACGTAACTCAGTTCCAGACCTGGAATCACCGCATTGCGAGTAGCGCTTCTCCAGATAAATCCTATCGCGGGCGATTTGAAGGGGAATGCCTCCCAAATCATCCGAGGCGTTCGTGCGGCCCAAGATCTGGACGTGGATCTGGTGGTGACGCCGGAGCTTGCGCTGATGGGCTACCTTCCGCGCGACCTTCTGATGAGCAGCGGCTTTGTACAGCGAAGCTGCCAGATGACCTCGGCCTTGGCCGTGGAATTGAAAGATGCTCCGCCGGTACTGGTGGGCGTGGCGACGCCCAACCCCGCCGATATCGGGCGCCCTTTATTTAATAGCGCGATGCTGCTGCGCGATGGCAGCATTGGTCCGGTATTTCACAAGACGCTGCTGCCTACCTACGATGTGTTCGATGAAGATCGCTATTTCGAGCCGGGCCGCGAGCCGGGCATCCTGGAGCTGAACGGATACCGGCTGGGGATCAGCATCTGCGAAGACGTCTGGAACGATCGCGATTTCTGGAAACGGCGGCGTTACCATCAGGATCCCATCGACGTGCTGGCGCAAGCAGGGGCGCAGGCCATTATCAATCTTTCGGCATCACCGTTCACAGTGGGCAAGGAACTTCTGCGCGAGGAAATGCTGGGGCAGATGGCCCGCAAGCACAAGCTGCCCCTGGCCTGGGTAAACCAGGTGGGCGGCAATGACGATCTGATCTTCGACGGACGCAGCGGCGCTTTCGACCGCGAAGGCAAGTTGTTCGCGCGCGCGAAGGGTTTCGCCGAGGACCTGCTGGTGGTGGACCTGGACTCGATGGCGGGCGTGATTGCCGCGGACGACTTCACCCCCGAAGCCGAAATCTGGAACGCGCTGGTGCTGGGCGTGCGGGATTACGCGCGCAAGACGCATTTCAAGAAAGTGCTGCTGGGGTTATCAGGCGGGATCGATTCGGCGCTGACCGCGGCGATTGCGGTGGATGCGCTGGGTCCGGAGAACGTGCTGGGCGTGATGATGCCGTCGGGGTATTCCAGCAAAGGCAGCGTGGACGATTCGGTGGATCTGGCGCGCAACCTGGGCATCCAGGTTCTATCGCTGCCGATTTCGCCCATCATGGCCAGCTACGAGACCGCTCTGACGGGAGCTTTTCAGGGCTACACGCCGGACGTGACCGAGGAAAACATTCAGTCGCGGATTCGGGGAAACCTGCTGATGGCGCTGTCGAATAAATACGGCGCGCTGCTGCTCACCACCGGAAACAAATCCGAATTAGCAGTAGGGTATTGTACTCTGTACGGTGATATGAACGGCGGGCTGGCGGTGATCGCGGATCTGCCCAAGATGATGGTGTATCGCGTGTCGCGCTATCGGAACCGGCGGAGCGCGGACATCCCGGAAAGCACGCTGACCAAGGCTCCTTCGGCCGAGCTGCGGCCGGATCAGACGGATCAGGACAGTCTTCCGCCTTACGAAGTGTTGGACCAGATCCTGGAGCTGCACATCGAACGGTCACAATCGGCGGAAGAAATTATCGCGCAGGGGTATGACGAACAGACGGTCCGCCGGGTGCTCCGGCTGGTCCGCAATGCGGAGTTTAAGCGGAAACAGGCCGCTCCGGTGCTGAAGGTGACATCGCGCGCTTTCGGAACCGGGTGGCGAATGCCAATTGCCAGGGGCGAATAGAACGAATGAAAATTTCGATAGTCGGTTTAGGAAAACTTGGATCACCGATGGCAGCCGTGATGGCGCACAAAGGACACGACGTCACCGGCGTGGATTTGAATCCGGCCTACGTGGCCGCGATGCAACAAGGGCTGCCGCCGGTGAACGAACCGGGCCTGGCGCAGATGATCCAGGCGAATCGCGAGCGGCTTACCGCGACCCAGGATTGCCGTGCGGCGGTACTGGCCACCGATGTCACTTTCATCATGGTGCCGACGCCGTCGGAAGCGGACGGCGGGTTCTCCATGAAATACGTTCTGGACTGCACGGAGCAGATCGGCGGCGCGCTGCGGACCAAGCAGGGCTGGCACCTGGTGGTCTTATCGAGCACCGTTATGCCGGGGTCGACCGGAGGGACGCTGCTGCCCGCGCTGGAGGAGCATTCGGGAAAGAAGTGCGGCACGGACTTCGGCCTGTGCTACAACCCCGAGTTCATCGCGCTGGGCAGCGTGGTCCGGGACATGCTGAACCCGGACATGATCCTGATCGGCGAATCGGACACGCGCTCGGGCGATCTGCTGGAAAAACTGTACACCGGTGTTTGCGACAGCAATCCTCGAATCCAGCGCATGAACTTCGTGAACGCCGAGCTGACCAAGCTTTCGGTGAACACGTTCGTGACGACGAAGATTTCTTATGCCAACATGCTGGCGCAGGTCTGCGAACGGCTCCCCGGGGCGGATGCGGATGTTGTGACGACGGCGATCGGCTGCGACAGCCGGATCGGCCAGAAGTATTTGAAGGGCGCGCTGGGTTATGGCGGACCGTGTTTCCCGCGGGACAACGTCGCATTTTCTGCTCTGGCGAGAGCCACGGGAGCACCGGCGTTGCTGGCCGAGGCGACGGATCAACTCAATCGCAGGCAGGTCCCGCGCCTGGCGGAGATCATACTGGCGCGGCTGCCCCAGGGCGGCACGGTCGGAATCCTGGGGCTTTCCTATAAGCCACACACGGAAGTGATCGAAGAATCGCAAGGAGTGGACCTAGCGAGGCATCTGCTGAAGGCCGGGGTGCGGGTGACGCTGTACGATCCGGCCGCGATGCAGAACACGAAGAAGCAAGTGCCCAACGCGTCGTTCGCTGCGTCGGCAGCGGAGTGCGCGGGGCTGGCGGATGTTCTGGCCATCACTACCGCGTGGCCGGAGTTCAAGAATCTGAAGCCAGCGGACCTGAAGCAGGGCGGACGCCCGACGGTAATCGATTGCTGGCGCGTTCTATCGGCCAATGCATTTTCGGATGTGAGCGACTACCTGAGGCTGGGGTACGGCGGCGCGGGAGTGGGCGCGGGCGGCCGAGCCAGCGCAGCCAGATCGGGCAGCGATGATGCGCAGGCGAACGGACGCGCGGCACCGCTATTCTCGGCTAGTACAGAATAGTTACATATCACAACAATGTCGTTTGAGAACACCTCGATCCAGAAGGTCAGCGAATACTGGGATTCGCGTCCTTGCAACATCCGCCACTCGCCTAAGCCGGTAGGCACGAAAGAGTATTCGGATGAAGTAGAGGCGCGAAAGTATTTTGTGGAGTCGCACATTCCCGGGTTCGCGGACTTCGAGCGCTGGAGGGGCAAGAAGGTACTGGAGATCGGATGCGGGATCGGCACCGATACCATCAACTTCGCAAGACATGGCGCGCGGGTCACGGCGGTCGATTTAACCGAGAAGTCGCTGGCGGTGGCGAAGCAGCGGGTAAGAGTCTCGGGATTCGAGGATGCCGTCCGGTTTTATCAGGCCAACGCGGAGCATCTCAGCGATTACGTTCCGGTGGAGAAATACGACCTGGTTTATTCCTTCGGAGTGATCCATCACACGCCGCATCCCGAGCGCGTATTGCAGGAGATCCGCAAGTTTGTGACGCCCTCCAGCACCATCAAGATTATGGTGTATAACCGCTGGTCATGGAAGGTCCTGTGGATTCTCTTCGTCTACGGCAAGGGGCAGTTCTGGAAGATCGACCGGCTGATCGCGGAGTACTCTGAAGCGCAGACCGGATGCCCGGTCACATACAGCTACTCACGAACATCGGGACGCGAATGGCTGGAGGAGAATGGTTTTCGAGTGACCGAGACAATGGTGGATCATATTTTCCCGTACAGCATCCCCGAATACGTGAAATATCAATACAAAATGGTATGGTACTTCCGCTGGCTCCCGAGGCCGGTGTTTCGAAGTCTTGAGCGCATGTGGGGTTGGCATCTGTGCTTAACCGCGACTCCCAAATAGAATCTGCAGAGCCATACCTCTCGCTGGTGGTCACCGCGCGCAACGATGACCACGGCGGAAACCTGCTGGGCCGCATGCAGATTTTCTTGGATGGCTGGCTGGCGCAAGCACGGCGCTACAAGATTCCATCGGAGCTGATCATCGTCGAGTGGAACCCTCCGGCGGATCGTCCACCTTTGGCCGAGGCGCTCAAGTGGCCTGCGGATACGCGACCGTGCGTGGTTCGGTTTATCGAAGTCTCGCGAGAGATTCACAGGCGCTTCAAGCACGCGGAGAATCTGGCGCTGTATCAGATGATCGCGAAGAATGCAGGCATCCGCCGGGCTCGAGGCCGCTTCATTCTGGCCACAAATATCGACATTCTGTTTTCGGACGAATTGGCGGCGTTCATTGGGGAGCAGAAACTCAGCACAGAGAAGATGTATCGGATCGACCGTCACGACGCGATGAGCGATGTTCCTGCGGGTGCGCCGATCGAAGAGCAGATAGACTACTGCCGCAATCATCTGATCCGCGTGAATCGCCGCGAAGGGACATTTGAAGTCTCACCCGTTGGGAATCCTGTCCTTAGTTCCATCGATGCGGCCTCGCCCAGCTCCGGCATTCTTTTCGGATCCGGCTGGTTCACCCCGGAGCGCTTCGAGACGGTGGGATGCTTCCGTTGGGCGGATCGCGAAGCAGAGATCCTGCTCGGTACGCTGCCCGAATCGCACACCCGCTTGACGGCCGACCTGGAACCGGGACCCGCAACGGGGGGCCGCCCCCTGGATCTGGAGGTGTCGACGGATGACGGAAGGTCAGTAGCGCGCGTCAGCATTGACGCTCGCACTCGTCTGCAGCTTACGATCCCGGCGCCGCCTCCACAGCGTCTGATATTCCGGGCGGTAGGAGTGCATGCTTCCCCGAATACGAATCCACGCACCTTATGCTTTCGGGTGTTTCGATTGGAGCGAGAGCGCGAAGAGGAATCGCCCAACGTCGAAATTCGCAAGGCCCAGGCGACGTTGCAACCGCCATCCAAAGGCCGCCGGATGCTTTTGGGCTGGAAGAAACTGCAGTATGTCATTCGGAAACTCGCGGATGGCGGACCGCTGGTATCGTTGACGGTGCCCGTATCCCCCCGGCTGCAACGCATGCTAAAGAACTATGTGCGTCAGGGCGGCTTCACCGGGATGATCCGGCGCGGCAAGCCAACTCCAGAGCCCGCGATACCTCCGGCTTCCACGATCTCCGCGGAACCTACTATCGCGAGCGTAACTTGTCCCGACTTTCTCCATACCAATGGATGTGGAGATTTCACTCTGATTGCCCGAGAGCACTGGTTCGATCTGCGCGCATACCCGGAGTTCGACATATTCTCGATGAACCTCGATTCGGTGTTCTGCTTCGCGGCCCATTATGGCGGCGCCCGCGAAGAAGTGCTCACCGAGCCCATGCGGATTTACCACATCGAACATGGGAGTGGCTCCGGCTGGACTCCAGAAGGCCAGCAAAAGCTGTACGAGCGACTGGCCCTCAAAGGTATTCCGGTCCTGGATAACGAAGATGTCTTACAGTGGGGGGCGCAGATGCGCCGCCTGGACTCGCCGATGATCTTCAATCGCGAGAGCTGGGGGCTGGCGGAATTCGAGCTCGAGGAGACCGAGCCTGAGACGGGGACGAACGGAACAGGCGAATCGGGAAGGCTCGCTTCGGCAGCCACGGCTGCGGGGCCGTCCAGTGCACGCGGATCAAGATCCGCGGAAGCAGCACAGACACCAGATACTCTTCGGCAACACATCATGCCTCGGTATCACCCTGTATTTGATCTGCTTTCTCCTTATGCGGGGCCGCCCGACTTCGGATTCGGAATCGACTTTCTTGGCGTCAAGACCCGCTGCGAGTTTCTAGGCGGAGCCGCAGTGGCTGGAATGCCGGGCCAGCCCGACCCCCCGAATGAAGAATATTTTGAATGGATCGACCTGCTGGAATCCATCATGGCCGCCAAGGAATATTACACAATGATGGAATTAGGCGCAGGTTACGGACGTTGGTCCGTGCGAGCGGCGGCTGCCGTCCGCCAACTGCGTAAACTCCCGTTTCATCTGGTGGCCGTGGAAGGTGAGCCGAGGCACTATCGGTGGCTGCAGCAGCACATGGCTGACAACCGGATCACCCCTGATGAGTGCACGCTGATTCAAGGAGTAGTGAGCGATCATCGAAACGACGTGCTCTTCTACGTGGGAAGCCCAACCGGCGGCGGCGACGAGGCTGCTTCCTGGTATGGACAAGCCATTACCAAAGAGTACGAGGCTGTGGACACATCCAACGGCAACTACGAGGGCCAGGATGTCTTCCGCCTGAAAAGCGGCTGGACGTCGATCAAAACACGTTCTTATTTGCTTACGGATATTTTGCCAGCGAAGAACCGCATCGACCTGATCGATCTGGATGTGCAAGGCGAAGAGCTCAAAATCATCTCGGAGGCAATCAGGTCGCTGGATCAACGAGTTGCCCGCCTGCACATTGGAACGCACGCACATGACATCGAAAAGGGTCTCCGGCGCCTCCTAACGCGGCATGGCTGGGAATGCAAGGCCGATTATCCGTGCGCGCAAACCAACCAAACCCCGTGGGGACCTGTCGAGTTCGTGGACGGAGTCCAGAGCTGGATTAATTCCAGGCTGGTTTAAGCTTCATCTGTCGCGACAGGGAAAACCGCCGGGCGATCACCGCCTGGCCAGAAATCGTTGCGAGGTAGCGCGCCGATAAACCGTCGGGGATCCATAGGGCCTCGCGCTTCGGTATTATGGCGCACATGCGAAGTCTAGCGTCTTCTATTCTCCCGTTCGCCGGTCTTTTGACTTGTTGCGTTGCCGCCGCACAGGCTCCGGCACGCGTAGCGCCTCCCGCCCGGATCGTGAGCTTTACCGCGCAACCGGCATCGGTCCAGCCCGGGCAGCCGGTCACATTGATCTGGGCGACGGAGAATCCCAACGGCGTAACGATCGAGCCGGGATTGGGCCGCGTGACCGCGCGCGGCAGCCGTCAGGTGTTTCCGACCACCAGCACCAGCTATACGTTGAACGTGACGGGGCCGAACAACACCAGCCTGACCAGCTCCGTGAAGGTAACTGTATCGGGAACGGCGGCGGCGCCGACGCAGTCCTCGAGCGCCCATCCGGATCTGAACGGCGTTTACGGATTCGCGGGCGTCCGCAATGCGGAGCCTCCGGTGCTGAAGCCGGGCGCCGAGAAATTCAAAATCCTGCGCGGCGGACCGAACGATGTCCGCGGTAACACAACGTTGGGCACCGACTGCAAGCCGCTGGGCGTGCCGCAGTCCTTCGTGACTCCCTATCCGTTTCAGATTGTTCAGACGCCCAAGTTGATCCTGATGATCTTCGAGTATCCCAACTCCATCCGCTGGATTCCCGCGGACGGCCGCGCGCATCCGGTGGATCCGGATCCAAGCTGGATGGGAGATTCGGTCGCGCACTGGGAAGGCGACACTCTGGTGGTGGACAGCGTCGGATTCAACGACAAGACCGAAATCAGCGGTTACATGCATACCGAAGACTTGCATGTGGTCGAGCGTTACCGCCGCCTGGAGAACGGATCGCTGGAATACAACGTTACCGTGGAAGATCCTAATGTATTCGCCCGTCCGTGGGTCTTGCCGGCGAGGACCCTGCCGTTCCGTCCCGAAGCCGAGAGGGTGGATGAATTTGTATGCGAGACGTCCAAGGACTACAACAAACTGTTCGATAAGAAGTGATACTATCCTCCCTATGAAACTCTTATTTGTTGTCCTGGCTGCGATCCTCACGTTCGCAATGCTTCTGGCGGCCGCCGACCCGGACGGTTACGCCCAATACAGTACTGCCGATCTGAAAACCCGCGTGGATGCGGCGAAGCCCGATGATCACAAGGTCCGCATGGACCGCGTAGCGAATTGGGGAAATCACTCCCTGCTGGCCATCCGGCGGGAAGCCGACGGCGAGGCGGAGGTGCACGACACCCAGGTGGATGTGATCTTCGTGAAGTCCGGCGAAGGCACTCTGATCCTGGGCGGAACCGTTGTGGAACCCCGCACCACCGCGCCCGGCGAGATTCGCGGCAAGTCGATCAAGGGTGGCGTGAGCAAGAAGATGGCTGCCGGGGACGTCCTCCATATCCCCGCCAAGATTCCGCACCAGATGCTGGTGCCCAAGAGTCTGAGCTTCGAAGTCGTCAAAGTGGATACGAAGTAGCTCTTACTTGCGTGTCCGTTCGTCCATCCAAGCGTAGATCCTGCGGACACCGCGCAGGTCTGCGCCGGGGCCGGTGATCTGGGGAAACTCCTTCTGGTGCGAAGTCAGATCGACGCGGGCAGCGGCCTGTTCCGCGGTGGCTCCCTGGGCGCGCAGCTCGCCGACCTTTTGGGTAGCGTCCGTGAGATAACTCTGGAACGCGGTAATCAGGCCTTTATCTGGGAAGGGTGCGCCATGTCCGGGCAGCACCAGGGCGAAGTCCAGCTTCTTAAGAGCTTCGAGCGTGGTGACCCATTCATCGAAGAACGCATCGCCCATATAGGCCAGGCGACTCTCCATCAGATCGCCGGTGCAGACGATCCGCTCGCGCGGCAGGAAGACCACGGTATCGCCGGCGGTGTGTCCGCGGCCCAGAAACAGGAGTTGAATTTCGCGAGAACCGCTGTATAAGACCAGTTTCGAGGAGTACGTCACGTTGGGCGGCGTGGGTTTGATTTCCTTGAGCTGATCCTGGGTGCTGCGGGCCGTGGCGAGGTCTTTCTGCAATGCGGCTTTCTTCTGCGGATCTTTTTCAGCGGCGACCTGCTTGGTCAAAGCGTCGATCCGCGCGGGCACCGCCGTTTTCTGCGAAGTGATGAACGGCTCGCGATTGAGCACATCGAACGTGGCGATCGCAGTGCGGACGAATTCATGGGCGATGATCTGGACTTCTGGACCGAAGACCGAGTTGCCATCGGTATGGTCGTAATGAAAGTGGGTATTGACCACGTAGCGGACGGGTTTCCTGGTAATGATCTTGACGTCGTCCAGGAAGGCGCGCGCGGCGGCGGGCGTGGTGCCGTCGTCCACCAGCAGAACGTCCTGATCATTGACGATCACCACGTTGTTGCTGCCGAAGCCGCCGGTGGCGTAGTAGATGCCGTCGGCGATCTTCTCAAACTTGTAGGTTTTGCCCTGGGTGACGGGATAGGTCTGGGCGGTAAGGACGGGGATCGCGAACAGGGCGGCAAGCACGCCAGCTTTCATGGAAAGGCTCCTTCGGATAAAGCTCGTCGGCCAGTGTACACGAAACTGCACAACAGCGGTAAGAACGGCCGATCATGGAGTAGAGAACGATCAACCGGCCTGCCGGGGCTGGCGCCATGAGCATTCGGACGCTTTGCTGAAAATCGATATTCGTCGAACTGTGAAAAACGTGTAATACTGGTTCGCCATGGATATCCATCGAATATTAGCGGAGCTGCGCTCCGAGAAAGAACGCCTTGAAGAGGCGATCCTCACTATCGAACGCCTTGCCTCGGGCCACTTAGGCAAACGTCGCGGCCGTCCTCCCAAGTGGATGACTAGTGTGAAGGAGGCCACGACGTTGCTCGAGGCTCCCAGGAAGAGGCGCAAGTTCAGCGCGGCGACACGCAAGCGTATGGCGGAAGCACAGCGCAAACGCTGGGCTGCGCGGAAACCCACCGGGCAAGCAGCTTAAGTTACGGCGGGCGACCATCCAAACTCAGAATCGGTGGGACTGTGTTCCCACTGCGAGCATGCACGCGTAGTCCGCTCGGATCGGGGAAGCGTGTTTTATCTGTGCGAGCTTTCGTTTACGGACGCGCGGTTTGTAAAGTATCCGCGTCTGCCCGTGTTGAGCTGTCCGGGGTATCGAAAGCAGGAGCGGGCTGCTCCCTAACTACCCCCACCGCGAGAGATAACGAGCTAGTCCCAGCCGGATCCAGCGCTGGCGGGCATCACGCGCATGAACGCTTCCACGCCATGGATCTGGCCGCCGTACACCTTGAAGGCTTCCCACACGATCAGCGCATTGCCGGCGCCGTACGATCCGGTGTCTCCGAAATTCATACGCAGCAGAACGATGCCGAGTTCTTCGTCCACGGCGGCCACGCGCGAGGTAATGGCGGGATGCTTCATGATGGTTTGGGCTTTGATGTTCTCGCAGCCTGCGCGCGAGCATCCTGGTCCGGCACTGATCGCACCGTTTTCAATCCGATACGCGTCGGCGGCGAAGGGCGCATTCACCTCCACGAAGCTGCCGATCTTGAGCCCGGCCGGATAGAACTCGGCGATCTTGATGGCATCGGCGCGCGAGTTTAGCTGGGAGCGCTCGGGCGTCAGGTTCATGGCTGTGCGCACGGTTTTGATGTTGGCGATGTTGAAGAGAGCGCCTTCCTTCTGGGTGCGCGTCACCTGCGTCTCCACTTCGGTGATCTTCTTATCCGCAACTTTCAGTCGCAGCATCAACATAACCGGGGTTCCGCTCTCTTCAACGATCACCTGCGACGCGGCAACTCCTTGACGAACATCCAAAATATCCTGCCGATAGGTTCCAATGCCTGAGGCGTTCTTCCAGAGTCCCTCGCCGAGCTTCATGGTCTCGGTGTTTTCCGTGAACCGCATTTTGTCACTGACCGGCAGCGTGGCCGGATTGTGAGCGACCATCGCGTTCAAGTATTGAGTGATCACACTGCGAAGACACTCCCGGTCGCAATCGGCGGCATGGAGGGCGGGTGCAGCAATCGCCGTCGCAAGCAAGAATACCCTGGTTAGCGTTGGTTTCATGGGGATGATATCCTTCCCGAGAGTCTATCATTCCGCTTCAAGCATTCCGCTTCAAGGAGGCAGTGTCATGAGAATTCCCGTTGCCGTTCTGGCGTTGATGATCGGCCTGATTCCGGCGTTTGCCCATCATTCTTTCTCCGCTGAATATGACGCCAACAAGCCCGTCAACATCAAGGGCGTGGTGTCGAAGCTGGCGTGGGTAAATCCGCATGCCTACATTTACGTGGATACGAAGGATGCCAGCGGTAAAGTCTCGCGTTATGCGTTCGAAACCAGCAGTCCCAACGCGTTGCTGCGGCGGGGCTGGAAGCGAGATTCGCTCAAAGAGGGCGACGAAATAACGGTGGACGGCTATCTGGCCAAGGATCCGCGGCCTCTGACCGACGGATCGCTGCATGGGAACGCCCGGCTGGTTACCATGGCCAACGGCAAGACGGTTTTCGCGGGGACCTCGGCCGACGATGGAGGCCCGGGCAAATGACCTGGCGAGGCGTTTCGTCACTGGCTGCGGCATCCGCCGTGGCCGGAATGTTGGCGCTGATGCCGGCGCGTTCGGTGGCGCAATCCGCAGAAAAAGCCAATACGAAGGGGAAGAACCTGGGCGGTCCAGGCGGCGTGATCGCGGTCAACGGTGTGCGCGATGAAAATCTTCCGCCTCCGCCCGAGGGTCCCGCACCACGATTTTACGATGGCAAACCGGACCTCTCCGGCGTCTGGCTATCGGGCAACTACAGTTTTTCGAGTATGGGCGGCGCTCTGCCGCTGCAGCCCTGGGCGCAAAAGGTGATGGAAGATCGACGCGCTACACAAGGCCGCGACGATCCGGAAGCAAAGTGTCTTCCCGCGGGCGTGCCGCGCATCACGCCCTATCCGTTTAAGATCATCCAGGCTCCGAAGGTTATCGCGATGCTGTTCGAAGGCAACGTGCATAGCTACCGGCAGTTCTTTCTGGATCGCGGACACGATAAGGATCTCGACCCCAGCTGGATGGGCGAATCGATCGCCTCCTGGCAAGGCAATACGCTTGTCGTGGATACCGTGAACTTCAACGACAAGACCTGGCTCAACGGCGCCGGCGCGCCGCACAGCGATAAGCTGCATGTGACGGAACGCTATTCGCGGCCGGACCTGGGCCACCTGGATGTGGAGATCACCATGGAGGATCCGGGCGCCTTTACCAAGCCCCACACATTCAAACGGAGCCACGTTCTGAGCGCTACCTGGGAGATCCACGAGTACGTCTGCAACGAGTTCAATGTGGATGTGGATCGACTGGTGGGCAGGTAGTCCACTGGCTTGAACTCGTTCTAACCCGGGAGTATACTCGGTCCGATTTAAAGCCGGCCGAAAAAGGGTCATCCGGCAAATTGCACTAAGAGGGGACTCGAGTATGCGCTTCGCCAAGATGGCTGTGTGCTTTTTTGCCGGAGCCTTGATCGCTCTGGCACAGACCGACCGGGGCTCGATCACCGGGACGGTTTTGGATCCGACGGGTGCCGTCGTGGCGAATGCGGCGATTGAGGTCAAGAACGTCGCCACGGCTCAGGTCTATCCGAGCACATCCACGGCAACCGGCAACTTCACCGTCGGTAATCTGCCGCCAGGCGCCTATGAGCTGACGGCCAATATCCAAGGCTTCAAGAAATACGCGCGCCAGGGGCTAAATCTAGCGCCGACCCAAACCATCCGCATCGATATCGCGCTGGAGGTCGGCTCGAATGCCGAAACGGTTACGGTCTCAGCGGAGGCAACCTTGCTGAAGACTGAAGGCGGCGAGCTCGCCACCAACGTGACCGGCGAGCGGCTGAACAACCTGCCTTTGTTGAGCATCGGAGCGTCGAGCTCGGCCGCGGGCATCCGTAACCCTTGGGCTGTGGCCCAACTCGTGCCGGGAGCCCAGTTCGCCACCGGAGCTTTCGGCGCAGGCATCCCCATCATGACGGTAAACGGCGCCCCGAGCACCACGGCCTCCTATCGCGTGGAAGGCATGGACGCCGGGAACAACGGCACGTTATCCGTTTATGCGTTTGAAGTCCAGCCGAGCGCAGAAGCGATCCAGGAGGTCGCCGTCCAAACCAGCAACTTTGCCGCAGAATTCGGCACGGTGGGCGGCGGATTGTTTAACGCCAGCATGCGGTCAGGGACGAACCAGTACCACGGCAGTCTCTACGATTACAACGTCAACGAAGCCTACAATGCCAGCCAGCCCTATACCGGCCTCCGCAACAAGGCGCGCCGCAACGACTACGGAGGCAGTTTGGGCGGCCCGGTCCGGATTCCCAAGATCTACAACGGTACCGACAGGACTTTCTTTTTCTGGAATTTCGAACAGTTCTACGAAAACCAGACAGTCTTCACTCAAGCTGTGACAGTACCCACGCCAGAATACCGAAACGGCGATTTCTCCAAGCTGTTTGGCTACAACGCAAATCAAGTTCTAAGGGTGGGGTCGGGTGCCGCGGCCACAAACTACGTCGATCCGCTCGGCCGAACGCCGATTCTGACGGGCACGCTTTACGACCCCACTAATTTCCAGACCGTGGTAGTCAACGGCCAAAACCTCACCGTTCGGAATCCGTTCGTCAATAACTTTATTCCTATCGCCCGTCGGGATCTGGTGGCCCAGAACATTCAAAAACTGATTCCTCCGCCGACGGGGCCCCACGCGACCGATCAGGTCGGTCTGAATTTTAATGGCATCCAGAAAAGCCACAGGACTACCGAGATTCCGTCCCTTAAGATGGATCAGTCCATCGGTAGCAAGGGACATCTTTCGTTCTATTGGTCCCGGACTGTTACCGCGGACCAGTATCCGATTGTGGGCTCACCGGCACTGCCTGAGGGTTTTCCTTCTCCGATCACGACGGCCATCGGAAACTTTGACAATTCGCATACGGAGCGCCTGAACTACGACCACAGCCTGAGTCCCACCCTGCTGCTGCATGTGGGTATAGGCTTCGTGAAAAACTATCTGCGGGATAACTCTCCGGATGTGCACTATGACGTTCTCAAGGAGCTTGGACTGAAGGGTGCGACCGCTGTCCGGAACTTTCCCACTATTTCCATCAACGGGGTCCTCGCGCCGGGCATCACCACGGGCGGCATGTCAAACATGGGCCCGACCTTCCAGCTCGATCAGTATGTAGAGAAACCCGCCGCGAACCTGGGTCTCACCTGGGTCCGGAACAACCATACCTGGAAGTTGGGCGGAGAGTGGCGCGCGGAGGGAAATCCGCAAGTGAGCAATGTTCAACCCCCCTGGAGTAATTCGGGCGCGATTGGCTTTAGCGCACCTGCCGGAGGCGCGATCCCCGGAACCAGTCAAAGCGCGCTGGAGCCGGTTGCCCTTTCGCAAGGGAGCACAGGCTTCACATACGCGAGCTTCCTGCTCGGACAGGTGTCCAGTTATGGCCTTGGCGTGCCCGCGGTTTACAAGTTCGGCAAGCAGCAGTGGGCACTGTTCCTGCAGGATACCTGGAAGGTCACTCGCAAGCTGACGCTCGATTACGGCCTCCGGTGGGACTATGGCACCTACCCCCGGGAGACGTACGGCCGCATCGCGGATTTCTCCCGGACCGTAGCGAATCCGAACGCCGGCGGGCACCCGGGAGGCGTCATTTACGAGGCTCTTTGCGGATGCAAGTTCGCCAGCAACTACCCGTACGCGCTGGGTCCCCGAATCGGGGTTGCGTATCAGATCAATTCGAAAACAGTATTACGCGGAGGCTTCGGTATCGTTTATAACGTAACCAACGTGCCGGCCAGCACCCCGTTGAACTATCAAACCCTCGGAACCCCCGGCTTTGGCCTGTCGGTGATGAACCTCCAGGACGGCCCTCCTGCCTCCATGAAACCAATCTTTCCCAACTTCAGCCCGGGCGCTCTACCGTTAGCAAATACAGTGGGCGGTCCGCCGGCGTACATCGATCCGAACGCCGCGCGGCCGGCCCGGCAGTACCAGTGGAGCTTCGGCATCCAGCGCGAGCTCACGCGGAATCTGGTAGCGGAGATTTCCTATGTTGCCAATCGCGGAATCTGGTGGAGCACCGGCGGCGCCGGCGGATTGGCGCCGGTGAATTCGATGTCCGAGGATCTTCTCAGGAAGTACGGATTCAGCGTCGGGAACCTGGCGGACCGGACCCTTCTCCAGACCCAGATCGGGCAACTCGGCGCGGCCGACAAATCGGCGCTGGCGGCACGCGGAATCGTTCTGCCGTACGCGGGCTTCCCAGCCACGCAAAATCTGTTCCAATCGTTGCTGCCATTCCCGCAGTACACGGGCAACATCAGTCCTACTTCGGCGCCGCTCGGGAAGACCTGGTACGATTCCCTGCAGGCGACCGTCACGGAACGTTTTTCCCACGGTCTGACGGTGAATGGAAACTTCACCTGGTCAAAGAATCTGGATCTGATGAGCTCGCCGGACATCTTCAACCGGAACCTGGGCAAGAATATTTCCGGCAACGATCTTCCCTTACAGTTCCGGCTTTCGGCGCAGTACACCACACCCCGGACGAACGCGTTCGGGAGCAAGGCGCTCTCCTACGTACTCAAGGATTGGAACGTCGGGTGGTATCTGCAATATCAGAGCGCACCCATCATCGTGCGCCCCACTGCGAATGCCGGCGCGTTTCCCATCAGCGGATGGCTGGGCCGCGGGCCGGGTCCGGCGGAGAGAGTCGCCAGCCAACCGCTTTATACGACCAACTGGACGGACCTGGACGGCAAGCAACATACCGACGAGCTCGATATCAACTGCCACTGCTTCGATCCCACCAAGACCGTAGTGCTGAATCCGGCAGCGTTTTCAGGAACACCGGACGGCAAATGGGCCTCCAACTTCAGCACGCTTCGGGAATTTCGAGGCATCCGACTACCCACCGAGAATGCCAACTTCGGCCGGACCTTCCGCATTAAGGAAAAAGTCACGTTCAACGTCCGGGTAGAGTTCGCGAACGTTTTCAACCGCCTGCGCCTGCCCCAGCCAAGTGCCGCGGCTGTCACGGCAGCTCCGATTAAATCGCCTCTCACAGGCCTCTATACAAGCGGCTATGGAACGATCGTCCCCACGGCCGGGACCCAGGGCCAGCGTTCCGGCACGCTGGTGGGGCGAATTACGTTCTAGCCATCGCTGCCGCCAGGCGCTCGGCTACGAATAGATCATGAACTCGAGCAGGTTGCCGTCGGGATCTCGCACGTAAACGCTGGAAGCCGCCTTCTTGCGTCCGCCCTGGCGTCCCACCGGACCTTCGATGCTCTTTGCGCCGGCGCGATCGAGCATCGCCTTGAGCGCCTGCACCGTGCCGTCCCAAACAAAGCATAAATCGCCGCACGGAGGCTTCGCAGCGGGCGCACGCAGTGTAAACGTCGTGTTCTGCCACCAGGCCGGCCGATGGAAGTTGATCATCTGATCGCCAATGTAGACCGAACAAGCATTGGCGCCCTCCGTGATTGGAAAGCCGAGTCCGCGATAGAACGCCAGCATAGCATCGGTATTCTGCATCGGCAGCGCGACGTGATCGAATCCGCTGACCCTTCCGGTCGGCTGGGCTTTGAGCTTCGTGGCTCCGGCAACGGCGGCTGCGCTTTGAACGAATCTGCGGCGGGACGGGTTCATTGACATACAAAGTTGCTCGCGTCGTCGACGCTGCCTGCGCCTTTATAGCGAGCCTGCTTGGGATACGCGCATAGCGGACGCGTGCGCCCGGGCCACGGCGTGTTCTGACCAGCCGTCGCGACGATCCGCTCCGGAGGAGTGCTCTTTTCGACCCAATCGACCAGGGCCGCGAAGGCTTCAAATTGGTCCGTGGCAGGACCACCGGCGCAGTGATTCATCCCCGGCACCGCGAACAGCCGCGTGAACTCCGCAGCCGCTCCATTGTTGGCGCGATTGACATCGTTCCACCAGGAGATGGTGTCATTAATCGAGAACACCGGATCGCTGACGCCGTGGACGATCAGCAGCTTGCCGCCGTGATTCTTGAACGCCGTGAGATCCGTCGCGCTGGCCATCATGAAGTCCCAAACCGCCTCCGTAAACTCGCCCGACTTGGCGTACAGCTTGGGCGCGTCCCGCTCAAAATCGACTCCCAGGAGATAGGCCATCGGTGCCGCGCCCGCCGCCGCGACCTGTACCGGCGGCGTTACGAACAGTGCCGACGCGGAGGCGCTTCCCAGCGTCGCGATGATCGCAGAATTATTAGCGGCATCGAATGCGCCGAGCTTCCACGACCGCCAACCCTGGTTATAGGCATCGTTAATCTTTCCGCCGATGCCGCGATCCCAGGCCCAGTCGGCGTACAGCAGCTCGCCTTTGGCATTCTTCGCTCCGGCGAGGAGTTTCTGGATCGCGGTGATCTGCGCGGATGACAGACACGTGTTCCGCTTGGGACCTTTGCAGGTGACGGCTGCGAACTTTGGCACTACGACTGCCGGGGTGCAGGCGGGAAAATTGTCGATGATCCCGTCGGCGAGTCCGTCGAGTGCATCGCAAGCACCCAGGATCGCTTGTGCCGCCAGATCCAGATCCTCGTCGGTGAACGTCTTATTCAGCAGCGGCTGTCCGAAACGATCATAGATACCGGCGGCCTTGGCGACGTCGGCCAGCGCCTGCACGTCCGCCGAATGTCCGAAGAGTGCTGCCTTGGCGAGCTTGAACCCGGGCGAACATGCGAGGATGCCGTCGAAATAATCCGGGAAGCGCTGCGACATCATCATCGCCTCGCGGCCGCCTTCCGAGCAGCCTGCGTAATATGACCGCTCGGGCGCCCGGCCATAGTAGGCGCGAATGAGCGCCTTAGCCGCCTGCGTCACCTGATCGTAGGAGTTGTACCCGAAGTCGCGGCGGGCTTGTGGATCAAACCCGAAGGTTACTGTGCCATTGCGGTTAGGGTCGTTGTTGACGGCGTTATCATGCCCCGAATCCGTGGAGACGACGGCGAAACCCATCGACAGGGCGTTGGTCCGCTGCTGTCCTTGCAGGTTGCCGAGCGCGTTTCCAAGATTGCCGTTCGATCCGCCTCCGCCTTCGAAAAAGAATCGTCCGTTCCATTCGGTGGGCAGGCGCAGATGGAACTTAATGGAGTAATTCTGCGCGTTCACTCCCGTGCGCTCATTCATCCGGCCCAGGACTTCACAGTGCTCGCGTAACGCCGCGGTGGACGCATTCAGGGTGGCTGCTGTGATGCGGGTGGTCGGGTTCGGAAGAGCGCCGGGCGACGTCAGGCCCGGACACTTGGAGGCGACGCTCTGGCCGATGCATGGAAGAGCCGCGATCAATAGGAATGTGGAACGCAGGTTCATGGTGTATATATTATGTCGCCAGTTCTACCAGAATGCGGGCTTCCTGCAGAAGTTCCAGACGCTGGATCTGCTCCGCCAGGTGGGCGCGCTCGGCTGGAGACAAGAAACCGCTGGCGTTCTCGTCGAATTTGGCGTGCAGCTCCGCATAGGTCATCGGATTCTCAGCCGAGCCGCGATTGTACTCTTCCACCTCTTCGAACTGGGTCCCATTCTTCATCGTGACCTTAACTGCGCCTTTGAAGCGGCCGGGGCCGGGATAATTTGGATCCACGTGATAGCGAATTTTGCGCGCGAGCCCCAGGATCTCCGGATCGCGGCGGCTATGATCGCTGTAGGCATGCTTTCCAAGCTCACCCGCATGCAAGGCCTCGGCGACGCTGTACTGCAAACTCACGCGGCCATGCGAATCGGAGGCGGGTGCGTGTTTCTCAGAGACGGGCTCGCAAACTATGGACACGATGAATCCGGTGACCGGGCAATCGACGCTGGCGATGTCGCCAGTCTGGAGATTGTGTTTCTTCTTCAGCCGGATCGCGGCGCTGATGTAGGGATGAATGACATGTGCGGATGGGAACGGCTTGAACGATGAGTTGCGGCTTTCCCAGTGCGAACCTAACTTCGCATGGATGCGGGCGAAGTCTCGATGAGCGTTGGCATCCTGCACGTGGCTGGCGAACAGTCCCCAGCGGCCTTCGAATACCTGCGCGGGCCCGGTCACGCCGGAGCGCGCAAGGATCGCCGCGGTGATTCCGCTCTGCGCCGACCAACCCGGATGGAGAAACTTTGTTTGCGTCCCGTCCACCCAGCATTCCAAAAGGCCGGACGCGAAGCTTCCGGCAATACCGGCCGAGCGGGCCATGGCCTCCGCATCCAGCCTGAGTAGCTTCGCCGCGAGATACGCCGCGCCGAACGTCGCGAACAGGCCAGTGGGATGGAATCCACGCTTGTGCAGCTCGCCGGAAGATACGCTGCCGACGCGGCAGGAGATCTCGTTGCCCAGGGCGATCGCGGTGATCAATGCGCGTCCGGTCACATCCGTGAACTCAGACAGGGCTAATGCCGCGGCTACTGCCGGACTGCTCATATGGACGATCGATTCATTGTGGGTATCGTCGTATTCGAGCGCCTGCGAAAGGGCCCCGTTGGCGAACGCGGCTGCCGTTACTCCCACCGGATCGCCGAATCCGAGAATACGACAGGGACCCGCAGGCGACATGGCGACAGCGGCATCGCGCGTCGATTTTCCAAAGGGCGTTTCCGCGCCCGCCAGCGACAACCCAATGACGTCCATCACGCGCAGCTTGGTAGCCTCGACGACGTCAGCGGGAAGATCTTCGAATCGGACGCGCGCGGCCCATGCAGCCAGCTCGCTGGAAAGTGGCAGGTTCACGGGACTACTGTACAATTGTCAATCCGGGATTGTCATGTCCGAAACGAAAACACTAGCCTCGTATATCGTTACCAGCCGTATCGAGACCGTGCCCGACGACGTTCACCATGAAGCTCGCCGGGCCATCGTTAACTTCATGGGCTGCGCTTTGGGAGGCAGCGTGGATGCGGCTGTGGACCGCGCGCTTCAGGCATTTGGACCATTTGCGGGCCCGCCGACCGCCAGGATCCTGGGACGCGGCGAGCGGACCGATCCACTACATGCTTCGTTGATGAACGGCATCAGCTCGCATGTGTACGATTTTGACGATACTACGCCCAAGAATTACGTTCATCCGACGTCGCCAGTGGCTTCGGCGCTGTTCGCCTATGCCAGCGCGAATCGCGTATCGGGCCGCGATTTCATGGAGGCGTTCATCCTCGGCTTCGAAGCGGAATCGCGCATCGCCAATGCGGTGTATCCGGCGCACTACGACGTGGGCTGGCACATTACCGGAACCGTCGGCGTGTTCGGCGCGGCCGCGGCCATCGGTAAGCTTCTGCGGCTCTCCGAGCAACAGATGATCTGGAACATTGGACTTGCGGCGACACAGGCGGCCGGGCTGCGCGAGATGTTTGGGTCCATGGCCAAGGCGCTGCATCCGGGCAGAGCCGCGCAAAACGGTTACGGGTCGGCGCTGCTGGCGCAGGCCGGATTCACTGCCGGAGAGCACGGACTCGAAGGTCCGCGAGGCTTCGCCGCGGTGCAAGCCACCGCATACGATCTCTGGAAAATCACTACGCGGCTGGGTGTCGATTTCGATCTGCGCGCGAATACCTACAAGCCGTTCCCATGCGGCATCGTGAATCATCCGACCATCGATGGCTGCATCCAGCTGCATGACGAGCATCACATTGATCCGGCGAAGATCGCGGCCGTCCGGCTGCGCGTGGCTCCGCTGGTGATGGATCTCTGCAACCAGCGCGGCATCACGAAAGGGTTGCAGGGCAAGTTCTCGGTTTATCATGGCGCGGCCATCGGGCTGGTTCGCGGCAAAGCTGGGATTCGGGAATACACGGATGAAACAGTGAACGATCCCACGGTCAAACGGGTGCGTGAGCTGGTGACCGCCGTTGGCGATCCATCGATCACAGAGGATCAGGCGCGGATTGAGGTGCAGCTGGCTTCGGGCGAGACGCTCACCCGTTTTGTCGAGCAATCCTTGGGGAACGTTCACCGGCCTATGAGCGACAAGCAACTGGAGGACAAGTTTCGCGATCAGGCCGCGGCGGCGATCCCCGGATCCCAAGTAGAGAAAGCCATCGAGCTGTGTTGGCGGATCGACACGCTTGCAGATGTGGCGGAATTGATTCACGCGGCAGTTCCTGCGGGAAAGTAGTCCATGCGATTTGGAGTCGTGCTCGCGCTCGCGCTGTTGACGGCATGCGGCGGCAGTTCCCGAGCCAAGGAGGTCCGCATCCCCCGGGGCGCGGGCGGTGTCGGATTCCTTCCGCTGCTGGTGATGGAGAAGAATCACCTGATCGAAAAGTACGCCGACGTAACCGTGAAATGGATGGACCTGGGCGGGCCGGCGGCGATGAACGATGCGCTTCTATCGTCGTCCGCGGATTTCATATCCGCGGGTCCGCCGGCATTCTTGACGCTGTGGGATAAGACGCGAGGCTCGGCCAACGTGGAGGGCTTGGCCGCGATGACGTCCATGCCGATGTATCTCAACACCCGCGCGGAACATCTTAAAAAGCTGGATGACATTACGGATCAAGACAAGATCGCTGTTACCTCCATCAAGGTTTCCATTCCTGCGATCATCATGCAGATGTACGCCAAGGAGCACTACGGCGCTGCGCAGGCCACTCGATTCGACAAATTCACCGTTTCCATGGCGCATCCCGATGCAGTGATTGCGATGCTGGCGGGATCGACGGGCATCAGCGCGCACTTCAGCTCGCCGCCGTTTCACCAGCGCGAACGCAAGGATCCACGGGTTCGAACGATTCTGACATCCGACGATGTGATGGGCGGATCGACAACCTTCACCATGATTTCCACCACCAGCAAGTTCCGCCAGGAGAATCCGCAAATCTTCGCAGCAGTGCTGAAGGCATTGGAGGAGGCCAACCGGATGATCGTCACCGACAAGAAGATGGCGGCGGATCTATTGGTGGCGACGGAAGGCGGAGGTCTGACCCCGGAAGAGATCCTTGAAGTGCTGAACGATCCGCATGTGAAGTTCACCACGACGCCGGAAAATGTGATGAAATACGCCGAATTCATGCACGATTCGGGGTCGCTCAAGAACCGTCCAGCCTCGTGGAAGGATCTGTTCTTTCCAGAAATCCACGGAGCGCCGGGAAGCTGAATCGATGACGGCTCCGCTTCTCACGGTGGATGGTGTGACACTGCAATACCGCACCAAGGAGAGCTTAGTCACCGCCACCTACCGCGTCAGCTTCAACCTGTTTCGATCGGATCGGTTCGTGGTGCTGGGTCCGTCGGGGTGCGGCAAATCGACGCTGCTCAAGGCAGTCGGCGGCTTCCTGCAGCCGACAGAAGGCCGCATCAGCCTAAACGGCTCTCACGTCAGCGGGCCTGGACCGGATCGCGTATTCGTGTTCCAGGAGTTCGATCAACTGCTTCCCTGGAAAACGGTGAAAGAAAATATCGCTTTCGCTCTTACGGCTGGGGGGAAGTGGAGTCGTGCGCAGGCCGAGGAGCGTGCGATGCACTTCATCGCCAAGGTCAATCTGACTGCATTTGCGTCCAGCTATCCGCACACGCTTTCGGGCGGCATGAAGCAGCGCGTGGCCATCGCCCGCGGCATGGCGATGGAGCCGCAGATCCTGTTAATGGATGAGCCATTCGCGGCGCTCGACGCCCTTACGCGCGCCAGGATGCAGGAAGAATTGCTGCAGCTTTGGGAAGACACCAGATTCACGGTGCTGTTCGTTACCCATTCCATTCCGGAGGCGATTCGCGTGGGCAATCGGATTCTATTGATGAGCGCCCATCCAGGCCAAGTGAAAGCCGAGATCAACAGCCGCGGCGCGGACGATGTGGACGCGTCGGGCAGACTCCTTTCGACGCGGATCCACGAACTTCTATTCGACCGCGAAATCCAGGAAGGAGCCGGCGCGCATGTCTGACGCAAGGACGATTCCCGAGCGGCCTGAGATGTTCTACACGGTGGCCACGGCCGGATTCCCGGTGGTGGAGAAACCGCTCAGCGCCTGGGAAAAGCTGTACGAGAACGGAGCGATCCGCAAGACGGTACTGCTCATCATCCTGGCGGCCGCGTGGGAAGTATATGCGCGATGGCTGGATAATCCTCTGCTGGTCCCGACATTCTTCGCCACTGTGGAAGCACTCTTTCGATCCGCGGCATCGGGGGCGCTGCCGCAGGCGGCCGTCTATACGATCTCGATGCTGCTCAAGGGATACGTCGCGGGGCTGACGATCGCCGCGGTGCTGACGGCGCTCGCTACGTCCACGCGCATCGGTGCGGACCTGCTGGAAACGCTGACGGCCATGTTCAATCCCCTGCCCTCGATCGCGCTGCTGCCGTTGGCGCTGATCTGGTTCGGCCTGGGCGCGGGCAGCGTGATTTTCGTGCTGATCCATGCCGTGCTGTGGGCGGTCGCGCTGAACACATTCGCGGGCTTTCGCGCCGTTAGCCCGACGTGGAAGATGGTGGGGCAAAATTACGGTTTGTCGCGAGTGGGCTATATCGCACGCATTCTGATCCCGGGCGCATTTCCAAGTATACTGACGGGGCTCAAGGTCGGCTGGGCTTTCGCGTGGCGCACTTTGATCGCGGCCGAGCTGGTATTCGGCGTCAGCTCCGGATCAGGCGGCCTGGGCTGGTTTATCTTCGAGCGCAAGAATCAGCTGCTGATCGCCGACGTGTTCGCCGGATTGCTGACAGTGATCCTATTCGGACTGCTGGTCGAGAATTTAATCTTCAAGACCATCGAGAGCCGGACAGTTCGCCGCTGGGGCATGCAGGCCTAACTCTAACGCGCAAAACGGAGCGCGGCGCGATCTGGAGGTATTTCTTTGGCGGTTCGCGCCGCGCCCTTTGCGCTTATAGTTGCTCTAACTCCGGCTCTGCTCCCGCTGCATCCGCCTTGCCGATATTCTGAATGTGCGTGCGGATCAGTTCCGCATCGGGTGCATTCTTGTCCAGGTCGAGGTATTTCGTCATGTGCTCGCGCGCTCCGGCAGCGTTGCCTTTCGCTTCCAGAATCCGGCCGAGAACATATTCCGCCCGCGGGATCTTGCGCTGGATGGCTTCCTGGGCACTGGCCGACGCGCCATCCAGATCCTTGAGACCGTAACGGGCCACCGCCAGATGCAAGTGAACCTCCGGAACGGTCTTCTTTGAATCCACCTTGATCAGCGCATCGGAGGTTTTCGCGGCGCACTGATAATCCTTCGTCTTGAGACACAGGCGGGTAAGCGTCAGATAGGCAGCGAACATTTTAGGATCAGCCTCAATGGCGTGTTCATACGCGGTGCGGGCATCGGACATCTTGTCCAGCCTCTCCTGAACCACGCCCAATGCATGCCAGCCGATGGCAAACTTAGGCGCCGCCGCGACGGCCGCCTGCATCTGCGTGGCGGCTTCCGGGAAATTGCTGGTATCCAGCGCCTTCATGGCCGCTTTCCACGGTCCGCCGGCTTTCGAGGGGATGTTCGCATCATTACTGACGATAGAGTATGGATCGGAGGTGCGGCCGCTCAGCACCAGCGTATCCAGCGTAGTGACCGTATTGGTGTATCCGTTCAGCGCAGAGATGTCGATGGTACTGGAGGTGTATCCGGGATGCGTCGCCCGGATAAAGCAGGCTCTGCTGCGGAGCGGGTCCACATCCATGCGCCATAGATACTCGCCCTTCTTGTCGGTGATGGGTCCGGGCGCCGAGCCGGCCGCATCGCTGCAGACGCGCTCAATGCCGGCGGTGAAGGGCGGAGGAGACCCGTCCGCCATGGTCACTTTTCCCTTGACGATGAGCGGATAATTCTCAGCGGCAGCCGGCTGAGTGACACAAGCCAAGATTGCGACCAGGCAAATTCCCAGGAATACGCGAGTCATTTCGTTCTCCTTAAGATCCAGCCTACAACACAGTAAATTAGGACGTGGGATCTCAAGAAAGTGTTACGGCCGACCTGCCGAACTGCTACTTCCTGGTCTGTTTGTCGTACCAGGCCTGGTAGAAATCTATTTGGGCCTGGGTCAGTCCTGGACCGGACTCGACGGTATCGCCTAAGACCATACGAACATTCTTCTTGTCATCGAATACCGGCCATTTCGGGAGATTTTTACCATTGGGGTCGCCATTTGTGGCGAAGTTCACCCAATACGACGAGATATTGTCCGCGAGTTTCCGGTCGAGATCGGACCAGGGCCGGTTCCCTAGCAGGTTCTCGAATACGTAGGCCGCTTCAGCGCCATGCGTTGCCCCGGCGCCTCGTGCTGGAAATCCGCCCGGGCCGGCAACCGTTCCGGGGGTGGCAGGAGGTTCGTGCGTGAAGTAATAAAGATAGGCTTTCGACTTGCCCGTTTTGGATTGCAGCCGCGCCCAGTTCCGCTGCACCCAGCCCAGCTCATCGCGAAATGCGGCCAGCTCAGACGCATTGGCCTCGCCATCGGACGCGGCGGGATACAGCTTCAGATATTGGCCGGCCAGGTCGCCGTAACGCTGCCTGGCGCGCTCGGTCCAGGCCGCTGCTGTGGTCGGCTGGGAGAAAAATGTTCCTTCGTCTTTGTTCGATCCCACCAGAATCGGGACGTCGTTCTGTTTGCCCTGTGCGAAGATATTCGCGGGATCGTCGGTGAGGAACCAGCCGTCGACAACCGGTCCGCCTCCCCGGCCGCCGGCGAGGACATCGGGTGCCGGTTTCGCGCGCAGCTCGGCCAGAGATTTTGCCCCCATGGATTCGGCGGTGCGCACGCCCGCTTGCTCGGCGTCCGAGAGTTTCCGGACCGGACTTATCGACAAACCCAGCCAGGCTCCACTCTCGGCGATCGCGCGTTGATAGGTGCCTTTGGTCAGGGGCGATGCGACCAGGTTGCCGATGCTGGATGCGCCGGCCGAATCGCCAAAGACCGTGACCCGTTTGGGATCGCCGCCGAAGGCCGCAATGTTTCTCTGCACCCACTGAAGCGCGGCAGCTTGATCGAGAAACGCCTGGTTGGCGGCGCCGCGACGATCGGATTCGCGAGTGAGGTCGGGATGCGAGAAGAATCCGAAGATCCCCAAACGATAATTGATGGTGACCAGGACTACGCCTTTTCTTGCCAACGCTTCGCCATCGGTGGCTGGTGACGCGCCGGATCCACTGGTGTAACCGCCCGGGTGGAGCCATACCATCACGGGACGCTTGTCGTTCGGCGAGGCGGCAGCGGTCCAGACGTTCAGGTAGAGACAATCTTCGCTCATCAGCAAAAGGATGCCGCGTCCACCAGCCGCTGGCGCCTTTGCCGCTTTGTCGCCACCCTTGGCAGGACCCTTTGGAGCACCCCGGCCGCCGCCCGCGGCTCCCTGCATGCACATCGGCCCGAATTTATCGGCCTGGCGAGTTCCTTCCCACTTGGCGGGAGCCTGGGGAGCGCGCCAGCGCAGATCGCCGACGGGGGGCGCGGCGAAGGGAATGCCTTTGTAAACGCGCACGTCCGGACTAGCGCCGGCGGCGCCGGAGACCATCCCGGTATCGAGCTTTACCGGATCGTTAATAGCAGCGAAGACAGTAGTCGCAATGAGGAGGAACAGGTATGGATGCCGCATAAAAACTCCCGGGGACAATCATACTATCCCTCAGCGACTTCAGGCAGGATCCCGAGTTCGCGGTAAATAGGCCGAATGACCGCGCGGATTTCGGGGAGCTTCCGGTAAAACCACAGCGACCCGGCCAGGCAGATCGCGCCGGCCCAGATCATCGTTGCCGGTACGCCGATCCTGTCCGCGACTGCACCGGCCAGCAGACTGCCGATAGGATTCATCCCCAGAATCGCCAGCGTGTAGAACGACATCACGCGCCCGCGCTTATCGTCGGCGGCGATGGTTTGCAGAATGGTGTTGCTGGCCGCCATCTGCTGCATCATGCCGAAGCCGGTGACTGTCATCAGCAGCAGCGAAATCGGCAGGGACCGCGAGATCCCCAGGAACACCAATCCGACTCCAAAAAGCCCGGCGCTGATCGCAATTCTTCTGCCTAATCCGATCACAGTCTTCCGCAGCGCCAGGCCGATCGCGCTGGCGAGCGCGCCTACGCCCGACATTCCCACCAGAAATCCGAGAGTATGCGCGCCACCATGCAGAATATCCACCGCCACCACCGGCATCAGAACGGTGTATGGCATCCCGACGATGCTCACCAGTGCCAGCAATAACAGGATCGAGCGGATAGCGGGCGACTGCACCACGTATTTCCAGCCTTCCGCCAGTTCCTGCAAGGCGCTTTTCTGAGCGGCGCGCGGGACTGTTCCCGTGACCCTCATCGCCAGCAGGCACCAGATCACGGCGATGTAGCTGATGCCGTCGATCAGAAAGCAAACACCGGCTCCCGCGGTCGCGATAATCATCCCTGCGACGGCTGGACCCACCAGCTTCGCCCCGTTGACCATGGAGGAGTTGAGAGCAATTGCGTTGCCCAGGTCAGCGCGGTCCTCAATCATTTCGATCACGAACGCCTGCCGCGCCGGCATGTCGAAGGCGTTAATCAATCCTTGGCATAGCGCCAGGCCGATCACCCACCACAAGTTAATAGACCCGGTAAACGCCAGCGCTGCCAGCGCCAGAGACTGCATCATGGCCAGCACCTGGGTGATCACCAGGACCTGATGACGATTCCAGCGGTCCAGCCAGACCCCGGCAATCGGAGTGACGAAGAATGCCGGAATCTGGCCCACAAAGCTGGTGAGTCCGAGCAGAAAGGCTGAGTCGGTGAGCTGATAGACGATCCAACTGGTGGCCAGACGGGTCATCCACGTGCCGATGAGAGAAACACTCTGGCCCGCGAAGAATAACCGATAGTTGCGAGATCGCAGGGCTCGCATGCTGCGGCCCCACGCTATGGTGGTCGCCATCCCGACAACTATGATTCTACCGTTGTGGCGGCAGACTCCCTACGCGGGTTTTATCCACTCCATCACCAGAAACCAGGGTGCCCGCCGATAGCTGGCGGCTTTGGACGGAGGCGTAGTGGCGATGGGCGACGGTTCGTCAAAATACGCGAGTTGTAAGCCCGCGTCGAGCAGAGCGCGCATGTAAGTACTCAGCGGCCGGTGATGATTCCGGATACGGATGCCGCGGTACTCGAGCCACATGGAGCGTTCTTGAAGATAGTTGTCAATGGGATAGTGAACGTGACGGCCGTCGGCGTTCTTAATCCAGCCTGTGTCCGCGCACGCTGTATTGAAACTGTTGAGAGTGGCGATCAGCAGGCTGCCGCCCGGACTCAGGACGCGGGCCATCTCCGGGATCGCGGCGTGGATATCGGGAATATCGATCAGGGACAAATAGCTGATCACCAGGTCGAAGGATGCATCGGCGAACGGAAGGCGTTCGGCCACCGCGTCGAGATACGTACCCGCGGGATCGCGCGACCGGGCGACGGCGAGCAGCGCAGCGGTCGGATCTATGCCGGTGACCTCGATTCCACGCTGCTTGAGCATGCGGCAGAAACGTCCCTCGCCGCAACCGACGTCGAGCGCTTTCCTGGGCGACCGCGCCAGAGCTCGGGGAAGCATGACCGGGTCGAGTACATAACGCCGGCCGAAATCGCCATGCTCGCCCTGGTCGGCGATCCACGCTTTCGCCGACGCCTGCCAGCCGTCTTCGTCAGTAGACACGGCGCGGGACACAGATTATCCCTGATACGGGAATCGATTCACCGCACGCACGCATTCTTCCAAAGCTTCGAGCAGCGTCCGACCCCAGCCGCAGGGCGTATAGGGTGCGACCTTCTGATTGGTCTTCTGGTCGGCTTCTGCAAAGAACAACAACGCGGGATCTTTCGGCGTGAAGTACTCCTTCACGGTGATCACCATCGGGATCTCTTTGCCGGGCTCGATCTTTATCATCGAAAAGTGATAAAGGCGCGCCAGCTGCTCGTCCGGATGCGCCTGCGCGTATCCCCAATCTTGCATTGTTGCCCTCCCGACTTGTTGTTGAAATGCGAATGAAGACCTCATTATCGTACACGGCGGCGTCATAGAATAGACGATGAAGCGGATCGTCGCGTGCCTCCTTTCAGCATCCGTGATTCTGGGTGCGCAGAATTGGACAGATCAGGCGAAATCGATCCAAGACCAGGTGCATCGGCTTCGCAGCCTGCCTGACGCAGAGCGCGCGAAGGTCACGAAGCAGCTCGCCATGCAGATCCGCCAACTTCCCGCCGCAGCACCTAAAAGCGAGCTTGACCGCCTGTTTCTCGAAATGCTCGGACACGCGGGGTTGAAGTAAAGCCGAAACATTGCTTATGGCATCTGGGGCCGGGCGGTCGCCAGCATCTTCGCAATCCAAGCGGAGTGCGGGACGCCGCAAGTGGA
>Ga0105245_10000755_pt1 | contig 29250 bp, 24 predicted proteins | sample KBSM54metaG_FD_81523 | JGI IMG/M metagenome (GOLD analysis project Ga0105245, IMG submission 81523) | Miscanthus rhizosphere microbial communities from Kellogg Biological Station, Michigan, USA - KBS M5-4 metaG | ecosystem: Host-associated > Plants > Roots > Rhizosphere > Soil | place...
CTCGAGCGCGATGATCGACGCGTATTCGGTGCCGTGCAGTCCCGACACGAGCGCGAGGACCGGCCCCGGCTTCGCGCCGTTGGCGACGACGACCGGAATCGTCAGCGCTGCATCGACGCCGGCCGGCACTTCGATCGAGCCGTACGCTTTCTGTCCGCGCGCCGCGCTCGCGTTGCCGACCGTGAATCGTTCCTGCGCGACGGCGAACGAGCAGACGAAAAGCAGCGGGAGCACGACGATGTTTCGCATCGCGCGATTCTACGACCGCGCGTCGAAATAACGCTTCGGCGTCTCGCCGAGCTCACGGCGGAACATCGAGATGAAGGCGCTCGCCGTGCTGTATCCCGCCTCGAGCGCGACGCGCGTGATCTTCTCGCCCGCCGCGAGCAACTGAAGCGAGTGCATCAGCCGCAGTTGTTGCCGCCATTCGCCGAGAGTCATGTTGGTTTCGAGCTGGAGAGGCGCTCGATGGTGCGCTTGCTCGCGCCGGCGTCGCGGCAGAGCCGCGCGAGGCTGCGCGGATCGCCGGGGTTGCGCGTGAGCGCGTCCGCAACGCGCACCGCGCGCGAGTCCGCCGGCGTTGGCAGTTGAAGCGGGACGGATTCGACGGTCTCCAACTGATCGACGATCAGATCGATGAGATGCGCGTGCGCGCGGCTCCGCCGCATCAATGCTTTGAACGTGCACGCGTGAAGGAGCAGCTCGCGCAGAAGCGGCGACACGTTCACGACGCGACAACTCCGCGGCAGCGAGCGCACGAGCCGCGCGCGCAGATAAAGCGTGCGCATCGACACGGCACCCGACATCGACACGCGGTGCGGAATCTTCGCGGGAATCCAGACGCCGCGCTGCGGCGGCACGACCCACGTACCGTCGCTCGTGTGCACGGTCATCACGCCGCGCGACGCGTACACGAGTTGATCTTCAGGATGGAAGTGCTCGGGGACGACGTGGCCGTTCTCGAACTCCCAGGTCAGCGTCATGACCTGCGCCGGCAACTTCGGACACGATTCAGCGGCCTGTCGCATTTGCGATATTCGTTGTCACAATAGCGAAAGAAAGACTGGGCCTCAAAGCCTATCCTTCTCCGCGGAGGCCCCGAATGTTAGGCACGACCGACCTCGTCACATTTCTTCCCACCACCGACTACGCGCGCGCACGCACGTTCTTCGAAGGAACCCTCGGCTTGCGCTTCGTCAGCCAGGACGAATACGCGCTCGTCCTCGACGCGAACGGAATCATGCTGCGCATCACCAAAGTGCGCGATCACCATCCCGCGCAATACACGATCCTCGGCTGGAAGGTGACCGGCATCGAGAGCGTCGCGTCCGCGCTCGCCGAGAAAGGCATCGCGTTCGAGCGCTACGGATTTCTCGAACAGGACGAGCGCGGCGTGTGGACGGCGCCGAGTGGCGACAAGGTGGCGTGGTTCAAGGATCCGGACGGCAACGTGCTGTCGTTGTCGGAGCACGTGTGATCACGGCCGGATCTCGACCACCGTTCCATTCGGCACCGCGTTCCAGATCTCGTCGATGTCGTGATTCGAAACGGAGATGCAGCCCGCCGTCCAATCGGTGAGCTGGATCGCGGCGCCGAGCGCGCGCCATCGATTCGGCACGCCGTGAATCATGATCTCTCCGCCGGGACGGACGCGGAGGCGCCGCGCGCGCGCAACGTCGCTCGCGTTCGGATACGACACGTGCAGCGCGAGGTGGTACTTGCTGTACGGATTGCGGTGGTCGATCTTGTAGATCCCTTCGGGCGTCTTGCCGTCGCCTTCGCGCGTTTTTGCGCCGATGGGATTCGAGCCGAGAGCGACTCGATAGGTCTTCACGACGCGGCCGTGGTCGAGCAGGCTCAGGCGGCGCGCCGCTTTCTCGACGACGATCCGGTCCGCTTTCACGGGCGTCGCGATCAACAAGAAAAGCGACAACAGCACGGACAAATGCTACGCTCGCCTCCTCGTTTTCAATCATGGCGTGGTGGATCTGGGTTCTCGCCGGCTTCGCGTTGCTCGCGATCGAGATGGCCTCGACGACGATGCACGTCGGCTTTTTCGGCCTCGGCGCTCTCATCGAAGGGCTGATCGTCGGACTCGGATTCGGCGGCGTGCTCTGGGTGCAGATTCTAACCTTCACGCTCGTCTCCCTCGTCGCGCTGTTCTTCATCCGTCCGATCGTCATGAAGAAACTGCGGTTGAACGAGACGAAGTACGTCGACTCCTTCGTCGGCGAGTCCGCGGTCGCGATTGACGCGATCGGTCCCGGCGTCACCGGCAAAGCAGAGATGCGCGGCTCGACGTGGACGGCGGTCAACCTTGGCAGCAGTCCGCTTGTTGCGGGGCAACGCGCGCGCGTCGAGCGCGTCGACGGCCTCACCATTCACATTCGCGCGGAACAATAAGGAGATCACATGGGTCAGCTATTCGTCGTCGTCGTTCTCGCTTTCTTCGCGATGTTCGTCATCTCGCGGATCGCACGCGTCGTTCCCCAGCAGCAGGGCTGGGTCGTCGAACGCCTCGGGCGATTCAGCGGCACACTCGGCGCGGGATTCCACATCCTCATCCCGTTCCTCGACACCGTCCGCTACAAACACTCGCTCAAGGAAGTCGCGCTCGAAGTTCCGGAGCAGGTCTGCATCACGAAAGACAACGTGCAGGTCGCCGTCGACGGCGTGCTCTATTTCAAAGTGCTCGATCCGGAGCGCGCGTCGTACGGCATCAGCGATTACAACTACGCGATCTCGCAGCTCGCGCAGACGAATCTCCGCAGCGAGATCGGCAAGATCGAGCTCGACAAGACGTTCGAAGAGCGGACGAACATCAACTCCGCGGTGGTCTCCGAAGTCGACAAAGCTTCCGAAGCGTGGGGCGTGAAAGTGCTGCGCTACGAGATCAAGAACATCACGCCGCCGCAGGACGTGCTCGCGGCGATGGAGAAGCAGATGCGCGCCGAGCGCGAGAAGCGCGCCGTGATTCTGCAGTCGGAAGGACAGCGCGACGCATCGATCAACGCAGCCGACGGCGACAAGCAGCAGACGATCAAAGCGTCGGAAGCGAAGAAGCAACAGGCCATCAACGAAGCGGAAGGTCAGGCTGCCGCGATTCTGTCGGTCGCGACTGCGACCGCGGAAGGCATTCGCAAAGTCGCCGAAGTGATCAAGATGCCGGGCGGACACGAAGCGATGCAACTGAAACTCGCCGAGCAGTACATCGCGCAGTTCGGCAATCTCGCGAAGACGTCGACGTCGATGATCGTGCCAGCGAATCTGACCGACATCATGTCGGTGATCTCGACCGCGATGACCGCGATCAAAGCACCCGGCGAGCCGCTCCTCGGCGCGAGGACCACGCAACCGCGCGCGCAGGTGTAGAGGAAATGGGGCCAGACACGAATGTCTGGCCCACACTTGCTTTACGGACAGGGGATGCTGGGAGTCGAGACCACGACGTTCGACGCCGTGATGTTGTCGACCCAGGCGCCTGCGGGCGATGCGTCGACGAGATCGTCGGACGAGAAGTGGAAGCGCACTTGTCCGACCAGTCCGGCGAACGCGGAGAGATCGGCGTCGTAGCGCTGCATGAGCGGCGAGACGCCGCAGAAGAACGGCGCATCCTTCGGCATGCATCCGGTTCCGGCCGCGATTTGCGAATAGCCTTGCGTGATGTTGACCGTCGTCCACGTGCGACCGCCGTCGACCGACACCTGCACATCGAGTCCGTCGTACGGCGCGTCGCTGTTCTCGGTCACGTACGCGAGATCGAACGCGATCGACGACGACGGTGAGAACTCGAGCGTTGGCGATACGAGATAGTCGCAGCGATTCTTCGCGTACTGCTCGTGCCACATGCTGGTGAGATCGCCGGTGGTCGGCGCGAGATTCGTCATCGCCCAGCCGAGCGGATCGGATGACGTCCAACCCTGCGCCCCGGTCTCGAAGTCGTAGTTGAGCGTGCGCATGACTTTGTCGCGATTGACGACCGTGTCGAGTGTGCGCGTCGCGATCTGCGACTGGCCGGTCGACGTGACGATGGCGGTGAACGTGGCGACGTCGCCGAACGGTGCAGTGCGTCCGACGTTCACGGTGAAGTTGACGCTCTTCGTCTCAGCGCCGTCCGCGGCGAGCGAACCGACATTCATGGTGTCGGTCGGGATGGTGAGATACGACTTGTTCGACGCCAGCTTCACGGTGACGCCGTTGGCGTTACGCGTGCCGAGGTTGTTGACATTGACGGTGACGCGAATCGATTCGCCGGGATCGGGAACGTTGTCGCCGTCGCCGCACGTCGGCGAGAGACGATCGGACGTGATCGCGAGCGACGACGCTTGCGCGTATGCACTCTTGTACACCGTGCAATTCGTGCCGATCGTCACTTCGACCGGCAGCGCGAAGCATCCTTGATCGGAGCTGACGTTGAGAACGAGGAAGGCGACGACGCCACAGAGATCGCCATCGGGCGACACGGTGACGTTGTACGACTGCTTCGGTCCGACCGTCGATCCGGCGGCGATCGTTCCGTACGTGCGCGCGGTCGTCGTCGTGACGGTGACGCCGCTCGTCGTCGAGGTGAGCATCGCGCTGACGTTCGTCAGTCCGGCCAGTCCGCCGTTCTTGATCGTGATGAAGAGTGTCGCGCGCTCGCCGGCGTCGAGGTGTCCGTCGCCATTGCCGCCCGGCGTGTCGGTGACCGTCACGCTGTTCGTCCACGGATCGGGTTGCGCGACGCGGATCGATTGCACGCTTCCGCCCGATGCAGCCCAGCACGACGATGCGTTGTTCGCCTGCACGCGATAGTTGTACGTGACGCCGTTGTCGACGCCCGCATCGATCGCCGTGTTGCCGTTCGTGTGCGCGACCTCGAGGAAGACGTCGTTGCGGCGCTCGTTGCGCAGCACGCTGTACGACGACGCGCCGGCGACGGGAGTCCACGAAACAATCACGGCCGGTGTACCGGTCGCCGAGTCGATGGACTGCGAGAGCGAGACCGCGGGCGAGGCGGGAGCATCGCAGTTCTTCGAGTCAACGGCGGCCGGCACACCGCCGGGGACGCCCCACTCCTCGATTCCGTGGTGAACGTATGCGTCGTTGATGTACGCGGCGTGCGGCGTACCGTTGGCAAGGCCGTCGCCTTCGTCGTCGACGACCATGTAACTGTCATACGCCGAGGGACCAATCGCCTGGTATCTCGACGGCGCATACGAAGCAACCATTGGACGCGAATCGAAGTACAGCCGCTCGAGGAGCGTCCATGCGGCATCTTTGTCGAAGCCCGGGTTCGGCGATCCGTCGCTGGATGCGGGAATCGCGTCGCCCGAGTACGTCGAAAACTGTTTGTTCGAATCGAGAGTCACCGTGCCGTACTTGCGACCGGTGACGAGATCGTTGGCGAGATGCCAGTCGGCCTGGCCCCAGATCTCGCCTTCGCAGTGACCTTCATTGAGCAGCGGACCGACGTAGAGGATTACCGTCGGCGACGACGTCGACAGCGGCGGGCCGCCGCACTTCGTCGTCACGTTCGTCGTGCTCATCGTGCCGTGCGATGCGCGCAGCTCGTCGAGATTGCGCACGCCGTCGCAGTTGCGGATCGCGCCGGTGTCGGGATCGGTCACGAACGGACCGCTCGATTCGTTGAAGAAGGACTGGCCGATGCAGGAGTCATGATCCACGAAGAGCGCGATGTGATCGCCGGCCGCTTCGCCGGTGGCGAGATCGCCGACGCCCATCGCCAGACCGACGGGACGTCCGTCGTTCGCGTCGAGGCCGTGACCCCATTCGTGTTGCATGACGTCGCGGATCTCGCCGGTGTTTTTGCAGTTGAGAATTTCGCCGCCGCCTAGATCGAGCATGCCGCTCTTGAAGAAGTTGAGCGACGAGCCGTCCCAGAACGCGTTGCAGACGTCGTTGATGTTGACCTTTACGGGAATCGTCGCGTCGCGCAGCCACGGAAGGTCGAGCCACTTCAGCGCGATCATGCGCGCGACGTTGGTGTGGAAGAACGCGGTGCGATCGGCGGGAGTGGCGAGGCCGTTGCCGTACGCGATCGTCGGCTGGCCGGGACCGTTGACGACGTCGTGTCCGCCGGTGCCGAGGTTGAGGCGTCCGTCGGCAGAGGCGACGAACGGCTGGAAGCCGGTCTGCGGATCGCTGTCGCTCTTCACGCAGTCCATGCAGTTCGTGTCGAAGTAGCGGCCGTTGAGTCCCGTCGATACGCTGCCGCCGGCGAAGTTGAAGACGCCGTTCATCGTCGTCACGCTGCCGCCGTCGACCGACGCGAACGGGAACGAGCGCACGACTTCGGCGTCGGTCGCTTGCGCGGGACGCACGCCGCCGCTCACGCGTCCGGGCGTCGTCGATCGCGGCGGACAGCTCGTCGCGTACTCGTTCGTGTCGCCGAACGCGATGACCGCGCCGCTGAGCGCGTCGACGTACGCGCCGTACGTTGCGTTGCTGCCAGCGAGTTTGAAGATCGTCTCGTAGGTGAGTTGATACGTGATGAGAGCGCCGCTCGCGCCGTTGCGCGGCATCAGCTTCAGTGTTGGCTGCTCGATGACGTTCGCCTGCGCCGCGGTGATGCCGGCGTACGCGAGAACGTTCGCGAGCGCTTGCGAAGCCGCGATCGACGGCGACGTCGTCACCGGCACGTCGGCGATGTTCGACGAGTGCCAATAGATCATGTTGCCGCTGTTGATCGCGAAGACGAGGCGCGCGGTTTCGACGGGAACGCCGTCGATGACGTAGTCGAACGCGGCGTAGCGAATGCGGCCGTCGCTCGTCGGCGTGGCGGCGTCATTCACGAAACGGAGTCGCGCATTCGCGACGCCGAGAACGGACGCGTTGTTGGCGATGAAGTCGCGCGCGACGCGCTCGACGTCGGCGTTCGTCGACGACGACGTCGTCCACGGAATCGCGCCGCCGAGCACGCGGCGCGCGTGTCCCGTGAGCGTGTCGAACTGCGCGGTCCAGTTGCCACCGTGCGACTGATTCCACGACGTCCAGACCGGATCGGTGAGATACGCGGCGACGCGTGTTGCGTCGTAGTTCACGCTGAGCGTGGGAAACGCGCGCGTCTTCGCATCGAGCGCGTCCTGTTTGCGCTTCGCGTCGAATGCGAACAGCGGCAGTGAGATCGCGATGAGCGCGAGTAGAGACAGCTTGCGCATGACGTCGTTCCTTTACTGCAGCGGGAAGTACTGCTGCACGATCAGCGTGTACGACTGCGGCACGGTCAACCAACCTTGCACGCGCGCCTGCCAGTTGCCGGCGCCCGGAAAGTCGATGGCCACTCCTTCGCGCGCGGTCAGCGTGAGCGCCTGAATGCTCTGCGATGCGCCCTGCTGCACGTACGTGCCGGTGCCGTCGTCTTTGTCGAGGAACAGATCCAGGTCGTTTGCGAACTGGTCCCACTGCAGCTGCGTGTCGATGAAGACCGCGCCCGTCGCGACGGTGAGTGCGTGCGTGTTCGTCGAGAGATCGTTGTACGCGCCGGCGGCGGGAAGCACGCTGCCGTTGATCGTCTGCTCGGTGACATAGACCGGGATCGTCTTGCCCGTCTTCGGGTTCTTGTACGACTTCAGCGCCTTGATCGCTTTCGCCTGCGCGACCGCGGCGTACGCGTTGATGTATCCCGCGCCCGATGCGTAAGCCTTGTACAGCGGCATCGGCGTGGCCGTGTTCACGATGAGCTGCTTCGCGAGATCGGGGTTCATGTCGCCTCGAACGGAGTAAAGCAGCGCGCAGACGCCGGCGACGTGCGGCGTCGCCATCGACGTGCCGCTCATCGTCGTGTAGTACGGAATCCATTCCGTCTGAATGTCGGTGTCGCCTTCGGCGAGTCCGAGAACCGGAAGCGCGGTGTTCGGCGCGCGCGTGGAGACGATGGCGTTGCCCGGCGCGGTGATCGTCGGATGGAACTGCGGATCGTCGTAGCGTCCGCGCGAAGAGAAGTCGGCGAGCGTGGCGCCGTCTTTGTTGCCGGCGGCGACGCCGATCACCCACGGCGCGACGGAGTACGGATTGAGCGTGTCGGTTCCCGGGCCGTCGTTGCCTGCTGCGAAGCAAACGGTGATGCCGGCGTCGTGCGCGACCTTCGATGCGACGTTGACCGGATCATTCGGATCGAACGGCTGATTCGCGTCGGCCGAGTTGCCCCACGAGTTCGAGATGACTTTGATGTTGTATTGCGTGCGGTGCGACATCACCCAGTCGAAGCCTTCGAGCGCGTAGAAGACGAAGATCGCGTCGCCCGTGCCGACGCCGATGAGATTCGCGCCCGGCGCAACGCCGGTGAAGTAGCCGTGGCCGCCGACGTCGTTCGCGCTGTTGGTCTTCGACACGTTGCCGAGTCCGGCGACGATGCCCGCGCAATGCGTGCCGTGGCCGCTCGATGAATCGGACGTCGAGAGATTCTCGACGACTTGCACGACGGAGTTGCCGGTCGGCGAGTCGCCCGAGTCGACGCCGAGGATCTTGACGTTCTGCACGACGTGCGAGGGATACGGAAGATCGGAATGCAGTCCGTCGATGCCGCTGTCGATGATCGCGACGCCGACGCCGTGACCATCGGCGCCGTAGCTCGCCCAGGCTTGCGGCGCACCGATCAGAGGAACGCTTTCGTGGAGAAAGTACTTGAGCTGCTTGTCCGCGTAGAGCGACTTGATGCCCGCATTCGCGGCGAGTTTCTGCACGCCCGCGGCGTTCGTTTCGATGAGCGCCATCGGCAGCGCGCTGAGCATCGTGGAACGCGACGCGACGCTGTTGATCAGCGCCTGGTCGACGAGCGTCGGCGTGTGATTGAACGTGACCACGACGCGCAATGGCTGCGTCGAGGAGCCGACCGTCCCGACACGGAGCTGCTGCAGGGCCGGGTCGACGATGACTTGCGCGCTCATCGCCAGCGCGCAGAACAAACCAATAATGGTGACGAAGGTTGTTTTGAACTTCATTTTGCGTCGGTCCCTTTCAATGGTAGTGCTACTACCGTTCGCGGCCAGAAAAGCAAACAGAACGCCAAGTTTTGCAAGTAGTTGATTTCGGGCAGGTTATCTTGGTAGTATGACGACCACCATGGCTCCGCCCATGTCGCCGGTAGATGGCGACAACACCCAGACTTCGCGCATGCGTCTCCTCGCCTCCGGCAAGTCGCTCTTCAGCCGCCTCGGCTACGAGCAGACGTCAACCGCCGCCATCGCGCGCGAAGCAGGCACGTCGGAATCGCAGCTCGTCCGCTACTTCGGCGGCAAGAGCGGACTCCTCGAGGCGATCTTCAACGAGGCGTGGGGCGGATTGAATGAAGCGATCGTCGCGAATGTCGACGCGTCGGAGCACGGACGCGAAGCGATCCTCCGCATCCTTACGTTTCTCACCGAGGCATTCGGACGCGATCACGACATCGCGTTTCTGTTCCTGTTCGAAGGACGCCGCATTCGCGGCAACGACGTCTCTCTGTCGAAAGGCTTCCTCGCTTTCTATCAGCTGCTGCACGACCTCATCCGCCGCGGCCAGGCCGACGGTTCATTTCGCAGCGACGTGAACGAGAACGTGCTCGCGTCGGCGATGCTCGGGTGCGCCGAGGGGATGATTCGCGATCGTTTGATCGCGGAGAGATTGCGGCAGCCGAATCCGTTCAGCGACGACGATGTGCGGAGTGTGTTCGCGGCCGTGATGGATGGCCTGCGGGCGTAAGGCCTACTCCAAATCGAGCAGCGCGACGTTCGCGAAGTTGCCGATCACCGTGGGCTTGATGTGCCACACATCGCGCGCGTACTCGCGGATCGTTCGATCGGATGAAAACTTGCCCATGCGCGCGATGTTCAGCGCGGACTTGCGCAGCCACGACGTGCGATCGGAGTACGCGACGTCGACCGCGACCTGCGCATCGATGTACGACTGCAGATCGGCGAGATGCATGTAGATGTCGCGCGGGCTGGTGAGATTCGCGACGAGCGGTCGAAACAGATCCTTGTCGCCGCGCGAAAAGTGTCCTGACGTGATCGAGTCGAGCACGCGGCGCAGCGGGCGGTTCGTGCCGAGGAACTCCTCGGGACGATAGCCGCGAGCGAGAAGATCCGCGACTTCATCGGCCTTCAACCCGAAGATGAAGATGTTCTCCTCGCCTACTTCTTCGCGGATCTCGATGTTCGCGCCGTCGAGCGTGCCGATCGTCAGCGCACCGTTCAGCGCGAGCTTCATGTTGCCCGTGCCCGACGCCTCCATGCCCGCCGTCGAAATCTGTTCGCTCAACTCGGCCGCCGGCATGATCGCCTCCGCCAACGTGACGCGATAGTCGGGCAGGAAGACGACGCGCAGCCACTCGCGCGTGCGCGGATCGGCGTTGACGACGTCGCCGATCGAGTGAATGAGCTTGATGATCAGCTTGGCGATGAAGTATCCCGGCGCCGCTTTGCCCGCGAAGATGAACGTGCGCGCGGCGGTTGGCGTGACGCCGTCTTCGACGATCTGCCAGTAGCGATGAATGATGTGCAGCGCGTTCAGGAGCTGTCGCTTGTACTCGTGCAGCCGCTTCACCTGAACGTCGAACATCGTGAGCGGATCGATGGGAACGCCGGTCAGCTCTTTCGTCACGCGCGCGAGCGCGACTTTGTTGCGGCGCTTCACGCCATCGAGCTTGTCGAGCGTCGCCGCGTCGTTCGCGAAGTGCTCGAACTGGCGCAGGTCGTCGAGGTTGCGGATCCACCCTTCTCCGATCGCACTCGTGATCAGCGCGGCGAGCGGACGGTTCGCGTGCAGCAGCCAGCGTCGCGGCGTCACGCCGTTCGTCTTGTTGTTGAAGCGCTCGGGATAGAGCCTGTAGAAGTCGGGCGCGAGGCGCGTCTTCACGAGATCCGAATGCAGCGCGGCGACTCCGTTGACCGAGTGACTGCCGGCGATGGCGAGATTCGTCATCCGGACTTCGCCATTCTCGATCACGGACACGCGCTGCGCCATCGTCGCGTCGCCGCGAAAACGGCGCTCGACGTCAGCGAGCAATCGGCGATTGATCTCCTGAATGACCTGCAGATGCCGCGGCAGCACGCGCTCGAGCAACTCGACGGGCCAACGCTCCAGCGCTTCGGGAAGCAGCGTGTGGTTCGTAAAGCCGAGGGTGTCGACGGTGATCGCCCACGCCGTCTCCCACGGCATCCGCTCTTCATCGACGAACACGCGCATCAGCTCCGCGACTGTGAGCGCGGGATGCGTGTCGTTCATCTGAATCGCGACTTTGCCGGCGAGGTCTTCGTACGACTCATGCGTCGCGCGGTATTTCGTGAGGATGTCGCGCGTCGAGCACGCGACCAGGAAGTACTCCTGCAACAGCCGCAGCTCGCGTCCCGACTGCACCTGATCGGACGGATAGAGAATCTTCGAGATCGCTTCGCTCTGGATCTTGTACTGCACGGCGCTGATGTAGTCGCCGGCGTTGAAGATGCCGATGTCGAATTCGTCCGATGCGCGCGCGGAGTAGAGCCGCAGCACGTTCACGGTCTTGCCGCCGTAGCCGACGATCGGCATGTCGTGCGGCGTGCCGATGATCACGCGGTAGTCGATCCAGCGCGGCGAGTACGCGCCGCCGCGATCGTGCTCGTGCGCGATGCGGCCGTACGCGGGAACGACCACGGACTCGTCGATGCGCGGAATCAGCCACGGCGATTCGTCGTCGAGCCAGTGATCGGGACGCTCGTGTTGATAGCCGTTCTCGAAGGACTGTCGGAAGAGTCCGAATTCGTAGTTGATGCCGTAGCCGAAGCCGGGATAGTCGAGCGTGGCGAGCGAGTCGAGGAAGCACGCGGCGAGTCGACCGAGTCCGCCGTTGCCGAGGGCGGCGTCATGTTCGAGCGATTGCAGCTCGTCGAGATCGACGCCGAGCTCGGAGATCACCGCGCGCGCTTCGTCGTAGAGGCCGAGGTTGATCATGTTGTTCCCAAGGGATCGGCCCATCAGGAACTCCATGGAGAGATAGTAGAGACGCTTCGCGTCCTGCTCGCGATAACGACGCTCGCTCTCGCGCATCGCGTCGAGCGCGGGACGGCGAACGGCCGTCGCGAGCGCCTGCAACCGTTCGTGATGCGACGCGTCGCGCCACAAGCGGCCTTTCGCGAAGCGGAGATACGCCTCGATTCCTTCGCGAAGATGCGCCGCGGTGACGCGCTCGATTCCTGTCAGGCTGTGTTGCATCTACTGCCCGAGAACGACCTCGGTGATCGCGCTGATGGCCCGATCGAGATGCTCCCGCGTGTGCGCCGCGCTGATCTGGCAGCGCAGCCGCGCCGCGCCCTGCGGCACGACGGGAAATCCGAAACCGGAGACGTATACGCCGCGGTCGAGCAGCTCGCGCGACATCGCGATCGCCTTCGCCGTGTCGCCGATGAGAATCGGCACGATCGGATGAATGCCTTCGCGCACCTTCACGCCGCGCTGCGTGAGCTGCGATCGGAAGTACGACGTGTTCTCGCGCAAGCGATCGACGAAGCTCGGATCGTTTTCCAGCAGATCGAATGCGGCGAGCGATCCCATGACGACGGCCGGCGGCAACGTATTCGAAAAGAGATACGGCCGCGACTTCTGACGCAGGTACTCCACGAGCGCGCGCGGGCCGGTCGTGAATCCGCCGTGCGATCCGCCGAGCGCTTTGCCGAGGGTCGACGTGTACGCGTCGATTTTTCCGAGCACGCCAAGTTCTTCCGGCGTGCCGCGGCCGGTCTTGCCGAGAACGCCGGTGCCGTGCGAGTCGTCGACGACGAGGAAAGCGTCGAACTCTTTCGTGAGGTCGATCATCTCCGGCAGCGGCGCAAGCGAGCCTTCCATCGAGAAGACGCCGTCAGTGACGACGACTCTGTTGCGCTGGTCGCGCGTCGCTTCGAGGGCGCGGCGGAGATCGCCCATGTCGCGATTCTTGAAGCGCTCTTTCTTCGCTTTCGACAAGCGGACGCCGTCGATGATCGAAGCGTGATTCAGCTCGTCGGAGATGATCGCGTCCTGTTCGAGCGCGACGGTCTGAAAAAGGCCTTCATTCGCGTTCCAGCAGGAGCCGTAGAGGATCGTGTCTTCGGTTCCGAAGAACTTCGCGATGCGCTCCTCGAGCTTGTGATGAATCGTCTGCGTGCCGCAGATGAATCGGACCGACGCGAGCCCGTAGCCGAAGTCGTGTTCCGCCTTCTCCGCCGCCTCGATGATGGCCGGGTGGTCGGCGAGCCCGAGGTAGTTGTTGGAGGTGAGCATGATCACCTCGCCGCGGCCTTCGACCTCGACGACGGGACCTTGCGGACCCTTCAGCTTGAGTTCTCGCTTGAGAGTTCCCGCGGAGGACATTTGGTCGAGTTCCGCGGAGAGGGTGCTCAGAAGTGTCATAGTATCCATCTTACAATTGCCTTCGAGGCGACGCGATGGATTGGAGCTTGGGTCGTGGAGGATCTGGATGTCACCCGCACTGTGACCTCGATGCTCATTCCTGTCTTCGATCTTCTCGATTACCTCGCCGCCGCGCGACGACCTCGTCGCTTGCTGGGTGAAGGTAAGTCGACGCGAACCGCCTGAAGAACCCAGCGTACTATTCCGTGACGATGGAGGGCTCTGATACTGCGTTAGAGCTCAGGCTGGCGGACGCGATTGCCTGGAAATTGTGCCACATCGACAGACTAGTGTAGATTAATTGCCTTCTCCCCCATTATCGGCAAGGAATTGAGTGGCGCACCAGAGTTACGACGAACTGGAGTGGCATCTCCGCCGCCTTCGTGCCGCCTACGCAGCGGGCAAGTTGATTTTTGTATTGGGCGCGGGAATCAATCGCGATTTCGGCTTCCCCGATTGGGGCGAGCTGCTTGTCAAGTTGGTTCGTCGCTGTGGCCGCCTGCAGCATCCGGCGCACGCAACGGTCAGCAGCGGCGAAGTGCGACAAATCATGGAGGCCGTGATCGCGGATCCCTTGCTTCAAGCCGCCTCGGTTCGTGGTGCATACGTGAGCAAAGCCGACTGGAGCGCTGCGTTGCGGGAGGCGCTGAACATCCGACCGCGCGGCCTCAACGACGAAAGGTCTTCTCTGCGTCGGATTGCGCGCAGCGTTGCCAATCAATACCTAAAGGATCCGCGGCGTCATGTCGCTATTCTGACATTCAATTTCGATGATCTCATCGAGCGCGCACTAGCATTCGAATTGGGTCGTGCTGCGAACGACGTGGTTACTTCAGTGGCGACAGCGAATGACCTCGCGGGTGCGAGCCACCGTCCCGGCATTTACGTCTACCACCTTCACGGATCGCTCTCAAATTTAGACAGCGTCATCCTCGACGCGATGTCGTATGTCCGCATTCTCGCTGCGCCAGCCAATCACTGGAGCTGGTCTTGTATGAACACGTTCCTTTTTCAGGAACATTCGGGAGTGATGTTCGTCGGTTTGTCGCTGCTCGATCCTAGCCTGCGACTCCTGCTGACACACGCCGCCACTAACGGGATGCCCCTCTCGGCGATTTTTGTCGGTAAGCCGATGGAACCACCGATTTTAACGGATGACGTGGATAAGTCGCTGAATCTCGCCTTCATGATGCGCGATATCCAGAGTCTTTTCGACGATCTCCTAGAGGAACTTTCGCTCATCCCGTATCACGTCACGGCATGGTCGGAAATTGGCGAGTTGCTCGACAAGGTGATGGAAGATGGCTAAGCCAGAGGAACCATACATATTCCAACCGCGGCTGCTCGATCGGGCGCTTCATTTCGATTTTCTCCGACTTCGGTGCGGCACCGAGGCTAAGTTTCACCGAGCCGTATCGAAACTGCGCGCCGATCATAGTGGAGAGCGTCCACGCACGTTCATGGCGATGTCAGAATGGGATGCCGTCGTCATCCTGCCGTCGCGGCAGTTGTATCCGCGCATTCTCAATACATTTTATGAAGACCCGACTGTCGACGCCACGATCGCCGGCGCCGCGGGATATTTCGGATATCTATGGAAGCATCGGATCAACGAAAGCCTCGATGACAAACTGAACGAATTCCAAAGCAACGGCCTGGCTTTCGTGATCTCGTTGCGTTTCGACGAATGGGTGCGACGCGAGCTTGGACTCGGCGCCGAAATCCTATTCTGCAATTTCCTGGCGGACGCTCTAAAGAAAAAGAGCGGGCTCAACGCCTTGGTTGCCCATACGCTCGGCTGGAACGACGTCGTGCTCATCCTTCACGCGACCACGCACCAAGAGCGCCTTCTCGAGTTTCAGTCAAGAATCCGCCTTTTGACGTTGAAGGAGCTGTTTCCGCCGAACGCGAAGGAACTCGTACTCTTTGGCAAGAATATCGACGCACCACTGTTTGCCGCCAGCTACACCCATCTTATAGGCGGATACGAAGCAGTCATTCGGAACAACACCGGAATGGGACGCCTTTCACGAAGGGTCGACGATGCCACGCTTCTCGTCCGCGTCGCGCCGCATCTCGAGTGGAAGGTGCGCCAAGAGGTGCAGCGGCTCTCGAAAGGGAAACTACGGGCCGAAGCGATGCCGACCGAGGTCGGTCACTATACATTTTCAACGAACGTCACATCGTTGTTCCAGAAATCGGACGGGCGCCAAGGAATGCAACTTCTCGCCGACATCCGCACATTCATCGGAGAGCAGAGTGGCACGCTGTCGAACAGCTATGCAGAGACAACCACCGTGCTTCGCTTTCGGGAGCCGAGGCCAACCCATAAGATTGTTCCTCCGAAACCCGATCGCACCCTGAAGAAGTCGATCAGGGAGATCCGCTCGTTGATCAAGACTCTTCCCGAGTTATTGAAAGGACGCGGCGTGTCGCCGATGACGGTACATCGGTTTGTCGCGGTAATGACCACGCTCTCCGATCACCTTTCCGATCCCATCCGCAGCTCAGTCGTGCGGCATTTAACGCGCTTTCTGGTGGAGACGAGCAAAGTTGAGAATGTCGACCGGCAGGACATGGAGGACCTCTGCCAAATCTGCGAATTCGCCATGACGCAGGCGACCGACGGCATCGCGCAATATCAACACGACGCGAACGCGCTCGGATTGTCGGGACGCGGTGGTTACAGCCGTCTCATTACAGCAATCGAGAATTACGTCGACGACATATTCGCGTCCCTCAATCTGTTCGACCGTAACTTCCTGATCACGTTCGGACTCCGTGTCGGACACGAAGGGAGCGTCGGCCGCTTTCACATCGACATCCCCTTCAATGTCTTGTTCGTGCCGAGCCGCTGGTACATCCTGTTGCACGAAGCGGGACACATTGCGTGGGGAAAAAAGTTCGGTTGGATGTCGGAGAGCCTCGCTGTCTTCGACGAGATGGAACGCGAGATCGAAGGCGAGCCTCGCAGGCCACGGGCGCGGCGACGGGGGACTCGCGCGGAGAATCTTCAAGATCCCGCCGATTTCATCCGTACGCGCGAATTGATTCGCGAGCTATTTCCAAACTTGCTCGTGTATAGAGTTGCGTGCGGTGGTGATTTGGCAGAGTTCGATCGCGTTTCGCTACGCCATATTCTGTCGAGAAGCCGTCCCGGTCGCGGAACGCGCGAATTGCTCGTCGCGGTCGTTCTTCACTGCATCCTGAGAATGACGCAGGCACGAGTTGGCGGTCGCAAGTGGCTGACGACGCTGCTCACGAAATGGAAAGATAAAGAGATTCAACACGGCGTGCAGGAGGCGATCACGGAGCTAGCGCGTGCTCTCGATTTGCCACAAGAAGAGTCGTTGACGGAACACACGCGCGCGCTCGTCAAGAATAAGAAACGTTTACTGGTCTCCGACCCGTTCCGGGATGCGGCGACCGAAGCGGTGCAGTCCGTGTTGAAGGTCCTCGGTTTTGTAGCACGCCAACTGACCAACGACAAACACCTCGGCTCGCATGTGTACCGGAAACTCGATGAGTGCATCCAACTCATGATCCATAACCAGAAGAATTGTGCAACGTGGCACGATCAAGGGTTCGCCGAATGGTTGATCGGGGGTGAGATTCTGGCGCTTTCGCCAGGTGCGGAAGTGTGGGCGCGGCTCCTTCTCGACAGCCGATCTGAGATTAAAGCCGCTGAGAACAAAGCCGCGTTCATGGTCACCCAACTCGCGGCACTGCTGTCCATGTGGCATCGCGCCGTCGTTACCGCTGGCAACGACGACAAAGCGGCGACACGAGTCCTCCGTGATCGGCTCATCCCGCTAGGTCTCGTCGAACCGAAATCATTCACCGCGAGCAGGAACAGCCGGAGAGCTCGACCGCTTTGAGCGAAATCGAGCTGCGCAGCTCCGACCGAGACTACTTACGCCGACCATATTTTAACGGTCGAAATGAGCCAGAACTCGTGTCGGCACGGAACCAGCCGCGCAATTCTTCCGCATGCTGCGGCGCTTTGAGCTTCGCCGCTTTAGCGCGTCGCCGCGCCTTTTCCTCGAGATATTTTTCGGTCGGATCGGGTGCGTGAACAGGCTCGTTTGGCTTCGCTTTTTCGGATCGGCTTCCTCGATTGCGGAGGGGGTGTGCTACATTTTTCAAAACAACTCCTTTCGCGCCGGGAGTCGATCGGAACGTTCGCTATTAATGTAACACTGCTGCGGCTGGGTTCGATACTCGAAAACCTCACATATCGGTTAAAACCCGCGCATCCGATAGTCATCGCGCAGACGGAAAGGCGCCATGCAAATCCGGCACCCTGGCGACGATGTCGCTAGCGATCGAGATGCGCGATCATGATTCGCCGGCCTAACAGTCATTCGTTGTCGTATTTGAGATTGCGCCGGAAACACTTCTGCGCGTCCATATCGAAGACGACGCAGGAGTCGATCGGCAGCGAGTAGACGTGCATCGACACGGCGCGCTCGTTCCACTCCGATGAGTTGATGATGCGGTGGATCGTCTGCGTCTTGTCGACGGTGTTCAGCGGACCGCCGGGGACGGCGACCTCGGTGTTCGTGAGCTCCATCTCGATCTCGGTCGCGCCGGCTAGGCAGTCGATGCCGACGACCTGCTCGTTCTCGGCGGCGTTGCAGCGAACCTTGTGATAGTTCTCGACCGCGAGCTTTCCTTCGATCATCGTCATCCAGCCGAGCTGGCCGTTGTGCGTGTGCAGCGGCGTGACCGTGCCGACCGGCCAGCAGATGAGCATGACTTCGATCTTGTCGTTGCGGAAGATCTTGTTGCGCGTATGCCGGTCTTCGAGCCAGAGCTTGTAGCGCTCCAGGTCGTCGGGGCGGATCTCGTAGGTGATCAGGTAGTCATAGATCGCCTGCTTGGTGATGAGGCCTTCCGACAGGCGGCGGATGCCGTCGACGAACTGCTCGGCGGCGACGGGAGTCGGCGCGTAAATCGGTTTCGGTTCCGCAACGGCGATGTGCTGAACGTCCATGCGACTCTCCTGACGAACGGGTCGAGTGTATCAGCAAGATGAGTGCGCGGATTAGGTCGTATGCTAGGCTCCGCGCCGCATGCCCAATGTCGCGGTCACAGGCGCCCAATGGGGCGACGAAGGTAAAGGAAAGATCGTCGATCTGCTCTGCGAGCGGTTCGACGTCGTCGCTCGCTATCAGGGCGGACACAACGCCGGCCACACGGTCAAGTTTGCCGACCAGCACTTCGCGCTGCGGCTCATTCCGTCCGGCATTCTGCATCGCGACAAGCTCTGCCTTCTCGGCAACGGGATGGTCATCGATCCCGACGCTCTCCTCGAAGAAATCGAAGGCCTCCGCGCCCTCGGCGTCGTCATCGACGACAACCTGAAGATCAGCGACTCCGCCCACGTCATCCTCCCCTATCACCGCGCACTCGATCTTGCGCGCGAAGAAGCGGCAGGCAAGGCGAAGATCGGCACGACCGGACGCGGCATCGGGCCGGCCTACGAGACGAAGGTGAGCCGCTACGGCATTCGCGTCGCCGATCTGCTCGATCCGTACGTGCTGCGCGAGAAGATCGACTTCGCCTGCGCGGAAAAGAATCCCGTGCTCGCGACCGTCTACAAGAAGGCGACGTTCGATCCGGTCGAGCTCTTCGATGCGTACACGCGCTACGGCGAAGTGCTCGCCGACCGCATCACGAACGGCACGCTGCTGATCAACGAACAGATCCGCGCCGGCAAGAACGTGATGTTCGAAGGCGCGCAGGGAACGATGCTCGACATCGATCACGGGACGTATCCGTTCGTGACGTCGTCGAGCACGATCGTCGGCGGCATCTGCACGGGACTCGGCGTCGCGCCGAAGCACATTCATCGCGTGATCGCGGTGGTGAAGGCGTACACGACGCGCGTCGGCGGCGGCGCGTTCCCGACGGAGCTCAGCGACAAGCACGGCGAACATCTCCGCGCGCGCGGCAACGAGTTCGGCACGGTCACCGGCCGCCCGCGCCGCACCGGCTGGCTCGATCTGCCGGTCGTGCGCACGAGCACGATGATCAACGGCGTCGACGAGATCGCGCTCACGAAGCTCGACGTGCTCGACAAGTTCGAAGAGATCCCGATCTGCACCGGCTACAACGTCCACGGCGACCCGTGGCGCACGTTCCCCGCGTTCGCCGTCGCCCACGACGACTACAAGCCCGTGTACAAGACGTTCAAAGGCTGGAAGCGCTCGACCGCGGGCGTGACCTCGTACGACGAACTGCCGCAGGAAGCGAAGGACTACATCCAGTTCATCGAGGACGAGACGAGCGCGAAGGTGACGATCATCTCGACGGGGCCGCGGCGCGAAGAGACGATCATTCGCGGGTAGCGTGTCATTCCGCGCTGAGGAGAAGTGTCATTGCGAGCCTCGCAAACAGTGTCATTCCGAGCCGCGCAGACGGCGAGGAATCCCCTGACTAGACGAACGCTCGCCGCACATGCGGAGGGGATCCTTCGCGCTCTTCGGCGCTCAGGATGACAGGTCAGGGCGCGAGAGCCCAGACGTCGCCGTCCGATTCGCCTGCCGCAACAGAGAAACCGACATGCTGCACGTCGTGGCCGCGCGCCTTCAAGTCGTCGAGAAGGGGATGTCTTCCGCGGCCGAAGCAGCAGCGAATGCGATCGCTGCATGCACATGTTCCGGCTTCAGTGTCGGGAACGAGTGCAGCAGCGTTTCTTCGCTGTCTCCTTCCGCAAGGCTGAGGAGAATCGTGCGAAGCAGCACGCGAGTCCCCTTGAAGACGGTCTCACCGCCGCAGATTGCTGGATTGCGCTCGAAGTATTCAGCGTAAGTCATGACTCACTCATGGAACGACTCGCAGAAGCTTACGATTTCCGCCACCGGATCGTGTAGCGCCACAGCAGCCGCCCGCGCACTTCCGCGCCCGGCAGGCGCGCGTGTGCGATGCGTTCGACTTCGCTCACGCTCAGGTACGTTTCGTTCCGCCCGTGTTGCCAATACGCGCGGCGGAGCTTCCACGGCATCAGACCGCGATTCACGATCACTTCGCGCGCGAGGGCGACGAATTTCGCGAATGCGTTGATCGGCATATTGCGCCATCCGTCGCGCGCGCAGAGGTCGATCACGAGAAGCATGCCGCCGGGTTTGAGCGCTTGCGACATCGCGACAAGTGCGGCGTCGAGATCGACATGGTGAAGCGTCGCGATGCTCACGATGCAGTCGTATGCGTTCGGGTGAGTCGCGAGCCACTCGAACATGTCCGTGCAGACATACTCGATCGCGGCGTCAGACGTCGTTCGCCGCTTCGCCTCGGCAATCATTCCGGGAGAGAAATCGATCGCGTCGACATGCTCGAACGCGTCGGACAAACGCCGCGACACATCGCCCACACCGCAGCCGATCTCCAACGCCGCTCGTTTCCCGCGCGGAACATTCGCGAGCAGCCACGCCTCGTACGGTCCGACCCTTGCGCGCGCCGGCGAGAGCTGCGCGATGAGATCGAAGTCATTTTGAATCTGCGACATTTGCACTACGCAGCGTAGAACAACTGCACAATTTCATGGCCGACGCGCGAGGAGCGCGCCTTTTGTTCACACGCGTCGCTCGCGATTCTTGCTAACGTCTCGCGCCACAGGAGGTACCAATGTCTTCGAATCACGAGTTCTGGGCTCAGTCCTGGTCCCATGAGATGCCTGCTTTCCTCAAGGTGCTCAAGGCGCTTCCGCACGAGCAGCTTCACTACAAACCGCACGAGCGAAGCACCGGCGCGGGCGATCTGGCGTGGCAGCTCGCGCTCGAGCAGGGGCACTTGTCGCAGCTCCTCGACACGGGCGTCGTCAACTACGAGAACGTGCCGCGGCCGGACTCGCTCGACGCGATCGTCGCGGAGTTCGAGAAGGCGACCGAAGAGCTGAAGAAGCGTCTTCCCGCCATCGACGAAGCGAAATGGGCGTCGACCGGCGACTTCCGCATGGGCGGTCAATCCGTCTGGTCGAGCACCGTTCAGGATCTGTGCTGGGGATTTCTTTTCGACATGATTCATCACCGCGGGCAGCTCAGCACGTACATCCGTCCGATGGGCGGAAAAGTGCCGTCGATCTACGGACCGTCGGCCGACGATCAGGGCGGCGGTTAGCGCGAGCGCGCGAACAATCGAAACAGCAGCGCGGTGCCGAGTCCCCACGCGCCGTTGACGATGAGGCCGAGCATCAGCATCGAGACTGAATGCGGAACCGGCTGATGCTTCAACGGCGCGACGACGAGGCCCGCGACGAGCGTCGGTAACACGGCGCCGAAGACGATCGCGGCGAGGTAGTACATCGCGTCGTTCGTGATGCGCGCGAGTGCGGGAATCATGATGATTCCCCACACGCCGCCCCAGAACGCGAGCGAGATCACCGCGGGCACGCCGAGCGGCGGCACCGGCGTCATCGTGTACGGCGTGCGCGGAGTCATGCCCGCGCGATGCAACAGCCACAGCGCGGGCTGATGGAAGAAGATCGTCGCGCCGAATCCGGCGAGCCACTCGAGGAAGACGCGTTTTGCCATCGCCGCCAAGCATGCAGGAGCGCCGCCAACGCGGCGCTCCTGCGAAGAGCACTACTTCGTCAGATACACCGCATACGGCGTGAGCTTCGAGCGGTACCAGTAGTACACGGCGTCGAGTCCGACCGTCGCATCCCAAAGCTCGTAGAAGATCGCGTGCTGCAGAAAGTACTTCTTGTTCGGATCGAAGCTCGCGCGTCCGCTCTGATCGCCTTCGACCTTCTTCTCTTTCCGATCGTTCGTGTCGTTGAATGAGCCGTCGATGCGGATGCCGTTCGCCATCCGGCCGCTGATGGTTTCGTAGGAGTCTTCGTTCGCGTTGCCGAGGTCGGTATGGAAGTAGATGCCGGTGAGTGCCTTCATCTTCGCCGTCTGGATCTTCGGCGCTTCGATGTTGTACTCCATGACCACGTTCTCATCGCCGCGGTTGTTGCGGCAGACGTTTGCGCAGTCGCCGCTCTGTCCCATCACGAGCGTCAACGCGCCGCCGTCCGGCACACGGATCGGCGTCCGGCGATAGATGTGAATCACGTTTCGTTGATGGAGCTGCGAGTCCTTGAACGATTGCCACGCGCCCTTGCCGTTGTAGTAGAGCGCAATGAACGGCACGCCATGGCGGCCTTTGGCGATCGTCCACTGCCTGTTGGTTTCGATGCGATCCGCGCCGCCGTCGTACTTGAACTGCGGCTCGCGCTCCATCGCCCAGTCGCCGCTGGTCAGCGCGTACGAGCCGCCGGCGCGCTGGATGGCGAAGGCGCTGCCGATCTTCGCCGTTTTTCCTTTGATGTCGAGCTCGATCAGCGCCGTGTCGGGATCGGTATACGGAATGTGAGCCGGCGCGGTGTTCGACATGACGCACGGCCCGAGGTTCTTCGCCGGGATCCGGTACATGGTGCCGCGCCATTTGTCCGCGAAGCGGATCTCGTCATACGTGCCGTTCTTCTGCGACGACGTCCACCAGTCGAGCGGACTGTCTTCCTTCTTGATCGGGATCGCGTAGTCGAAGAACGGTTTTGCGTCGTACGTCTGATTGCCGTCGCACGTGAAGCGAACGTTCGCGTCCCACTGATTGCCCATCGAGTAAACGCGCGCCCACATGCCGTCCGCGGGGCCGAGAAGCGCGGCCGTCAAGAGATTGGCGCGATCGATCGTGTCGGTCGATCCTTCCGGCAGCATCAGATCGGCGTTGTTGTAGTGCGGCGCGGAGTACGCGAGGACGAACCAATCGAGTGCCGCGTTGAACGACGCGAGCTGCTGCTTGAGGTCTTCGTTGTAATCGTCGTTGAAGCGCCGCGACGACACCGGCGGACGCGTGCAGTTCGCCTTGTCGACTTCGCACCGGGACTCGAGGATCTCCGCGGCAAGCAGATACATCAGGTATCCCTTCTCCTGATACATCCGCAGATCCATGAATTTCTTTTCGGCGACGTCGTACATCTTGCTCGGATCGAAGTTGTAGTGGTGCAGGTTTGGATTCAGTCCCTGCCACTTCACATACGGATACGTGGTCACTGACTGCGCTTCGCCGATCGGCGTCGTGATCACCGTGTTCAATCTGGCCATCTCGGCGTGCAGGTTTTGGCGCACGACGTCATTCGCGAAGTCGAGCAGTTCCTGTTTGTTGATCGCGTACGCGGGGTTGCTGATGAGGCGGGTGTAGCGCGTCCACAGCCCGTCGATCGTCAAGAGAATCTTGAACGTCTCCGTCCGTGGCGCGATGTTGTCGAATTCGTAGTTGAGCGTCGTGTCGATCGCACCGATCGACCGCTTCAGCTCCTCCTGGCCTTTCGTGAGCTGATCGGTGGCCGCCTTGATGTCCTTGAGCTGATTCTCGACTTCCTGCTTCCACTTCTCCTCGGACTTTCCCGTGACGCTGCCAAGGACTTCGCAGAGGAACTTCGCGGTGGTGTCATCGCTGGGAGGATCGCAGACCGTGTTGTACAGAACGCCGCCGGCGAGCTTGATCGCCGTTTCGACGCCGATGCTGGTGGCCGAGCCGATGGCGGCCTTTTTCATTCGCTCGCCGAATGTTTTGGTACGGCCGAATGCGGAGGGGATGGTGAGGGTGACAGCGACAAACAAAGCGAGGGCACGGAAGGTTCTCGAGCGCACAAAGACTCTCCTTTCCTGCTGACTGCTGTTGGCCTGCGGGGCGGGGGGACCTGTCAGAAGCGTAACACAGGAAAGGCGGGCAGCCGGAAGGCCGCTTACACGACTCGGCGGAAGTATTCGATCGTGCGCGTGAGTCCTTCTTCGAGCGCGACGCGTGGCTCCCATCCGAGGAGCGTGCGGGCCTTGGTGATGTCGGGGCGACGGATCTTCGGATCGTCGGTCGGCAGCGGATGGAACTCGATCGGCGCCTCCGTGCCGACGAGTCTCCGGATCGTCTCCGCGAACTGCAACACGGTCATCTCCGCCGGATTGCCGATGTTCGTCGGATTCACTTCATCCGACATCAGCAAGCGATAGATGCCGTCGACGAGATCCGAGACGTAGCAAAACGAACGCGTCTGTGATCCGTCGCCGAACACGGTGAGGGGCTCGTTGCGCAGCGCCTGCGAGATGAACGCGGGAACGACGCGACCGTCGCGAAGCCGCATCCGCTCGCCGTACGTGTTGAAGATGCGCACGATGCGCGTCTCCACACCGTGGAAGCGGTGATACGCCATCGTCATCGCTTCGGCGAATCGCTTCGCTTCGTCGTACACGCCGCGCGGACCGACGGGATTCACGTTGCCCCAGTAGTCCTCTTTCTGCGGATGCACCAGCGGATCCCCATACACCTCGGACGTCGACGCGATCAGGTACCGCGCTTTCTTGTGCTTCGCGAGGCCGAGCGTCTTGTGCGTGCCGAGCGATCCGACCTTCAGCGTCTGGATCGGCTTCTCGAGATAGTCGATCGGACTCGCCGGCGACGCGAAGTGCAGCACGTAGTCGACCGGACCATCGACGGTGATGTGGTTCGTGACGTCGTGCTCGACGAACGAGAAGTCCGCGCGATTGCGAAGATGCGCGATGTTGTCCGGCGAGCCGGTGAGGAAGTTGTCGACGCAAATCACTTCGTGACCGCGTGCGAGAAAGAGATCGCACAGATGCGAGCCGAGAAAGCCCGCGCCGCCGGTGATGAGCGCGCGGCCCATCTACTGCCCCTTCGCGCGGCCGACGGACGTGTATCGGAATCCGCCGGTGTGCATGCGCTTCGGATCGTAGACGTTGCGAAGATCGACGACGACCGGCTGCTTGAGCGCCGCGCCGATCTTGTTCAGGTTCAGCGCGCGGAATTCGTTCCACTCCGTGGCGATGACGAGCGCGTCGGCGTCCTGCGCGGTTTGATACGCGTCATCGCAGTAGACGATGTCGTCGAAGATGTTCTTCGCGTTCTCCATCGACTGCGGATCGTACGCGCGAATCTTCGCGCCGCGCTGCTGCAGACCCTTGATGATCGGGATCGTCGGCGAGTCGCGCATGTCGTCGGTCTCGGGCTTGAAGGCGAGGCCGAGGATGGCGATGGTCTTGCCGGCGACGTCGCCGCCGAGGGCGTTCGCGATCTTCTCGACCATCCGCTGCTTGATGTCGTCGTTCACGCGCAGCACCGCTTCCATGATCTGGAAGTCGTAACCCTGGCGGCGCGCGATGTCGGCCATCGACGATGTGTCTTTCGGAAAGCACGAGCCGCCGAATCCCGGACCGGCCTGCAGAAACTTCGGACCGATGCGCGAGTCGAGGCCCATGCCGATGGCGACGTCGTGCACGTCGGCGCCGACGCGCTCGCACACCTGCGCGATCTCGTTGATGAACGTGATCTTCGTGGCGAGGAAACCGTTCGCGGCGTACTTGATCAGCTCCGACGACACGACGTTCGTGACCACGAACGGGATCTCGAGCGAGTGCAGCGGCGCGTAGATCTCTTTCATCAGCGCGACCGACTCTTCATCCGACGCGCCGATGACGACGCGATCGGGCCGCATGAAGTCTTCGATCGCCGATCCCTCGCGAAGGAACTCGGGGTTCGAAACGATCGATGCTTTGTGGCCGTTGCCGCGCTCTTTGATGATGCGATCGATCATTTCGCCCGTGCCGATCGGCACGGTCGATTTGGTGATGACGAGCTTCGGTCCGCCCATGTGCTCCGCGATCGAGCGCGCGACTTCCTCGACGTAGCGGAGATCGGCGGATCCGTCGGGCTTTGGAGGCGTTCCGACGGCGATGAAGATCGCGCGCGAGTTGCCGATCGCCTCCGCGAGGTTCGTCGTGAACCGCAGACGACCCTCGGCGACGTTCTTGGAGACGAGGTTGTCGAGACCGGGCTCGTAGATGGGGATGACGCCTTTGCGAAGCGCGTCGATTTTCTTTTCGTCGATGTCGACGCAGACGACGTCGTTACCGAAGTCGGCCAGGCCGGCGCCGGTGACGAGACCGACGTAGCCCGTTCCGATGACTGCAATTTCCACGTGGGTTCCTCCGGGGCGCGAATGCTAACACGCGCGTTTCCAGTGGAGGACAGGCGCCTCGCCTGTCACGCGCGAAGACAGGCGAGGGCGCCTGTCCTCCACTGGTCTACGGCTTCGATGGCGCCGTCGTCGTGCTCGTGGTCGTCACCGGAACTTCCGGCGGCGCCGCCGGCTCGACCGGCGTCACCGACGTCTTCACATCCGTTGGCGGAGGCGGAGCGGGAGCGGGCGGAGGCGCGGTCTTCTGCTCTTCCTTGTACCGCTTCTCGATTCCGGTCTGCTGGCGGTTGCGAATCAGCCATCGCAGCATCTTCGACTCGTTGATGCCGATGAGGATGTCGTTGATCGACTCGTACACCGACGGATCGGTGATGATCTTGCCGGCCGTTCCCTGTCCGTTGTTGATCTTTGCCACCGCATCGTTCAGTTGGCGCACGAGACCGCTGAATTCATTGAGCGCCTGATCGCCGTACGCTTTGTCGTTGATGAGACGCGGCAACAGACCCTGGCCCGTCTTCATCGACGCGGAGAACTCGGCGAGGTTCGATGACGTCGCGCGAAGATTGTCGACGAGCTCGTAGACCTTCTTCTTCCCTTCGGGATCATTGAGCAGCGCGGGCAACACGCCGTTGCCGCTGTCGAGACTCTTCTGCACGTTGTTCGACACGGTTTCGAGCGAATGCGCGGCACCGCCGATCGACGCCGTGAGCTGTTCCGCGTACTGATCGTCGTACACGATCTTGCCGACGAGACCCTTGCCGCTTTCGATGTGCGTCAACATCGCGTTCGCTTTGTTGAGCGTGGTGAGGAACGTGTCCGTCATCCGCTGCTTCGTCTCAGGCGCGGTGGTGAGCTCGCCGATCAATCCTTCGCCGCGATCGACGCGCGCGAGGATGCTCTTCATCGAATACGAAATCTGCACGAGGTTGTCGACGAGATCCTCGCCGGAGGAGATGAGCTGATCGACGTTCGTCTGCCGTTGCGCGGGAATGATCGATCCCGGCTCGAGCGGGTCGAAGCGCGGGCTGCCGGGCGTGATGTCGATGTAGCTGTCGCCGGCGAGGAGGCCGAGCTTCTTCAGGCGCGCGCGCGAGTCTCCGCGGATGCGCTCGGAGAACTTGCGGTCGACCATCAGCTCGATGAAGACGTCCTTCTGCTTTGGATCGCGCGGCAGTTCGATGTCGCGGACGACGCCGACGGTCACGCCGGAGATCTTCACCGGGTTTCCCTGCGCCAGTCCGGCCACGCTTTCGAATCGGACTTTGTATTCATTCTTGCGCGCGAAGATCTTCGATTCCGATCCGATGAAGAAGACGAAGATCATCAGCACGGCGAGAGCGACGGCCACCAGCAGGCCGACGCGGACGGACTTCTCTTTTTTTGAGCTAGCAGTTGGCATGTCTCATCCAGGCTGGGCCGCGCTCACAGCGCTGGCCTTGAAGAATTCACGGAGAACGGCGTGATCGGCGTTGCGCGCCTCTTCCATGGTTCCGACCCATTCGAAGATGCCGCCGTTGAGAAAAGCGATGCGGTCGCCGACGGAAAACGCCGACTGAATGTCGTGCGTGACGACGACCGAGGTCACGTTGAGCTTCGACTGGAGGTCGATGATCAACTCGTTGATCTTTTGCGCCGTGATCGGATCGAGTCCGGTCGTCGGCTCGTCGTAGAGAATCATCTTCGGGTCGAGCACGATCGAGCGCGCCAGTCCGACGCGTTTGCGCATGCCGCCCGACAGATCGACCGGCATCAGATGCGCGGTGTTCGGCAGGTTCACGAGCTCGAGTTTTTCCTTCACCGCGCGCGTGATCTCTTCGTCGCTCATCTCCGTGTGCTCGCGCAACGGAAAGGCGATGTTCTCGAAGACGGTCATCGAGTCGAAGAGCGCGCCGCTCTGAAAGAGCATCCCGAACTTCATGCGCACGCGATACAGATCTTCTTCCGGAAGATCGGTGATGTCTTCCTCTTCGACGAGCACCTGACCCGCGTCCGGCGCTTCGAGCCCGAGCATGTGCCGGATCGTCACCGACTTTCCCGTTCCCGATCCGCCGAGGATGACGAGGACTTCGCCGCGATAGACCTTGAGGTCGACGCCGCGAAGAACCTGCTTCGGCCCGTACGACTTGAACACGTTGCGGAACTCGACGAAGACGTCGCGCGCGTGCTGGCGCCGCTCGGGCATGTTGCGCGGCTCGGCGCGTCGGTCGGGCGTGAGTGTGTCGGTCATTTTCTCAAATCGCTAGAGAACGAGAAGGAAGAGCTTAGTGAGAAAAAAGTCCATGATCAAAATCGTGATCGCGCCGGTGACGACGGTGACAGTCGTCGACCGGCCGACGCCGTCCGCGCCGCCGGTGGTGCGCAATCCGTTGTAGCAGGCAATCAGTCCGACGCCGAATCCGAAGAAGAACGTCTTGCCGACGCCGGAGCTGAGATCGTTGTACTTCACGGTCTCGATCACGCTGCGCATGTAGAAGCTCGCGTCGAGGTGAAGGCTGCCGGTGGCGATGATCAGTCCACCCAGAATGCCGACGGCGCAGGAGATGAGCGTGAGCAGAGGGAACATGAGCGTGGTCGCAAACACGCGCGGAAAGACGAGCTTGCGGACCGGATTCGTCGCCAGCGCGCGCAGCGCGTCGATCTGCTCGGTGACTTTCATCGTCCCGAGCTCCGCGGCGATGCCGGCGCCGACACGGCCGCCGACCATGAGCGACATCATCACCGGCGCGAGCTCGCGCACGAGCGACAGCGACACGACTTTGCCGATGAACAGCTTTCCGCCGAAGTCTTCGAGCGAGTACGCCGTCTGCAGCGCGAGCACCATACCGATGAAGAGCGAAGTGATCGCGACGATCGAGAGCGAGCGAACGCCGACGGTCTCGAACTGCGCGATGATCGCGTCGCGTTCGAACGGACCGCGGAACATC
>Ga0105245_10000758_pt1 | contig 29198 bp, 27 predicted proteins | sample KBSM54metaG_FD_81523 | JGI IMG/M metagenome (GOLD analysis project Ga0105245, IMG submission 81523) | Miscanthus rhizosphere microbial communities from Kellogg Biological Station, Michigan, USA - KBS M5-4 metaG | ecosystem: Host-associated > Plants > Roots > Rhizosphere > Soil | place...
CGCGCGCAGCGACGAAACGCTGGTGACCAAGGCCGATTGGTGTTCGGCGCTGGGCGCAGGTTCGGGCTTCGACTGCGTTCGCCAAATGACTATGGCAATCGCAGAAACTCCGAGCGCGAGCACGATCCACTTGCCGCGCCCGGCGTTGCTTTCGCCCTGCATGGACACTTCGCTGCGGCGACGCGAGCTCTTGTTGGACTTGGCCTGCGCCGGTTCGACCGCCACGGGCAGCGTGGTGTCGCACGGGGGGAGCGGGCCAGGATGGGCGACCGTGACCGGCGCTGATGGAACAGGCGTCGCGGGCCGCGGGGTGAGCGGCGCGCGCAACAAACCGGTGACGCGATGCAACGAGAGGCGCGAATCGTCGGTGCCGAACGGCGCAAGAGCACCCGCGAGATCGGCTGCATCCGGGTAACGGTCGTTGCGATCCTTCTCCAGGCACTTGCCGATCACTTCGGCCAAGCCATCCGGCAGCCGAGGTTGGCTCTCGCTTTTCAGCGACTCCGGAGGCTGGCTCAAGATGCGAGAAATGAGCTCTACGTACGTGCCACCTTGGAAGGGCGGCTTGCCACTGACGAGTTCGTAGAGCGTGACGCCGAGCGACCAAATATCGGAGCGCGTGTCCACATCCCGGGGATTTTGTAGCTGTTCCGGGGGCATGTACGCGGGCGAGCCCAAGCGCACGTCTTCGGAGCGCGTGAGTGCCCAAGCGTCGGAAGGATCGAGCTCCAGCGTTTTGGCGATGCCGAAATCCAAGACCTTGATCAGCGGCGTGCCGTCCGCGCGGTTGGTGACGAACAGGTTGCTCGGCTTCAGGTCGCGATGAACGATCTTCTTTGTGTGGCCTTCTGCAACAGCCTGCAGGGCTTGCAACAGGTAGTCGACCGCGAGCGTCACCTCGAGCGGCCCCTCTTCGCGGAGCACGGCCCGCAAGTCGCGCCCCTCCAGATACTCCATCACGATGAAGGGTGTGCCGGACGGCAAGTTGTCGATCTCGAGCAGCTTGACGACGTGCTCGCTCGTGACTCGAGTGGCCGCGCGCGCTTCGCGCAAGAAGCGTTGCACCGCAGTCTCGGCGCTCGCGAGTCGTGGCAGCAAGAACTTGATCGCCACCTCGCGATCGAGCGACGTGTCGCGCGCAGCGAACACCACGCCCATGCCACCGAAGCCGAGCGTGCGCTCGATGAGGTACTTGCCCGCGACCGTATCGCCTTCGCGCACGGGAGCCAGGAGGCGTACTTCGCCTTCTTCTTTTTGGCTCGCTGACTCGGTCATAGGATCGCGCTTGGCTAGCCCAAGCCCAATGGGGCCGAAAAGATACCAGCCGGCACGCGCGGGCGAAAGCCGGTGACCGATCTGCGCCGAGAACGTCGGGCTCTTGGTCGCTGCTGGTCCGCGCTTCGCGATCGATCGGGGCGTCGTGCGGCTGTTCGGCACGGCCGTCAAATCACGCCATTTCGCCGCGCGATCGCGCGCCGAGTAGCGGGCTCGCGCGCGGCTCGTTCACGCGCGCTGGAAACACAGCGAGCTCGGATCCACCCGGCGGTTTGCTGCCGAGGAAGCAGCGCACCGTTCCACGCTCGGAAGCGAGGCGTCACGAAACTGCGCGTCATCTGCCACCGAACGCGCACCACGGTGCGGACCAGCGCGGCGATCGCCGGGCGCAGGCTCAACCGCGAACGGCGCTGTGCGTCCGATTCCGCTGCGTGCGGCGGCGCGAAATTGCGAGCAAACCGAGGGCCAAGCTCAAGCTCGGCAACCACGGCTTCGGCGTGCGTTGGCTTTCGAGGTGACAACCGCAGCCGGAGCCGCCGGCGGTGATGGGTCCGCTCCCGGCGACCGCAGTGGCGCCCGCCACACTTCCGCCGGCGTCCCCGCCATTTGCGGCGCCGCCGCCGTCCGGTGTGCCGTCCGTTCCCGCCGCCGCGCCTTGGCCCGCTGCTCCGCCCGAGACCGATCCGCCATTTTCGCCAGTGCCCGCGCTGCCCGCGCTGCCGCCGTTCGCCACTGCGCCGCTGCCCGCATTGCCCGACGCACCACCGCTGCTGTCGCCCGCGTTGGCATTGCCGCCGCCGCTGGAAGCTCCGCCGCTGCCCGCGTTGCCACCGTTGTTCGCGTCGCCGCCCGCGCCACCGCTCCCGCCCGTGCCACCGGTGCCGCCCGTACCGCCGCTGCCACCGGTTCCGTCTGGCGGAGCGAGGTCAGTGACCAAGCTGATGTTGGATACTTCGTGTAGGTCTGTCGCGCCGCCCGTTGCTCCAGTGAAACCGGCGAAGACTTGCGGTGGTAAAGTGATGGGCAAGGTGAGCGCTACGAGGCCGTCGATTTCGACGACGAGAGTCGTCTTCTGAGCGGCATCCGTGTCGACGTGAACGCGCACGGGATGCGTGACCGCTGGCACGCCGCGAAGTGCGGCGATCGTCGTGCTCGTGGCCTGCCAAACCAGATTGTCAGGCCCAGTGGCGCCCGGACCCGTCGTGATACCAACGAAATTGTTCGAGGGATCCGTGCCGTTTTTGTAGGTGTCGAAGGCGATCGCGACGCCCGTCACGCCGGAGAAGCCGAGGCCGCCGCCACCCCCGCCCAGGGCGAAGGGGCTGGCGACGCCGGCATCGAGCAAGGTGAACGTCATGCCGTCGGCGCCTTCACCATCTCCGAGCGTGATGTCGAAGCTGGCGTCGAGCGTGGCAACGGGCATCGCCGTCTTCCAAAATGCAGAGCCGACCTGCCCGCCCATCTCCGCTTGAGTGAGCACGAGCGAGCCCGCATTCAAATGGGCGACGCCGTTCAGTTGCCAGCCGGCGTTTTGAAACGAATCGACCCCGTTCACGCCCGAACCGGTGAATTCGACCTGCCGAACGCCGTTCGCGTCGGTCGCGTTGATCGTCCAGACGTCACTCGCGTTGCTCACCGCGGTGGGGCTGAAGCTCACCCATTCGGGGATGCTCTCCTCGGCGGCCAAGCTCGAGCCTTCAGCGAGGCTCGTCACCGCGCTGAACAATCCGAGGGCGGGGGGTTTGGATTTGGTGATGCCGAGCCCAACGCCGCCAGTGTTTTCCAAATTGAACACCGCGCGTCGGGTTGCGCCCAGTGCAACGCGGCCAAATGCCAATTTTTGAGGGGAAATGACCAGGTTCCCCGGATCCGCGCAAATGCCGGAAAGCGGCACTGCCAGGTTTCCCGCCGAGGTTTTCAGCGTGATCGAATCCGTGTACATCGCCTTGGCTAGCGGCGAGAATTTGAGTGCCAAGCTCAGGCTCTTGTCGGGCGCGATCGTCGTCCCAGCCGTTGGCAACTGCACCGCGCTGAACGGCGAGGCCGGTACGACGAAGCCTTGGAGCACGAGCGCCGTCGCGCCGGTGTTCGAGATCACCAAGTTCGCATCGAGCGTGCCGTTGATCGTGGTACCACCGAAGCTCACGGCTTTCGGATCGACTTGCAGCTCGGCGGTCTTCGCCAAGGCGCGCCCCACCGTCGAGGCGGAGGCGCTCCCTTGATCGGTATCGACGACCAACGTGGCTGCCTTCAACCCGGAGGTCAGCGGTTTGAAGGTGACCTTGACGACGGCCGTTTCGCCCGCCGCCAACGTCGTTTTGTCCGGCGTGCCGACGCTGAACTCGGTGCTGGAGAGGGTGACGGCGTTGATGGTCAGCGCTTGGTTGGCGGTGATGACCACGGTTTGTTGGGGCGCGTTGCCGACGATCACCGAGCCGAAATCAGCCGAATTTACCGCCAGGACGGGGTTCGAGGGTGAACCAAAGCCGAGCACGTGCCCATCGCGTGTGCCAACGTACACGTGGCCGTTCCCGATGCCCGGCGGGTTGTACTTGGTGCTCTGCCCGATCGGCGCACTGAACAACAAATCGAAGTCTTGAGTTGCGTTCGGCACGGCGCGATAGGCGCGGAGTTGCGCGCCGACGCCAGTGCGATCGGCAGCGCGAATGATCCACACGATGCCGCTGCCCCCGGTAGTGCCATCGGAGGTGATGACGGGACGGCTACTCGAGAATCCGAACGCCTCGTTTGTCTTGCCCGCTAGGTCCAAGGTGGGCTTTCCCGTCACGTCGACGCCAGGCTTGTAGGCGTACAAGAAGCCGGAGGTCGCGCCAGCGGCGCCGCCACTCGAAGCCGTGGGCAGGTACACGAAGCCGCCATCGCCCGACCACGCCGCAGGCTTCGACCACACGCCGCCCGCTCCCGGTGTGCGACTCACGTACGCATCGCCTTGGCCGGGGCCGTTGCCAATTCCGCCTAAATCGTCGCGGTTCAGCTCGTAGACATAGCCTTGCTTGCCGACGGCAACGAGCAAGTGCGGGAAGGTCGCCGTGCCGAAGCTATCGGGCAAACCCACTGGGCCGCCGGACGCGAAGTCCGCGTCCCAGCCGTCCAACGCTTGCGCGTCGTAGGGGGAGAAGAAGTCGTTGGCTTTGAGTGAGCCATCGCCTTGCACGTCGACGCGCACGACCGCTTCGCCAAGCGTCAACTGTGTGGAGGCGCTGTTGCCCGCGATCGGGCCCTGCAGGCCGCCGCCATTGCCGGTTGCGAAGAACAGTCGACCCGCGCCATCCGACACCAAGCCCGAGCCCGACATCCAAATGCCTGCACCGGTCGCCCCGGAATTCGGCGTCCACAGTGTCTTCACGACACCCGAAGTGGTGACGCCGACGATCCAACCTTGCCACGGGCCTGCATCACAATGTGAACCAAACCCCGCGTACACGACGCCGTTCAAGAGCAGCAGCGCGGGGCGCTGGAGGTGGTGATACGCATCGAACGCGAGGCTCGGCACGTTCTGCGCCGTGCCCGTGATTTTGACGGGAAAATTGGGCTTTTCGACACCGGTAGCGACATCCACCGCGTGTGCGTAATAGGCGCTCTGGGCCCCGAGGCCCACCTTGGCGAAGAAGTATGCGGTGTTGGTGGCACTGTCGATCACCGGCGTGCCCGTGATGCCGATGCTGGGCACGAGATCTTGGCAGTTGAGGACCGTGGCATCGAACGGCGTGCCTAGGTTTCGATGCCAGAGCTCGGCGCCAGTGCCCGCGTCCAAACCGTAGATGTCGTTGCTTTCCGTAGCGACGAACAGCGTGCCCTGCGAGTACAGAGGCTGCGCGTAAACTTGGCCGGCGACCGCCGTCGAAAAGAGTTGGCCGAACGTGCTGGCTCCGACGACGCCGGGGCTCAGCTTGGGCTGGTTGGCGTACCAACCCGTGCGCAGCTCATCGCCCGATTCGGTGATGCTGGTAAGCGAGAGCGGCTCGTCCACGACGGCGCTCGTTGCTTCTCGATGGCTGCTAGCCGGCTGCGTCGACGAACAGCTCGCCACGGCAGCGCTGGTCAGCGCGAGCAGCCCGAATAGCGACACCTTCACCCCTACGACGCGCAGCGCCGTTGCCCCGTTGCCGACTCGCCTGTTTTCCACCGCTACTGCCAAGCCCGTTCTGGCGCCAAGCGCCGCGTTGACGCGATCCGAGCGCCATTGACGCATGATCCGTGTAACGAAACAGTATCCCGCTGTCGACGGTTTCGGTCTGTAGGTGAGTTTTCACCAAATACCTGAGCGGAACCAGCAACGGCCGCCGGCTCGAAATACTTAACTCAGGCGACTCGACTCAGCGCCGGTACGGTGACGCGGCAGCGGCTTTTACCAGCCGCTGTTTCCCGCTTGACGATTGAAGCCGAAGCCGCCCTTCGACGTGTCGTCGAGCCCCCCGTTGCTCACCACCACCCCCGTCGCCAGCGCGCTCCCTCTCGCGTTGTAGTTGACCTGGATGCCGGAGGAGCCCGAGCCGGAGATGTTGACGGTATCTAGAGTCAAATTGGTGATCGCACCGCCACCCCAGATTTGCACGCCGCAATAGGTCGAATCGGTGATTTGCAAATCCTTCACCAAAAAGCCGCTGATGTCCCCCTGCGCGGCGTAAAATTTTAGCGCGCCCTGCCCGTCGTCGTAGTCGAAACCGCCATCGCGGATGAGGCTATTCCGTTGAATGCTGGTCGTACCGCCGAAGGGGTGCGAGTCGAATTGCTGGGCGATGAGGATGCCCGGAAACTGCACCGTGTCGGAGCACACGTTGTCTTCGATTTTGGTGTCGTTGCCGCCGTACACGCCGAAGCAGTTGGCGAGCCAAGGCGTCTGCACGGTGTTGAATTTGAACGTATTGTTTCCGTTGCTGGGTTTGTCGCCTGCTGACCACGATGCCATCGAGTCATCACCGGTATTTCTGAAGTGACTCTGCTCGACGGTAGAGTTGTTGGTGCCGCCGTAGAAGTTCACGCCGTCGGCGTACAGATCGCGGAACCGGCAATTTTTGATGCTCAGGCCGCTGGCATTCGGGCCCACCCAGTAGCCGGTGTTGCTGTGCTCGACCCAGATATCGTTCAGACTCGTCCCAGTGCCGCTCGGGCCGAGGAACGCGGGGGTGGACTTCGTATCGTCGCGGCCAATGGTGTCACCCGCGACGGCGAAGTCCGAATATTTGCAGTTATTGCCGTAACAGACGAAGCCCGCGTTGATGCCGAAGACCTGCGAGTACCACATGCCGGCGCCCTGAATGGTCACGCTGTCGACGTTCAGCTCTTTCGCGAAGCTATTGAACTTGCCCGCGGGGAGGTACAAGATTTTGCGCTGGTCTCGCGCGCGGTCGATGCAAGTTTGCAGCGCAGCTTGGTCGTCCGAGTCGTCGTTCGGGGTGGCGCCACAATCAGTGACGGAGATCGAGCCGGTGGGCTGTGCGATCGGCCCGGCGACGAACTCGAGATCGATCAAATCGACGACGTAATAGGCCGCCGAATCGTCGCCATCCTTCTGGACCGACACCGTCGCGCCTTGCGGGATATCGCCGATGATGGCGTGTGCTTCATCGTAGTAGTGATGCGGGTTGCCATCCGCGGGGTTGTTCGAGCTCGGCGAGATGGTCGTGCCGTAGGTCCACGACCAGCGTGAAGTGACGTTGAGCTTTTGCCTGAAAACGCCATCGACATACACGCTGAGCGTGTACCACTGGCCCTGGCCGTCCGCGCTGTCCGGCACTGATAAGCGAACCACGATCGAGTTTGCGTGTTGCTTGCTTTTGACGCGCACGTACTGGCCTGCGTTCGACAGCTTGACCGCCTTGCGCTGTGATGATTCCGCTGCCACGTCGTTCGAACCGCTCGTTTTTCGGCTCGGCCCGAGCTCTGCGCCGTTCGTGTCCGAGTCTTCGGCTTCGTATTCGAGGTAGTTGAGTGTTGCTCCGCGATCAGCGGGCGGAAAGGTCGGCCCAGCGCCGGCAGAGCCGGGAGGCGTGCCGCCGCTCACGCCGCCCGAACCAGAGCCTGCCGTTGCGGCTTGACCAGCGCTGCCCGCACCGGTGTTGCCGGTGCCCGCGCCCGAGTTGCCGCTACCGCCCGTCGTTGCTTGCGACCCGCCCTGTGTCGCGCTGCCGAGCCCGAGCGATCCAGTGCCGCCGTTGGCGTGGGCGCCGCTGGTTGCTCCGGAAGCCGTCGATGTGTTCTGGGCAGCGTCGTCCGCAGCGCCGCTCACGCAGGCGCTGAGCGACTGAACCACGAGCAAGGAAGCGAGCAGCGACCAAGGAATCGAATGCGACCCGCGTTGAGTCGAGGCTTGACGAGACTCGGACGGCAAATGCATCTCGACGTACACCTTCGCAAGCGCTCGCCTCGGGCGTGCGCGCTTGTTCATCGTGAAGTGGGTGGCCGAAGCGGCGGCGCTCGACGATAGCGATGGATCGCTCGGCGCGTGTGCTCTGAAGGTAGCTCTCGTATTCCACTCTCGCAAGAAGAAACGCGGTTAAAGTTCAAAGTGAACTCCTCGCGGTGGTGCGCTGAAGTGCCTTAAAAATAGCCAAATCGCGACTGCGGGTGGAATGTTCCAGCGCCCGTGTGGAGCCCATCACTCCGCGGGGTGATGGTGTCGAGTCGAGTGCCGGGTCGTGCTCCTAGATCGTGAGTTCGAGCTCTCGAGTCGAACGCGACGTCAACGCGCGCACACGACCACGCCGCGCAGCAGCACGCGTTCGCCGTCACCGCTCGGAGTGAACGGGTCGATGGTCGCGGGGTAGCGATTGCCTGCGTCGTCCTGGATCAAGAAAAATCGGAGCACGCTGGTGTCGATGCCTTCGAGGTCCGAGCGTAGCGCGCTGCACTCGAAGCGGCTCCCACCGCGGCCCACCGGGTATTCGATGTGCAGGCCGTGCAGTTGGCAGAGCCTTCGTCCGACGCGGTTCAGCAGTCTTGCCACGTTCGCGAACGCTCCCATGTCCGTGAGCCGAACGCACCTCGGAAGCGTCACGCGTTGAGCGTCGATCTGTGACGTCACGCCTCGGTCTCCCGCTCGATGATGGCATCCCGCCTCCGCGGTGCATTGGTTCGACATTGCTGTCACGCGCTGATCCCGCGGAAATGTCCAACAAACGCCGGCCGATCCGCGATCGTGGGCGCGGTCCGATTGTTGCTGAGCGGGGCGGCAAGAAGGGAACACCACCATGAAACTAGGAATACTGCTCGGCAGCGCGCTCGCTTTGGCGGCGTGCGCCTCGCACAACACGCCCCCCGCTGCGTCATCCGACTCGGTCGCTGAAGCTTCGAATACGCCGACGACGGGGCCGGACTTTGCGCCGGCAGCCACGGACGGCGTGTCGTCAGCACCGACGGATGCCCGCCGCGACACGACCACCGCGGGGCAAGCTCCGCCCACGCTCACTCCGCCCCCCGAGCAAACGGCGAGCACTCGAAACTTCACGAATAGCCCGGTGAATAACGGCGCACAGGGTGATGCCTCCGCCAACCCGGCAACCGGGAATGCCGCGGCAATGCCCGTGCAGAGCCCACCTCCGGCTACGGAAGCCGACAACTCGCGCATCAACAAGCGAGACCGTAACGGGAGCACGCTGACGCCCATGGATCAGGGTGGGAGTGAAGCCGATCGCAAACTCACCCAGCAGATCCGACAAGCGGTCGTGAAAGACAGCGCGCTCTCGTTCACGGCGAAGAACGTGAAGATCATCACCATCAACGGCAAGGTCACGTTGCGCGGCCCCGTAAAGAGTGACCCCGAGCGCGCCGCGGTGGAAGCCGACGCGCGCAAGGTCGCTGGTGGCGCCCAAATCGACAACTTCTTGGAAATCGCAAAGTAAGGAAAGCATCATGAAAAAGTCAGTGATTGGCATCGTCGAAACTCAAATTCAAGCCGAGCGCATCGTCGATGAGCTGCAAGCGGGCGGCGTCCGCTCGGGCGATGTCTCAGTGCTTTTCCCGGACAAGAGCGGCAGCAAAGACTTCGCTCATGAGCACAACACCAAGGCGCCCGAAGGTGCAGTGGCGGGTGTCGGCGCCGGTGGAGTCGTGGGCGGGACGCTCGGTCTCCTCGCCGGTATCGGCGCGCTCGCGATCCCGGGCGTTGGCCCGCTCATCGCCGCTGGTCCGTTGATGGCTGCGCTCAGCGGCGCGGCCGCTGGTGCTGCTGTCGGTGGTATTGCCGGCGCGCTCGTCGGTCTCGGTATCCCCGAGATCGAAGCCAAGAGCTACGAAGGCAAGATCCGCGGTGGAAACATCCTGATCGCCGTCCACACGGACAACAGCGAAACCGAGAAGCGCGCGAAGAGCGTGCTCGAGAAGCAGGGCGCGCACGACATTTCGGTGACGGGCGATTCGTCTGTGCCGAAGCAAACGCACGCGCCGCACTGAATCGAACTCGGGGCGCGCAACGGTGTTGGGCCGTTGCGCGCCTCCGTTCTTGTTCGCTAAGCTTAGTGAGCTACTTGAGACCGAGGTCCGCGCAGCCGCACAACACGCCCTCCTGCCGCAAAATATCCGCTGAAGTGGCCGTGCAATTGCCGGCGCTGTCACAGGTATTCTCGGGAGGAAACGCGCACTGGCTTTGCACGTTGGGATAAGCTGCGCGGCAGGTCGAAACGCAACCCGCGTCGGGCGCGGGCTGCGGCGCGCAAGCACACTGATAGTGCTCTTGCCCATCCCACGTCGCGTTCTTCCCCCGGATAGCATCCGCATTCCAAGCACCGAGGCACACGAACGTCTCGGAAGCTTGGCAGTCCTTCCCCGAGAGCGGGCGCAGCTTGTTGCAAAAGCAACCCGCCGGCGGCTCGAGGCCGCTGAAGCTCGCGGAGCAAGTGGGAGGGAGGTACGAACAATCCCATTGTGCGAACGGGCACGCGGGCTGACCCGGGTCGTCGTTTGGGTTGCCTGCCGCGCCGCTGCCTCCCACTTCGCTGGCGCCAGCGAAGCCCACGACGGTGGATGCCGTACCGCCGTCACTAGCGCCCGCCGCCGATGCGCTCGCGCCGCCCGAGCCCGCCGTGCTCGTCGTCGGCCCGCCGCTGCCGAGTACGCCTGCGCTGCCGCCTTGCACGCCGTTGCGTTCGGCGATGCCGCCGCAGCTGAGCGCGAGCCCTCCGCCCATCAACACCAACGCGCGAAAGAGCGGGTGCTCGGTGGCCATTTCTTTTCGGTGAGTCATCCAGCTGCTTTCGTCAGGCCGAGATGTGAAAACCCCGGTAAAATGAGCGATTCGACGGCTTCCGCATACGCGCCCTTGAGCAAGCGCATCGAGAAATAGCCGAAGGGTATCAAGTCCTCGCGCTCGAGTTCGGTGCCTCTGCACCAGGACGTTTCGGCAAGTGAGAGCAAGACCGGCACCCAGGGACGCAAGAACTCACGCTGCGCGTCGGCAATGATCGCGAGGTGCCCCCAGCCCACACGGCTGTGTTGCAGCTCGTCGGCCATGTGGCGACGATTCAGTTCACGCAACTCGGGTAACTTCAGCTCCGGGCGAGCGTGCTGGAGCACCACACAGCCCACGGTCTCGTTCACGCAGCACAGCACGATGCGCAGTAAGCGATTCTGTGCCTCGCTGGTGCCACGAAAGGTGATGGGGCGCTCGCCACGCGGCACGAGCTCACCGCCTGGATGACCGAAGCGCATCGCCCAATCTCGGCAAAAAAGCGCGTGCTGATGTTCGTCGGCGACCGCGCGTTCGGCGAGTTCGAGCACGGGAGCGGGCGATTGCTCGGCACGCAAATCCGCGAGCACGTGTTGAAAGCCGACCCAAGACGTGATTTCACCTTGGGCGCGTTGCCACCAATATTCCGCGACCAGCGCCCGTTGTTCGGGCTCGAGCGCTGCGACGGTTTCGGCCCCAGCCATACAGCGTATGCTGCGGCGGCTAGCCTCGGATGGGAAGGCTTTTGGGGGCGAGCTCGCCCGGAGTGGCTCAACTCCCGCGCGGACGAGGCTTATCGGCGTTCGGGCGAGGGGGAACGAGCTCCACTTCCGGAGTCGGCGCGACGGCGCTGCCGGCTGCCCGCGGACGAATGATGACTTCGGGCATCGGGCGGACGCGACGCTGTTGTTGGCCATTCCGGCTCTGATTTCGCGCCCCCGGTGACGGGCCGTTCGATCCGCCGTTGCGCGACGGTTGTCCATTGGGCCCACCGTTCCGAGCTTGCTGGCCGCCGGGCGCGCCGTGGTTGCGCGCTTGCTGGCCCTGATGTCCGCCGTTGTTGCGTGGCTGCTGGCCCTGGTGTCCGCCGTTGTTGCGTGGCTGCTGGCCCTGGTGTCCGCCGTTGTTGCGCGGCTGCTGGCCGTTGCCGTTCCGCGTTTGCTGACCGTTCGGTGCGGCGCCGTTGCGCGGCGGTTGCCCGTCGTATCCGCCCAGCCGCGGGCGTTGCCCGTTGTTGTGTCCGCCGCTCCGCGCTGGTTGGCCGTTGGGCGCGCCCTGGCGCGGGTGGCCCGACGCTTGACCACCTCGTGCGAAGTTTGCCTGGCCTTGATGCGCCCCTTGCTGTCCGTGCGGCGGTGCTCCGTGACGCGGGCCGCTCGCTGGCGCGTTCGGGGGGCGTGGCAGGCCAATCGGAATGGGGCGTTGAGCCGGTGGGCTCGGCGGGCGCGCCTTGCCCGTGGGCACGAAATCGGCGCTCAACTCACCGCGGCGATAGGCGTTCCAAATCTCGAATGCATCGCCGCGTCGTGCGTTGAGGCGTGGGTCGAGCTGCCGGAAGAAGCCCAGGATATTCTCGGCATCACGCAGGAAAAAACGCTCCGCGCTGTTGTTTTGCGCAGCGACGACGATCTGCGGAAAATCGATGATGGTGAGCCCGCGCGCGCCCCACAGCACGTTGTAGGGCGAGAGATCACCGTGGATCAAATCGCAGGTCAGCATGCGCACGAGCTGTGTCAGCATGTCGTGATAAGCCGCGTGGGCGAGCTCGGCGGTCAATCCCGCGTCGATCAGGCGACTGGCCGTGTTGCCCTCCGCGTCGAGGACGAGCTCCATGAGCAGCACGCCATCGATGAACAACACGGGAGTGGGCACGCGAACTTCGGCGGCGTGCAGCTTGTACAGCGCATCGGCCTCTGCAGACTTCCAGGCGTCCTCCGCGGCGGTCTTGCCAAAAGACGAGCCACGGGCCATCGCGCGCTGGTCGCGAGAGTTGCGCACTTCACGGCCCTCCTTGTAGGAGGAGTTGTTCTTGAAGCTCCGCTGCGCGCGGTCCTTGTACACTTTGGCGGCAACGACCTGCTCGCCATATTGCACGATGAAGACCTCAGCCTCCTTGCCGCTTTGCAGGCGACCGTGCACCTCACTGATGATGCCCTCCTCTAGGAGTCGTTCGAGAGTGCTATCCATATTGCTGGCTGGTTCTACCCCTTCGGGTCGAAGCGCGTTCGTGGTGGTGGCGCGAATTAGCGGTATTTGCGGGCTCGATGCAAGCCCGATCGCCCGCTTTTCGCTGGTTGTGCCGGTGCCGAGGTGTTTACCGAGCTCTTTCTAGCTTGCAGACTGCCGATCTTGGGGCGCGCATTACGGCACTTCGTACAGCTCGACTCCGTCGAGCGAGATCGTCTTTTCGCCGCGGAGTAGGTAGCCGGGGTTGTCGAACACCACGCCGCCCCCTTTCGCGCGGAGACCGCAGGTGGAAATGTGGTCGCGGCCCTCGGAGCTACCATTGCAGTAAGGGGCGCCGCGCCACTCCACGTTCAGGTGTTTTTCGGTGGGCAGTTTGACGCTGAGTTCGTATTTCCCGGGTTCGAGCGAGAAGTAGATCTTGTGATTGTTTTCGATGGGCAGTGCTTCGACCACCACCTTGCGCACGACGTCCACTTTGAAGTCACTAGCGGCTTGCCCCGCGCGCGCGGTCAGGTTCGCCGTGCCCACCGACTTGGGCACGATCTGCCCGTCTTTCGGGTACGCCACGCCCGAATTCTTGGAAGTGATCGAGACTTCGACATCGCTGAGCTCGACGCCCGCCTTATCGAGGACTCGCACTTTGGGTTTGAATGGGCCGAGGGTGAGCTCGACTCGCCCGACGTTCGGCGCGTCCAGGTGATCGACGAGCCGACAGCGGACGGTGACCGAGCGACTCACTCCCGCGATTGTCACCTTCAATTGGCCGTCCCCGGAACGTTGGCAAGTGAGTAAGCCGGGCTGTTTGACGCTCGCCAGATCCGCTGGATCCACCGCAAACTGCGCGCCCTCCGCGCTCGTGGAGACCGCACCTTGCGCGTTGGTTGCGTGAATGGCGGCCGTCACCGGATCGCGTGAATCGACGACGTTCGGGAGCTCGACTCGCAAATCGCTCGGCGGATCCCGATGCTCGCAACCGAACGCGAAGAGCGCAGCCGCCCCGCACCAAAATAGCGACACGATGTGGGGAGCGAGGTGGCTGGACGAACCGACAGGACGCATGGACAGCCGCAATCGTCTCCCTTTACCGCGTCGTTCGCAAGCTCGCTCGTGATCGACCGCTAGGGCAGCTTGCTCGGCGGGGGAAGTTCCGCGCCCGTGTTCACGTAACGGATGACTTCGTTCATGAAGCGACGGTCGTAGTCTTCGCAATCCTTCGACACTTCGCCGATACCCACGCCCTTACAAGCCTTGCGGCGCGCGTCGAAGGCCGCCGAAATCTCCGGCTGTGCTTCGAGCGTGTGCCGCGTTTCGAGGCCCAAGCGACGCCACTCGATCTTCGAATGTTGGATTTCACGCGGCGGGTCTTTGCTGAAATCGCCGTCGTGGATGGTGGCGCAGGCGCCGTTCCAACGCAGGATATCGTAACCGGCGTTGTCACCGACTTGGAATTCACCGTTGTTGTCACGGCGCTTGAGGGCGATGACTTCTTCACCGCGCTCGAGTTTGTCACCCAAGAGCGATGCGCCACCCGAGGCGTTGAACGGCTCGGCGCGCGCCAGCATGTACAAGCGCTGCCAGCGCGTGCCCGGTTTGAACATGGCGAGCGCCACGTCCGGGTAGACGTCTTCGCACAGGCGCCGCACCCAGCCGGGGGGCGGGACGCATTCACGCTTGCCGCGCGCGCAATGGTCCGGCAGGTGCGGTCCCTTCGCGCTGGCCTCGTGCTCTTCGCCAGCACTCGACTTGGCCCCCGACGATTCGGCCGTCGACGCCGAGCCGCACCCCAAACACGTGACCAAAAACAAAGCTGCAATCGTGCGCATGCTGTCAGCGACTCACTTGGCCTCAGGCGTAGCTCCGCAGGCAAGCGCGCACAAGGTGCGCAAACGACTCTGGCACGCAGCCGCCCTGAAAAAATCTAGCCTGAGCGCCGCGAGGCCCGCGCGGTCGTTGCCGTTGCGGAAAATTGTGCGTTTTCGAGCTTCGGACGAAAGCCGGAATCATCGACTGGCCTCAGCGCGCCGAGCTCGGTGGCGAAGGGACGCCCCGCCCGAGCTGGACCTCGCGGAGCAAGGTCGAATCGCATTGATAACCCTTGAGGGTGATGGATCTGCCCACGAGCCCGGCGACGAGCAAGGTTTGCCCCGTCCACACCGCGCGGGCCCGCGGCAACCGCAGCGCGTCCGGCAGAAATGCTTCGAGGCGATCGCGGCGGCCCGAAAGCGTCAAGTGCAGGCCGCCGACGCCGATTTGCCGGATCAAGGGTAGGCCCGCTTGGCAGCTCGCATCGAGGCGTTCGACGCGCACCTCTTCCGGGTCCGCGTTACCACGGCGGATCCGCACCGCGCGCCGCTCGCCCGCGCAGTTGCCGACCACCACGAGTTCGCCGTCGATCGAGAGCGCGCCCTCGGGCAGGCAGCCTTCCAAAATGCGATCGGCCCGCGCGTACTCCGGTTCCGTCTGAATGCTGAACAGGGTGGTGATGGGCTTACCCGTCGCGCGCGAGCAAACGCCGTAGTAGCGGCGCGTGCCGGCGACCGCGAAACTCACCGAGTTTTCTTCGCAGGGCAGGGGCACGGTGAGCGGCAGGCCTTGTGGGCTCTTGCCGCTGGCTTCCAGGCGCAAAAACGCGAAACCCACGCAATCGTTCTCGGTCGGCTCGATGCACGGGGTCTTCGCGCCGCGCGCGAGAACCGAGAAGTGGCCGTCGCTGCTGGCTAGCGCCAAGTTGCCACGCGGGACCGAGAGAGGGGTTTGCACGGCGCCCAGATCGACGATCGGGCCGCGGTTGTCGCCGGCAATGCCGCGGACGAGGCCGCGCGCGTGGGCTTGGTTGCCCGAGCTCTCGATCCAGGCCAGCGCGAGCTCCGCGCCGTCCGCCACGGCCGCGACTTCGGCGATGGTCGGCTGGGCTCCTCCCGCATCGGCCGATGCGAGTGCCACGTTTTGCGCCTGCGTCGCTTTGCCGGCTTCGTCGAACCAGGACAACGTGAGCGCCGTGCCGTTGGCGACGGCGAGCACTGCCCCGCCGTCGAAGCTCGTCAAATCGAACGCGCCGCTCTCCGGCGGAGCGCGGAGAGCACTCGATGCGGCGCCGGGTGTTGCGGCCGAAGCCACGGAAGCGGGCGGTTTTTGTAGCTGCTTCGGATGCTTGCAGGCAGCGAGTAGCAGCGGCAACAGCAAACCCGAGAAGTGCTGACGGCGCATCCTCACAGCACCGGAGGCGCTTCGCCCAATGGTTTGGGCGTGCTCGGCTCGCTGCCGTGCTCGCGACGTAGTTCGAGCGCGAGGTAGATGACCACCGCGACATTGAGCACGATGACCACGCCTTTGAGCACGCTCACGTGGCGCACCATCTCGTATACCTCGAGCGGCAGAAACGAAATCGTGACCGCGAACGTCATGTATTCCGCCCAGCGCTTACTCAAGAGCAGGCCCACGCCTTCGGTCGTAAACACACCCGCGTAGAGCAGCGTGCCGACACCCAATTTCCGCAGCTCGCGGTGGTCGATGCCTGCGACCTTCTCCAGGAAACGATCGATCAGACGATCGTGCGGATCGATGCGAATCATTTCCAGCCAGCGGCGCACCGTCTCGGCGGCGTCGCGATGAAAGAGCGAGAGCAAGCCCACTCCGGCTGCCACCAAACACGCGGCTTTGAGCAGCTTCATGACTCCGATCAGTTGCAGCCCGCGGCGCGAGTGACTGGCCATCGAGCGTTAGCCTAGTCGCTTCGCCGCGGCAGGCCACCGGTCACAAATTTGCCCCAGAATGCGCTAAGTCACGGCGACGCGAATCGCCGCACCGACCTGGATCCCGCCGTGCACGGTCACGTTGCCCGAGGCATCGACCTCCACCGAAAAGTGCGCCAAGTCGCCTTTTGCCGGGCCGCTCGTGACGTGGCCATTGGCATCGAAATGGCTACCGTGGCACGCGCAGTTGACGCTTTTCACGTCGGCGCCGATGCTGCCGTCGCTGATCATGTCGCAACCATCGTGAGTACAGGTCGCGGTCATGGCGTACAGGCCGGCGTCGTCCCGGCCGATATATGCGGGCGCCTTATCGATGGCTTTGAGCGTACCGATGGGCAGGTCGGTGATGTTGCCCGCGCTCACGTCGCCGAAGACTTCGGGGCTCGCGGGATCACTCGAACAACCGAGCCCAGCGCCGAGCGCAGCGCCCGATGCGACGACCTTCAAAAAACAGCGACGAGTGCCGTTGACCAGATCAGCCAAATGAACAGCTCCTTTTGCTCGAATCCGAGTATGATTGAGTCTTAGCATTCGCTTCCTCGGCCTCGGCTCTATTTCGATATTTTTCGAGTGGCGAAAACGGTGAAGGTTCCCGGTATTCCGGGCAAGTATTCTGAACTCAATGCGCGCTCCGCTCCCGAATCCCGCGCTGCCCGTTGGGCGGGTCTTGCTTCGCGTGCTGCTGGTCGGTGCGCTGTTGCTGGCGGGAGTTCTCGGTGCGCGCTCTGCGGGCGCCCAAGCAACCCCGTCTGCGGGTGCCGCGGCGCGTGAAACCATTGCGCCGAAGCCCATTTCGGACCTCACGGTGCCCTACCCAGAGGGCGCGAGCGGCGATGCGCTGGTCGTGCTGACCCTCACGGTGGCGCGTGATGGCAGCGTGCGCGAGGCCGTGGCAAACAGCGTGAACGAGCCATTTTCGAGCCGCGCCATCGCCGTTGCGCTCACCTGGCATTTCGAGCCCGCAACGCGAGGCGGCGTCGCGGTGCCCGTCAAGATCCGCTTCGAAGTGGAGTTTCATCAGCCCGAAGCGCCAGCGCCCGAAGTCGTGGAACCGGAAGCCGCCGAGCCTGCGGCCGCAGTTCGAACCCCAGCAGCGGCGCCGAAGGTCACTCCCAAAGCCGTCGAGATCCGCGTGCGCGGCGTGAAGGTCGAGCCCTCTCGCACCGTCTCCCTGTCACGCGCAGAGGTGCGGCAGATCCCGGGTACGTTTGGCGATCCGTTTCGCGCGCTCGAGATCATGCCTGGCGTCACGCCGATCATCTCCGGCTTGCCCTTCTTCTTCGTGCGCGGCGCACCGCCCGGTGACGTCGGCTATTTCTTGGATGGCGTGCGCGTGCCGCTCCTGTTCCACGTGGGGGTCGGTCCTTCGGTCATTCACCCCGCGTTGATCGATCGCGTCGACCTTTATCCAGGAGGCTACCCAGCGCGATTCGGCCGCTTCAGTGGCGGCATCGTCTCGGGTGAAACGGTGCCACCCGCGGCCGACTTGCATGGCGAATACAACGTGCGGCTGTTCGATGCGGGCGCGCTCATCGAAGCGCCGTTCGACGAGCACCGAGGTACCGTCCTGCTCGCGGGTCGCTACTCGTACACGGCCGCGTTGTTGTCGCTGCTCTCTTCCACGACCGAGCTGGATTATTGGGATTACCAAGCCCGAATCAGCTACCAACTGACGCCAAAAGACACGGCCTCCGTGTTCGCGTTCGGTTCCTACGATTACCTGGGTGAACGCACCTCGACGCAGACCCTGACGCTATTCGGCACCGAGTTTCACCGCGTCGATGCCCGCTACGACCACTCGCTCGGCAGCGACGGCACGCTGCGCCTCGCCGTCACCGCGGGGCTCGACCGTTCGCGCCTCCCCGATGATCGCTTCGTACGTGATCGCCTGCTCGGCACGCGCTCGGAACTGAGTCTCCGGCTCAGTCCCGACCTTTTGCTGCGCGTCGGATCGGACGTGGAGCTCGACGCCTACGACGTTCAGCTCAACCTCGGTCAGCTCGGCCCTGCGGCGCAGAGCGCCGCTAGCCTATTTCCAACCCGCTCCGACCTCGCGACAGGAACGCGTGCCGACATCGTGATTAGCTTGGGCGAGAGGTTGCAGCTGATCCCGGGCGTGCGCGTCGATTACTACACCTCCAACGGTCAAAGCGCCGTTGGCGTCGATCCTCGCTTTTCGACGCGCCTCGAGATGACGCGCCAGCTGCGCTTCTTGACGGCCTTCGGGATTGCGCACCAGGCGCCTGCATTCGTCGTGCCTTTGCCCGGTTTTCAACCGGGTGGGTTACGCGGAGGGTTGCAAACTGCCGTCCAACAAAGTGCCGGCTTCGAATACGATTTCGGTGACGCGACGACCGCCACGGCGACGGCGTTTCACAACGGCTTCTTCAACATGAGCGATCCTCTCGGAACCACTCAAACGTGTCCCGTCAGTTTTGCGAACGATTCACTCGCTGGGGACATCGGCGAGCGTTTGCCTTCGCAACGCTCGGGCTCGTGCGGCACGCGCTTTCAGGCGGGCGTCGCTGGGCCCGATCGCAGTGGTGGGGGAGGGCTCGGCGCGGACGGCGGCGGTGGTAACCGCGCGAGCGCGCTCGCCGTGCGCACGAACGGCGCCTCCTATGGTTTGGAATTCTTCCTCAAGCGGCGCCTCACGAGTCGCATCGGCGGCTTCATCTCGTATACGCTGTCGCGCTCGGTGCGCACGATCGGTAATCAGCAATTCGTGGCCACCTTCGATCGCACGCACGTGGCCAACGCGGCCATCGCCTACAACTTGGGTCGTAACTGGCGCGCCGGCACGCGCGTCACGTTCTACACCGGCCTACCCAAAACTCCGGATCCGTCGGATCCGAGTTCGACGCGTTTGCCGCCGTTTTTTCGGGCCGATTTGCGCCTCGAAAAGCGCTGGCAACTCACTCCGCGCGCGTACCTTTCGTTCATCGCGGAGTGGATGAACGCGACCCTCAGCAAAGAGGCAGTATCCACGACCTGCAACGTGCAAGGTTGTCAGACGCAGACCATCGGCCCGGTGACGATCCCGAGTCTCGGGATCGAGGGAGGTTTTTGAACATGTCGCGTTTTTTCGCTGTCCGCTTCTCGATCCGCTGCGCCGTGATGAGCGTCGCGCTCGCGGTGCAAGCCTGCGGAGGCAACAAGCCCGCACCACCGAAAGCCTGTGATGCCGCGTGCCAAGACGACATCGCGCTGCGCGGCATCCGCGAGATGATGAAGCTCGCCTACAACTTCACCGTCCAAGGCAAGCCGGTCGGGGCTCAAGATGCAACGATGCCTTGTTTGCCGACCGGTTCGGTTCGCGTCTCGGGGCAGGCCAGCTCGAACTCCAAGCAAGGCACCACCACGGTGGACCTGAGCTACGACTTCAAAGCGTGTGCGTACACGGCGGCCATCGATGCCACGCCAGAACAGAACTACTCACTGGCGTTGACGGGCACCGTGGCCGAACAAGGCACGCTCGCCGTGCAGCCCTCGACCAACACCGTGATCCAGCTCCAGTCGGACGACCTCACCGTCTCCGGCACCGTCTACCAACCCACGGTTGACTACGACGCGGCCGACTGCGCGCTCGCCGCGACACAGGACGGCAACTCGGTTTCCGGCACGCTTTGCGGGCGTACCGTGAGCTTCGTGTTCTAGCGTCTCGCGCCCGCGAGCGCGGGCGGTGCGCGTTCGCCTCGAGTGCCATCTTGCCCAGGGATTCGGCTCATGCGAGCCTGCGGGTCGCGCGCGCGGCGCAACTTTTTTCCCGCGGAAGGTAGGAATTGTCGATGCCCAATCCATTCGCTCACATCGAGCTCAGTACGGACGACGTCAAGAAAGCCAAGAAGTTCTATCAAGGCGTATTTGCCTGGAAGCTCACCGATATGCCGGCCATGGCCTACACCATGATCGACGTTGCTGGTGGCACCGGCGGCGGCATGCAGAAGAAGCCCATGCCGGAGGCGCCGACCGCCTGGCTCCCCTACGTCATGGTCGATGACGTGAAGGCCACGATCGCGAAAGCCGTCAAGCTCGGCGCGACCGCGGTGCTGCCGTTTCAAGAGATCGGCGAGATGGGTTCGATCGGCATCTTCAGCGATCCGGCTGGCGCGATGCTCGGTGTCTGGGCCGAAAACAAAAAGGCTGCACCGCCCGCGGAGCCCGCGGTGAAGAAGGCCGCCAAGAAGGCACCCGCGAAGAAAGCCGCAGCGAAGCCCGAGCCCGCCAAGGCGGCTGCACCGGCGAAGAAGGCCGCGGCCAAAGCCGCGCCTGCGCCGGCCAAGAAGGCTGCTGCGAAAGCTGCTCCGCCGCCCGCGCCCGCGAAGAAAGCCCCGGCGAAGAAAGCCGCCAAAAAAGGCTGATTATTGCTTCTCGAACAGCAGCGTTCCCGCTGCTGCCTGATTCGGGAATTTCACCGAGTAAGCGATAGCGACTGGCGGGTTGGTCTCCGGGAAACCGTAGTCGAAGTCCGCGCCGTCTTTGGTCCCGGCATCGTACACCACTGCATCGAGTGTCTTGGTCGGGACCCAAGCGCCGCTCTCGCACAAGTTCAAGCTCGAGACCCCCACGAACCAATCGGGCGTGGGGGCGAGCATGCTGCCGAAGCTCAGCAGTGGGAACTCGCCCGAGAGCTCGATCATCGCCGAGCTGCTTCCCGGCGCGCCACCGCCACCGAACTGCACGAGCGAACGAGCAGAGCCCGCAGTGATTGCCGCCTTCACCTCGGTGGCTAGCACCGTGGTGCTCCCCATCTCGGCCATCTCTTTGATGCCCTGGGTGGCGAGCCCGCCCAACTTCCAAAAGCTCACCGCCGAAGAGTGAACGCCGCCGATGATCGTCGTGTAGTGCTTGTCGCTCACGGCCGGATCGGCCCACGTGACATTGACGGTGACTTTGTACGTGGCGTTGCCCGTGCAGATCGCGCTCGTGCTGCCACCACTCCCGGCAGCTGCATTTGCGCTGCCTCCGCTGGCGTTTGCGCCGCCAGCGTTCGTGCCGCCGGCCGTACTCACGGCTCCAGCGGTGCCGGCCACGCCCGCGCCACCCGCACCGCCAATGCTCGTCGCACCGGCGGTGTTACCCGAGGCGCCAGCACCGCTTGGTGTCGTTCCACCGCTTCCGCCATCGGAGGCGGCGCGAGTCGCATCGGAACTGCACGCCAAAAGGCCGGCACTCGACCAAACCGCCCACGCCACTAGCGACCACGAGTGAGTCTTCATCGCGGCCTGTATGCCGACGGCCGCGCACGGTTACCGCTCAGTTGGCGAGCGCAGTTCCCGCCAACTCCGAGGTCCGCGTGAAGCCGTTGTGGCATTCATGGCAGAAATCCAGCGTTGGCGTGTCAGCGACCTCCAGCGTGCCGTCGGCGAAGCGGCGTTCGAACGACCAATCGTGTGTGAAATCATCATAGCCTTTACTCTTTTTGATCATCACCTGAATGGTGTCGACGCTGCCATTCGCATCGTGATCTTGGGCTTTGATCGCGACGGTGCCTTCGGGTGCATCGAACGGATTGCCGCCGACCGCCGGCTGCAAATTGTTGGAGTAAAAGATTTGCACGAGTCCGTGTGGGCTCGAGCTGAGCCCCTTGCGCCTTTCCCGCATGCGCGTGAAAAACGCGCCCGAAGTAGCGAAATCCTCGGCAAATGCCCCCGGCCCGGGTTCGAGCACCGGGCCACTCGGAGCCTCGTTCGAAGCGCCGCAAGCGACGAGCAACCAACCGAAGAGCGCGAATGCGGGGAGGCGGAGCATGCCGCGCCGTACGCCGTGCACCCCGGAAGGGTTACGAGCAGCGCTCGATCGCCATCGCCGGTAACCGCTCGGCACTCTCGCGCATAGAGCAGAAAACCGTCAGGAGTGTGCCGTGCGTAAAGGTTTGGAAGCTGTTTTGGAAATTGCTCTGGTCTCCGCCGCGCTCACGGCTGGAGCGTGCTCGTCGGACAGTGCGCCCAAGCCGGGGGGCTCTCAAGCGGGTTGCCCGAGCGCGGCCGGCTCTCAAGCAGGCTGCCCGAGCGCGGCCGGTTCTCAAGCAGGCTGTCCAAGCGCGGCCGGTGCAACTGCGGGCTGCCCGAGCGCAGCCGGCACGAAGGGCTAAGCGAAAGTGGACGCGCCCGTCGGCGTCGGCATCGGGCTCCGTCAAGAGCTCTACGAGTCACTGCTCAGCACGGAACAGGCGCTGGCTTGGCTGGAGTTCGTGCCGGAGAATTACTTTTCCGAGCGCGGCTTCCGGCGGCGCACTCTCGCGCGCTGCGCCGAGCGCTGGCCGCTCATTCCGCACGGGGTCGCGCTCTCGATCGGTGGCCCCGATCCGCTGGACCAAAACTACCTGGCGCGCCTGAAGGCCCTCTTACGCGCAGTTTCTGCCCCCTATTTCAGCGATCATCTGTGCTTTTCGAGCGCATTGGGTCAGGCCTTTCACGACCTCCTGCCTCTGCCTTTCACGGAAGCAGCAGCTCACCATGCCGCGTCGCGTGCGCGCGCAGCGATGGATGCGGTCGAGCTGCCCCTGCTCCTCGAAAACATCACTTACTACGCCGAAATGCCCGGCAGTCAGCTCAGCGAAGGCGAATTCATCTCGCGCGTACTAGACGAAAGTGGCGCTCAGCTCTTGCTGGACATCAACAACGTGTACGTCAATGCGCGCAATCATGGGCGCGATCCGCTGACATCACTGCTCGAGTTGCCTCTCGAGCGCACGCGTCAGATCCATCTCGCTGGCCACGTCGGTGACGGGCAGCGGCTGCTCGACAACCACGGCACTTCCGTCAGCCTCGAAGTTTGGGAGCTGTTTCGCGCGGTCATTCATCGCATCGGCCCAGTGCCTACGCTGATCGAGTGGGATACCGACGTGCCGCACCTCGAGCGAGTGCTGTTCGAGGTACGCGTTGCCGAACAGATCCTGGGCGAGCTCGAGCGCGGATGGGATCAGAATTAACTCGCTTCTTCGCGGCTTGGGTGCCGGTCTTGCGCGGCGAGAGCAGCGTCGCCGAGTGCCGGCAGACTCTCGGCTCGTCGCGATCTGCGCCCGCCGACCTGGCCTTTTATCGCGTGCTGATGGAGCGCAACGCCGCGCACCTCCTGTCCGCCTTGTTCCCCGCGACGCGCGCGGCCGTGATCGAGCATTTGCCCGGCTGCTGGCTTTCTTGGGTCGCCGATTATGCTCGAACGACCGAGTGTGCGCATTGGAACCCGAACGAGTGGGGGCGCGCGTTTCCGGACTTCATCGCCGAGCTGGCGCTCATGGACGAGACACTGCCGGCGGCGATCGTCGAACTCGCCGACTACGAGTGGCTGAACTATGCGATCGGTGCCGGCGTCGATCCCGAGCGAGCCAATGGCTCGACATCCGAACCGCCCAGCTACGCCGTTCGCCAGTACGACTTCGATGTGCCGCGCTTGGCGCGCGAGCAACGGCGCGGTGCGTCTTGGTCCACGTCGCAGCCGAGCCCGGTGATCGTGATCGTGTATCGCGATCCGGAAACCGAGCACGCGCGCGTCTACTACCCGTCGCGGGCGGCGCTGCTCGTGTTGGCTGAACGCGCAACGCTTGCCGTGGGCCGCTTCGGGTTCGAGTGCAGCCCCGAAGAATTGCGGTCTGCCGAGGAAGAGCTCAGCGCATCCGGCGTGCTCGGCGCTTCGCGGCATGCGTAACGCGGAGCCGCCGACCGACGAGGTGCTGATGGCGGCGTACATCGCCGGTGATGAGTCCGCTTTCCGGGACCTGTTTGCGCGTTATGCGCCCGCCCTCGAGCGGTTGATGGCTCGCGACTTGTATCGCCCGGAAGACGCTCGCGATCTCGTTCAGCAAACGTTTTTGCAGTTTCACCGCGCTCGTTTGGATTTCGTGCCGGCGGAGCCGGTTCGGCCTTGGCTGTTCACGATCGCGCTCAACTTGAAGCGCGAGTACTTTCGGCGTCGCCGCCGGCGCCCGGAATCGGCGTTGGAACTCGACTGGGAAACCCAGCACACCGCCCAATCAGGCGGCGCCGCACGCTTCGACGCGGAGTGGGATATTTCGCGCAAGCTCTCCCTGTTACCGGCCGAGCAACGCGAAGTGATCCAGCTCCATTGGTTTTCCGGCTTGTCTTTTCCAGAGGTTGCGGCCGCACTGGGCGAGAGCGTCTCGGCCGTCAAGGTGCGCGCGCACCGCGGCTACGTGCGACTCCGGGAGCTCCTCGCAGACAGCGAGCCAGAAAGCCTCGAACCACCGTAACCTTCGGGCCGGCCTCGGCATACCACAGGAAATAGCCGTGGATTGCGCAGAGATCACCCGAGAGTTCAACAGCGGCCGCGTGCCTTCGGGCGCCGCCGTGGCTGAGCATTTGAAGTGGTGCCCGCATTGCCGCGAGCTGTTTGCCAATGCCGCCGCCCTCGGACGTTGGCTCGCGAGCGCCAAGCCAGCGGTGGCGGCCGCGCCGAGCTTGGCCGTGGTCGAGGCCAGCATCGCCGAGGAGCGGGGGCTGCGCGCTTATTTGCGCAGCCGTTCGAGCCGCTTGCGAATTGGTGCGAGCGTGGCGTTTGCCGCGCTGCTCGTGGCACGCGAAGCCGCGCGTGGCCGTTTGCCGGAGGCGGAGCTCACGAGCACGCGGCTCTGGTTGCTGTTCGCCTTCAGTGCGCTGCTGCTCGTGCTGGCGCGGCTCACGTTGCTCGTGCCCGTGGTGGCGGGCCGCAGCTTTTGGTTCCGCTCCGTGCTGGCCGCCGTGGGTTGGAGCCTACCGTGCTTGCTCGTTTTTCTGCCCGATACTCAGGTGCATGAAGAATCGGGCCACTTTGCGCTGCGTTCATTGGCGTGCTTCGGCTATGGCAGCCTGATTGCGGCTCCTTGGTTTGGGTTACTCTGGGCGTTCGATCGCGGCACTCGAACGGATTGGACCGTCTTGGCGCTCGCGGCGGGTGCCACGTCGCTCTTGGCCAACTTGGTGCTGCTGATGCACTGCCCGTCGACCCAGCGCGCCCACCTGCTCGCGGGCCACGCGAGCATCGGTTTGGCCTGGTTTTTGGCCGTTTTGATCCTTGCGGATCGGAGGCAGCGTGTTTCGGTCCGGTGAGCGGTTCCTGCTTGGGTCCGGCTGCGTTCGCTCGCTTCTCGCGCTGGCTGCGGTCTCGAGTTTGGCGGTCGCGTGCTCGCGCGGCGCTCGCCCGGAAGTCACGGGTGAGGGGTGCGAAGCGGCGCCGCATGCTGTCGCCTCGTCGGAAGCGGCGGCGATAGAGCCGGGGCCTTCTGCTGCGCAGGCAGCCCTCGCGGCTCCCGTTTCCGCGCCAGGCGTGGCGGTCGTGGAGTTGTTTACCTCAGAGGGGTGTTCGAGCTGCCCCCCGGCAGATCGAGTGCTCGGCGAGCTGGTGCACGCGGCGGCCCGCGATCACCAAGCGGTGTACGCGCTCTCCTTCCACGTGGATTATTGGAACTATCTCGGCTGGCGTGACCGCTTCAGCAACTCCGAATATTCGGAACGCCAACGCCGCTACCACGCCATCAACCCCGGGAGCGGCACTTATACGCCGCAAATCGTGGTCAATGGCGAAGCGGAGACGGTCGGCTCGAACGCCTCGCGCGTGCGCTCGCTGGTGGCGGCCTCATTGGGCGAGCCCGCGCACACCACGATCGAACTCGGCACGACGCGTGTCGGAGCGAGCATTCGTGTCACCTACCGCGTGAGCGGCGCTTCGTCTGGTCGCGTCCTGAATTTGGCATTGCTCGAGCCGCACGCCGAAAGCGCCGTGAACAGCGGCGAGAACGCGGGCGAACGCTTGGCCCACGAAAACGTGGTGCGTGACTTCAGCTCGCGCTCGCTCGCGAGCAGCACCAGCGGAGAGTGGTTGATCGCGCCGCGCAGCGAGTTCGACATCGATGGCGCCACCGTGGTCGCGTTCGCGGAGGGCGAAGGTCAACGCGCGATCTCGGGCGCCAACGCCATTTCACTGCGCTGAAGCGGACTCGTCTCAGGGCACTTTGGCCCGCGCGCTGCGAATCGTCGCCTTGTACACGGCCAAGTCGTGCTCGAGCTTGCCCTTCACGGTCTTGAACGTATCCAGCGTGGCGGTGTCGTAGGCGGCCAGATCGGCGGCGATGGCCTTTTGCTGCGCTGGCACCGCTTGAATCACCTTGCTGAACGCAGCCTTCGCCTTGGCCGGCGCCTTGGCTGACTTGGTCGCCGCATCGTTCAGATCTTTGTTGGCATCGGCGAGCTCGAGGCGACCCTCTTCTTTGAAGGCCTGGCGCGCTTTGGCGAGCGCCGCTTCTGCGGCCTTGCCTTGGTCGTCGGCGGCGGACTGCGCCTTGCTCATGCAGTCGTCGAGTTTGGTTTTGCTGTCGGCGGCCTGGGTCTTCAAGTCGTCGAACTGCTTTTGAAGATCGTCCAACTTTTGCTGCGCTTCTTTTTTGGCTTTGCTCAGCGTCTCGTCGGCGGTTTGTTGAACGGCAGCGAGTTTCTTCTTCTCCTCTTCGGCGTTTCCACAAGCGACGAGGAGGAGTGACAGGCACAGCAACTTGCGCATGCCGCCACGTTAGCAACAAAACCCGTTTCGCGAAGAAGGCATCGCCCGAAATAGCGGCTGGAACTTTCCGAGCCGAGCGTTCGGTTGCCGCGAAGATTCGTCGAAAATGGGGCAAAATGGCCGGATTTGAACCAAAAATAAAAACGCCCCACGCACGGAAACCACGTCGCAAGGGCGACATACAGAGAGCAAGGTCGCTCGCGATTCGTTGCCGAGCGCGCCTCGAACAGGGTTCGAAGCTGGGCGGCTCAGGGTGAGCTCCGCCCGCGTGGACCCTCCTCCATCCAGGAAACAAGCATCATGAAATCGACACTCCTCGCTGCAGCAATCTCGGGCATGGTCGTTGGCGCGAGCGGCCTCGCTCAAGCTCACTCCGCCACGGCGCTGAACCATGACTCCGCGTCGAGCGCACAGCAGCTCGACGACGGCGCTGCAGGCAAGCACTCTTGCAAGGGCAAGAACGGCTGCAAAGGCCAAGGCGGCTGCAAGACGGACAAGCACGCTTGCAAAGGCCAAAACGCCTGCAAAGGCCAAGGCGGTTGTAAGGGCTGAAGCGCGCTCGCGGCGAACGGGCAACGGCGGAGACCGGCCACGTTGCCCGCTGCTACTCCTGCGTCAGTCCTGCTCGGCGCCTTCGGCTTCGAACGGCGTGGGAGCGACGCGCAGCGATTTGAAGCGCGCGATTTGCACTTGCCCGGCGGGCGCGCCGCGTTGCTTCTTCACATCCGCAGCGCGGCACACGTGTACCTCGACGCGCGCCGCGTTGCGCGCCTTCGAGTACCACGCGGCGAGTTCGGCGGCGCGAGACGTGACTTCTTCCGGAACTTGGCCGCGCTCGGGGTTGCGCACGACCACGTGGCTGCCCGGCGTGCCGCCCGCCACATGCAGCCAAAGATCGTGCGGCTCCGCCACGCGAAACGTCAGGTAGTCGTTATCCGTCGCGGCTTTGCCCACCAAGATCTCGAAGCCCGAGACGACGAAGGTACGAAACGGACGGCCCTTACTGCTCACGACTCAGCGCGCTTCTTTCCACACGTCCCGGGCGTCATTTGCCAGCCTCCGCCGGCTTGCCGGGTACGGAACTCTTCTTTCAGCTCACTCCGTGCGTCCGCGCCGAGCAACTCACACGGGTCGAACCAGTGCCGAGTGACCACGCGTTCCCGCAGCTCCGGCAGGCGCCCAGAAAACTCCGCAGCTTCCGGACAACGAAAGTGCCAGAGCGCCGAGCGCTCGGGTAAATCGTCGAAACACAGCACTTCTTTCACGCCACCATTGCAGTTGGTCGCGACGACCAACACCTGCCCCGGCAGAGCTGCCGTTCTCGCAACGCGCAGCAGGACGTCGTGATGAAACTCACCTTGCTGCCAATGATCGACGAGCTCATACGAGCCTGCCGCGGCCTGCAGCGCAGAAAGCAAGCCGCCGAGGTCGAGCTCTTCAGCAAGATCGCTCACTGTGGTCATCGTGGATACAAATGTGTCATACGCAAATCGCGCTGGCAACCGCGCGGCCCTGCCTAAACGCGCTGAAATTTAGCGAGATCGGCTGGTGCTGATGCGGACATCGTGGAAGGGTAATGATCCCCATGTCGAAGTCCTTCCACTTGCTTCGCGGGCACGGTTACGTGCTCGCACTCACGATCAGCTCCTCAATCGCGCTCTATCTTGCGGGCTGTGGTTCCTCGAACAGCGCGCCGAACAGTCCGGTCAATGCGGGCGCCGCGGGCGATAGCATGGCCACCGGCGGCAATTCCGGTTCCGGTACGGGCGGAGCGAACGGCGGCACGGTGGGCAACGCAGGCGGCGCTGGGGCCAGTTCCGGTGGCGGTGGTGGCACCGGTGGCACCACGACCCAAACCGCGCAGCGCTCGGACACCAACTTGAACAGCGGTTGGTCGTTCCTCAAGCAAGATGCAACGGGCGCCGAAACCGTCGCCTTCGACGACAAAGCGTGGACCCAACTCGATCTGCCCCACACCTGGAACGCGATGGACGGGCAAGACGGCCCGGCCACCCCGTATTACCGCGGCATCGGCTGGTACCGAAAACACTACACGGTGCCGAGCTCGCTGCAGGGCGAGCGCCTGTATCTTCAATTCGACGGCTCGAGCCTGATCACGGACGTGTTCGTGAACGGCAAGGCTGCTGGCTCGCACTCGGGTGGCTTCGCGGCTTTCCGTTTCGACGTGACGGATCTCGTCACGCTCGGTGCCGACAACCTGATCGCGGTGAAGGTGAACAACGCGGCCGGCTCCGATCCGGCGAAGAACTACGCGCTGATCCCCACGAGCCCCACCGTGAACGTGC
>Ga0105245_10000759_pt1 | contig 29195 bp, 29 predicted proteins | sample KBSM54metaG_FD_81523 | JGI IMG/M metagenome (GOLD analysis project Ga0105245, IMG submission 81523) | Miscanthus rhizosphere microbial communities from Kellogg Biological Station, Michigan, USA - KBS M5-4 metaG | ecosystem: Host-associated > Plants > Roots > Rhizosphere > Soil | place...
AGGACTTGCGATGAAGCTCCCGGTGTCCCATGCTAAATTTCACGCCTTTTACGAGATTTTAGGGCCGGGATTTTCGCCGCGATTTCGGCTTGGATTTGTCCTTGAGATTCAGCGCTACGGCAGCACGAATTAAATCCTTCAAGGCCGCCGCATCGATCTTTTCTCCTTCATGGATATCGATAGCGCGCCTGACATTCCCCTCGAGGCTTGCGTTGAATAGGCCGGAAGGGTCCGACAGGGAGGCTCCCTTTGCGAAGGTCAGCTTAACGGCGCTCTTGTAGGTTTCGCCGGTACAAACGATACCGCCGCGCGACCAGACGGGCACACCCGGCGACGTCGCCTTGGCCCACTTCCACTCTTCAACGATCTCCGGGTCTGCGTGGTGAACGACGTCGCGCACCTTGGCGAGCGTCTTCCCGCGCCAGTCGCCAAGTTCCATGATCTTCTGGTCGATGGATGCAGAGGCAGATTCCACCGCGACAGGCTTTTTCATATACACCTCCCACTCTCTCGCACTTAATTTAGCCGCGCTCTGCCTAACCTGCAACCACCGCTAATGGAACTGGTGCAACCGCCAGAAAGTATGCTCTTGACAACCACGGGAACCGCTCTTAGAGTCAGGGCTCTTCCTCCTCGCAGTAGACTCCTGGGACAACCTGGTGTGTCACCCGCTCCGGTCGCATGCGACTTCTTCGCATCGAGCGTGGGGCTACGCGCTGTTGAAGTATTTGTGACTCGCGAGCGTTTTCAATTGGAGGTCACCAATGCGTGTACGAACCGTCGCACAAGGCTTAACAGTTAACGCAATCGCAGGTTCCTACGTGGTGGTGCTGGGTTTGAATATCAACGATGCCGATCGGGCAGGGCTTCGCGGTTTCGCAATCCAGCGCGAAGACATGACCGAGGATGAGACGTTTTGGATGAAGGGCATGAAGACATTCCAAACCGTCGAGCCAAATCCTGCTGCAGGAGAGCAATTCTCGAGCCTGGTTCATCCGCTTCAGACTTTTCAATGGGCCGATTACTCCGCCAAGCCGGGCAATACATATGTCTACAAAGTCGTCGCAATGACCGGCAACCCGAGCGCCCTTCAGCAACGTGCTTCCGCAAGCGTTACAGTCACAACGGAAAATATTGTTGACGATCACACCATTCATTTCAATCGTGGTGCAGCAGCGTCCCAGGAATATGCGCGTCGCTTCCAGAATAAAGCCCCAAGCCAGGTAGGACAGGCTGCTTATGATTGGCTGTCACGAGGCTTGGTGGAAGGAATCGTTGCATTCATCGAACGCGCCAAGGGCGCCGGCTTTGGGTTAAAAGGCGCATTCTATGAATTCCAGTGGCCCGTTGTGCTCACGGCATTGCACGACGCCAAGACTCGCGGTGCTTCGGTTGAAATCGTGTTCGACGATATTGATAACGAGACTGGCCCGCATGGGGACAATGAGGACGCAATTAAGCTCGCGCAGCTCAAAGCGGTGTGTACCCCACGCTCCAACGGCACGCTCATGCATAACAAGTTCCTGGTCTTGACCGAAAAAAACAAGCCGAAGGCGCTGCTTTTTGGATCTACCAATCTGACTGAGAATGGCATCTATGGCCATGCAAATTGCACGCACGTGGTGGAGGATGCCAACCTCGCCGCAAAGTATCTGGAGTATTTCAAAAAGCTCAAGACCGATCCGGTCACGACCGGCAAGAGCAACCCCTACAAACAGTGGACGATTACGAACACACCCGCCCCGGCCCAAACCTTCACCAATGGTATGGCGCCCGTGTTTTCTCCACGGTCAAATCTTAAGGCGCTTCAGTGGTACGGAACCCTTGCCGGATCTGCGAAAGACGCTCTGTTTATGACCTTTGCCTTTGGGATGAATACGGTGTTCAAGACCGTTTACGGGCAGCAGGACCAGGTGCTGCGCGTCGGCCTCATGGAAAAGGAATGGAATGGGAAGAACAAAGAAGCGCAAATTGCGGCCATCCGGAAAATCCAGGCGCTACCGAATGTGGTGATAGCCATTGGGAACCGGATTCCCTTGAACGGCTTCGATCGCTGGCTGGGAGAAATCGACCGGATAACGAATCCTGTCAATGTCCACTGGATTCATTTGAAGTTCATGTTGGTTGATCCACTCTCCAATGACCCCACTGTTGTGACGGGTTCGGCCAATTTTAGCGATGCCAGCACATCCACGAACGATGAAAATATGATCGTCATCAAAGGCAATAGGCGGGTTGCTGATATTTATTTCGGCGAATATATGCGTTTGTATTCTCATTATTCATTCCGGGAAGCGGTAAAAATCTTTCTCGACAACAATCCTCATGCCAAGCCGGAGGACATGAAGCAAGGCTTCCTAATCGAGAAAGGTGACTGGACCGCGCCTTACTTCGACCCCAAGGATAAGACTGGAAAAAGGGCAAGGCGGATTTATTTTGCTGGGTAGACGCAAAGGACGGGTGGGCCATTCAAGCCCGGTTTTGGCTTGAGTGGGAATGTTACGATCCCCCCAACCCTGCATGCCGATTGGAGTGGCGAGACCTTGTGTCCGTTGCGGGAAGGGGGCACCCGGAAATGGGCCACCCAGCCTGTTATGAATGATAAAGTTTCCCAATGCGATCCAATCGTTCCGTGCCGCCGTGCGCCGTGATTCCTGTGCTCATCTATCCAGACCCTGGCGCAGCCGCCGATTGGCTGGCAAAGGCCTTTGGCTTCACCGTCCGCCTTCGCATCGCCAATCACCGCATACAGATGCGGGCTGGCGATGGCTGCTTCACCATCGCCGAAGGCACGGTCGCGCCTAACCACTCGCAACACGTTCAGGTCCGCATTGAAGATGCCAATGGACACTGCGGGCGGGCGCGGCAAAACGGCGCCCTCATCCTGACTGAACCCCAAGACCATCCCTACGGCGAACGCCAGTACAATGCCCAGGATTTCTACGGCCACCGCTGGGACTTCACCGAGACCATCGCCGATGTGGCACCCGAAGAATGGAGTGGCGGGGAGTTTCATCTGGAGTGAAAGTGTTCCGCGTGGAACACATCGTCATCACGCCTGCGGGCATACAATTGTGTGATGACACCTAAGCCTAACAAAGCAAACCAGAAAAAGACCCGCGCAGCCGGGCAGGGTTCGCCAGCCGAAGGTTTCGTTCGAGGATGATCTCCAGTCCTGATGGGGGCCGGAGGCAGGGACGGAGTCGCGCGGGAACCGTCCCCGTAGGCAGAGGATTTGCTCGCGCGTGGGCACCGAAGTGGTGGACTGGTTCAAGTCCAAAGGCCCGGGCTACCAGACGCGCATCAACCGCATATTGAGAAGAGTGATGGAGGAAGGCAAGAAGCGGACGGGAAAGTAGGCTCGGCAGTCCGCGGTCCTAGAGCCACTCGCCGGCCTCTCTGTTCATCAGACGAGCCTAGTTTGGAGAGTAAGCAAACCGGACGAGCCGGTTCCTACTCCAGCATCCATCGTTCAATTCCGGGCAAACCGGATACAACTGTCCCCATCCCGCCGCCACCACAATTCGATTCTCTGCAATTCCCTTGCTCACCAGAGCTTGCTTGACCCAATCCGCGCGACGCTGCGAAAGCGCAAGATTGTAGATCAATTCGCCTCGTGAGGAGGCGTAGCCGTCTATGTAGAAGCGAGCATTGGGATGATCCTTCAACCATCGGACGTTTTCCTCCAGCGTGCCCGGGTTCGAAGGGTCATCGTGGTCATTCCAGGGAAACATGATTTCGTGGACGTTGTTGTTGAAGGCTTCTTCTTCGGGCCCAAACAGAACCACTCTTGGTTGCGCCCAGTGACCAACCCAAAAGGCAACATCAGCGGACGATTCCGTAGCACCCTGTTGTGCAAATATCCCGGTACTGGTTAACAGGAGCATCATAATCACAGCGAAAGTGACTCGGCATCTCATCGGATTGGTGAACCTCCGTTATGTGGGTGAGTCTAGGAGACGGTCACGAAATAGAACACTGTCAGCAGTGACAGGGTTTGAGTTTCAGATATTTGTCGTAGCGAATGTTCTAGATACAAAATCTAGTTATAGCCGGAGTTTCCTAGTAGAATCTCCTGAATTTTGTGGTCTGGGCCCATCGCTAGCGCCGGAGGTCACGCCATGAAGCACATCACGAGATCGTTGCTGATCTTGGTCCTGCTGTACGGAATTGTCTTTGCCGTGCGGACCGCCTACCTCGTGCATGAGGGAGCGCCGCTGTGGTCTGGCGTGCTGTTCGCAGTTCTTGTCGTCGGCGTTCAATTCGCGCTTGGACCGTGGATCGTCGAACACGTCCTGGATATCTTCTGGGATGAGTCGCGCAACCAGGTGCCTGCCAGAAACTTCGAGTTCATGGAGCGGTTGTGCGCCGAGCGCGGTCTCAAGCTGCCGCGCATTGGGGTGATTCAGAGCGGCACGCCGAACGCCCTCTCTTTTGGCCACATACCTTCAGACTCCAGCGTGGTGGTTACGACTGGTTTGTTGGATTTACTGACTCCCCGATTTATTCCTCCCCTGATTTCGATTTCTGATTCGATTTCCGTGATTTCTTGTCTTAGTTTCCTGCCCTTGCGCACAGAACGCGCAAAGTAAGGCAGCCTCGCCTTGTATACTTTGCCCAAAAGCGGAAAGGGCGCATTCGCCTCTAGCAAGTTATGACCATTCACGTCGGACTGATCGGTGGCGGCAACATCAGCGCAACGCACGCGCGAGCGGCAAATGCAATTCCCGGAGTTCGCGTTGCCGCGATTTACGGCCGCAATCAGGAGAAAGTCGCCCGGCTTTCGCAGGAGTTTACAGCCAAAGCTTACGCGGACTTCGAGGCGTTCCTCAATCATCGCCCGCTGGATCTGGTCGCAATCGGCAGCCCCAGCGGATTGCACGGAACCCAAGGCATCGCGGCGGCTAAGCATGGACTGCATGTTCTGACGGAAAAGCCGATCGATATCTCGACCGAACGCGCCAATGAACTCATTGACGCCACGGAAGCCTCTGGCGTGAAGCTGGGAGTCATGTTTCAGGACCGGTGCAAGCCTGATATCCGGCGCTTGAAACAGTGGGTCGACGCAGGGATCCTGGGCAAAATCTTACTGGCGGACGCGCGGGTGAAATGGTATCGCCCGCCGGAGTATTACGGCGATTCGAAGTGGCGGGGCACGCTTGCGCTGGATGGCGGGGGAGCGCTTATCAACCAGGGTGTGCATACCGTCGACCTTTTGTTCTGGATGCTGGGTCAACCCGTCGAAGTTCAGGCGAGCACGGCTAACCTGCTGCACAATATCGAGGGGGAGGACACCGCGTTGGCGTTGCTCAAGTTCGAATCCGGTGCGAGCGCGGTGGTGCAGGCGACCACGGCTGTATTTCCTGGCTATGCCCGGCGGCTTGAAATCAGTGGCGCCGAAGGGACCGTCATCCTCCAACAGGATCGGGTGGTCTTAGTGGACCTAAAACATCCACGGGAAGGTGTCGCCGCCAGTGCCGGCAAGGACGATACCGAAGATACGGCTTCGCCGGTTGTGACCGACTTCGCTGGTCATCAGGCGGTGTTTGAAGACTTTATCAGTGCCATCCGGCAAGACGGCACGCCAATGTGCGATGGTCGTGAAGCCCGGAGAAGTGTGGCGCTGATTGAAGAGATTTACCGGGCGGCGGGAAGAACGAAGCGATGGACGCAGATGAATCGCTAAGAAAGCGCGCCGACGAATCCAGCCGGAAAGGAAGTTGTTGCGGATACGCCGAGACTGAATAACAGGTTACCTGGAAGGCGCGAGGGAATTTGTTCGTCTGCTTCCAAATTTACCCTAGGACATCGAGAGTCTAAGGTCTTTGAGGCGAGTGTCGTGGTCTCCTACCTTTGCGCACAGAACGTGCAAGATGGGGCACCCTCAGATTTTGGGTTGAGAGAGAGAACCAAAGTCTGGCAGGGGTGGGCCACCCGCCGCTCACGCCTGTGTGTTCGGCAGGAATCCTCCAGAGTGTAGATGGGCACTTTAATGTCCGGGGATTTTGATTCGAAAGTTGGTGTGAATTGGATGGGAACAATTCCTCGTCCCCGATTCCTCCTCATACGCCCCGGCCTGCTTCCGGGTGTATTCTGTTTCACGCCATGCGCACTCAGCCCCTGATCGCACTCCTCCTGCTCGCTCTCACCTCCCCGCTATTAGCCCAACAGCAATCCACCGCCAAGCCGGAAGACACGGAAGTCTGGCAGCCAGAACCCAAAGTGGTCACTCCCGGCGCGACGCCAACCGCCGCGCCCTCCGACGCGATCATTCTCTTCGACGGCAAAAATCTCGACGAGTGGGTCTCCGCCCAGGACCGCAACGCCCCCGCCAAGTGGACCGTCACCGACGGCACCATGCTGGTAAGCAAGACCGCGGGCAACATCGAGACCAAACGTACCTTCAGAAACTACCAGCTCCACATTGAGTGGAGAGTTCCTGAGAACGTAACCGGCGCAGGCCAGGCCCGCGGCAACAGCGGGGTCTTCCTCGCCTCCACCGGCCCGCAAGACGCCGGATACGAACTCCAGGTGCTCGACAACTACAACAACAAGACTTACGTCAACGGACAAGCCGGGAGCATCTACAAACAGGCGATCCCGCTCGCTAACCCCAACCGCAAGCCCGGCGAATGGCAGATCTACGACGTAGCCTGGACCACCCCAGTCTTCAACCAAGACGGCACGGTAAAATCGCCCGCCTACGTGACGGTATTCTTCAACGGAGTTCTGGTGCAAAACCACTTCGAACTGAAAGGCGAGACGCGCTACATCGGCCAGCCGTTCTACAAAAAGTTCGATGGCGCCCCAATCAAGCTGCAAGCCCACGGCGACCCCAGCCCTGCCCTAAGCTTCCGCAACATCTGGGTAAGAGAATTGAACTGACTGACGGTGGCCATTCAATCCCAGTTTTGGTTTGAGTGGGCCAGTTTCTGCTGTCGGATTGTCACCCGAATCAGGCCGGTTGGTAGGTGGTATGCTGTGCCCGGTTCCACAGGCCGAAATCGAAAATCCAAGGTTAAGAAAAAGGTCAGCCATGAATCGCAAAAACAAGCTCACGATTGCGGTAGCCACGTCAGTGTTTGCCGTCCTCCTCGCCACGGTGGTTTACGCGCAGGATAAGAACTCTCTGAAATCGCCGAGCGGAATCGCGTTCTCTGACTTCAAGGGATACGAGGACTGGTCGGTGGTCTCCTCCGCGCGGACCGAAGAAGTGCTCAAGGTGATCGTGGCCAATCCGACCATGATCGCCGCGTACAAGGCCGGCATTCCGGGCAATGGCAAGCCTTTCCCGGATGGCTCCAAGATCGCGAAGCTGCAGTGGAAGCCGAAGAAGAGCACCGATGCCCCATTCGTGGTGGATGTGCCCGATGTCTTTAAACAGGCTTTCGTCATCGAAAAGGACAGCAAGAGATTTCCGAAGAGCGCCGGATGGGGATACGCGGTGTTCAACTACGACGCCGCAGCGGACAAGTTCACCCCCGATGCTAAAAGCCTCTCCGATTGCGGACACGCCTGCCATACGGCGGTGAAGGCCAAGGATTACATCTTCCATCCGTACCAGAAGCGTTGAGGGGCGGGCGGCTGGCTGCCACTTCTGTACCGTGATCCCCATACAAAGCACTCATTTTCCCAGCCGCGAAGCGGCGAAAGAATACAGCCCAGGCTGGAAGGCGGGGGTAGAGCGGAACCTGTGAGGAGTTGTAAGAATAGTGGGAACAGTCCCTCCCTGATTTCCTCTGGCTCTTCCAATCCTCCGCGTGCTACCGTTTTTCTTTCCAGAAGGAGCCTATCCATGCTGGTAGACACAGCCACCCTGGCGCAGCTTGCGCCCGGCTTCACGGGACGATTCCTGCAGCCCGCCGACGGGGAATACGACGACGCGCGGCGCGTTCACAATGGACTGGTCGACAAGCATCCCGCCCTCATCGCTCGCTGCCGAGGCGTGGCGGATGTGTGCGATGCGGTCAAGCTGGCACGCACGCTCAAGTTGGAAATCTCGGTGCGTGGCGGCGGGCACAACGTGGCAGGTCTCGCCGTCCTCGACGGCGGTCTGATGATCGATCTGGCGCTGATGAAAGGAATCCACGTCGACCCGCGCGCCAGTGTGGCGCGTGCGCAAGGTGGTGTCCTCTGGGCGGAGCTCAATCGCGAAACCCAGCTTCACGGTTTAGCGACGACTGGTGGCGTCATCGGCAGCACTGGAATCTCCGGGCTCACGCTGGGTGGCGGTCTCGGTTGGTTGATGCCGAAGTATGGATTGGCGCTCGACAACCTGTTGTCGGTAGAGATGGTGATGGCAGATGGCGGCGTCACCCGAGCGAGTGCTGACGAGAACGCGGATCTGTTCTGGGCCATTCGCGGGGGCGGCGGCAACTTCGGGATTGTGACTTCGTTCGAGTATGCGCTCCATCAAGTGGGACCGATGATCATGGGCGGGCTAGTGGCGCACCCACTGGCTAAGGCGCGCGAGGTCTTGCAGTTCTTCCGGGAGCAGGCCGCGTCGGCGCCGGATGAGTTGATGATGGCCGCGGGATTCATCCACGCTCCCGATGGATCGGGGGCGAAACTCGTCGCCATTGTGGCCGCGCACTGCGGGTCGCTCGCCGACGGCGAAGCCGTGCTAGGACCGTTCAAGACATTCGGGCCGCCGGTCCTGGATGCGATGGGCCCGATTACTTACAACGCGCAGAACGCTCTTTTTGACGCGGGATTACCCAGAGGCGCGCTCAACTACTGGAAGTCCCAGTTTCTTACCGGCCTGAGCGACGAGGCGATTGCTGTTCTGACAGAGCGCTTCGCGGCGTGTGATTCGCCGATGAGCCAGATCCTGATCGAGCATTTTCATGGCGCGGCCAGCCGGGTTCCCATATCCGCCACCGCGTGCGCCATGCGCGTCACCGGCTTCAACGTCGCCATCATCGCGCAGTGGATGGATCCGCGCCAGAACGAGGCGTGCATCGCCTGGGGTCGCGGCACATTTGCCGGGTTGAAACCGTTTCTCGCCGCGACGCGCTACGTGAACTATCTCGACAACGACGAAGCAGGCGATCCGGTCGCCGCTGCCTATGGGCCCAACTACAGCCGCCTGCGGAAGCTTAAGCGCAAATACGATCCCGAAAATCTGTTTCACGCCAACGTGAATATTCGGCCGGCGTGAACGGGAATGGCCACAGGGTGGAGAGCGCTACGGCACCAGCTTAAGATCTCCGGCGCCTACGTGAGCGTACAGGCGGTAGCCGGAGCCTTTCTTGTGGAACGACCGGAATAGTCCGCCCTTGGAAACGCCGAAGGGGGAGGCATTCAGATCACCCGCATAAACTGAGGCCTCAACCTCGCCGTAGTCGGCGGCATCGCCTACCTGAACGCTTAAATCGCCGGCGCTCAGTTCGATGTTTTTGTCTCCCGTGACATCATTGATGTCCACGTCTCCGGCCGTGATGCGTAAATAGAGGTTCGACTTCCTGGGGACCTGAATGTCGACATGGAAATTGTTGTGCGGGCCCTTGCCCACGTAGACGTTTGCCGTATTGCCTGAGGCCTCCAACCGGACCTTCACGTCCGAGGAATCTTCGTGGTCGGACCAGTAATGCACCTTGATCTTGTCCTCGTCACTGCCTGAAATCTGCAAGGCGGACGGCTGGATTCGCATGCGCACTTCGCCATGGGCGCGAAAATCTAGTTCGAGGTGGCTGGCGTCCAACTGCTTGGCTTGGCGGATGGATTGTGCCGCCGAGATGAGTGAGCACAGCAGGACACAGGCCAGGGTTAGCGATCGCATACCGATGCCTCCACGCGGGTCTGGATATAGATACGTGGATGGGGAGAAAATTGTTCCGTTGCCGCTTTGACTCTCCTCGGTGAACTACGTAGAGGCGGCGTGGACTCTAGTGCCGTAGGCAAGGCTGGCGTACCAACTGCCCCGGCCTTGCGGGGTGAGGTCCATGAAGTGCCAGATGGGAATGAGCAGGTCGATACCGCGCTCCGGAATGTCGGGCGCCATGCGGGGATGCGCCGTGTAAAAGTGCCGCAGGGTTCCCTGGGCGTCGCGCGTGAAAACGGAGACGGTGGAGTCCTGATTGCCTTCGCGGTCTTCGCTGCCTAAGTCGTATTTGAAAGTGTTATTCCCGGCGCTAAGCAGACGCAGCCTGTCCCAACCCCGCTCGCGAGCATAGGCGCGCAGCGTGGGAAGATCGGCGGCAGCGACCACGGCGAAGTCGAGGTTCTGAGCGAGATGGTGGGCGACACCATTCGTACTGTCGAGCCACGCGGTACACATAGGGCAAGCCTTGGTCTGCTTTTTTCCAAACATGAAGTGGTAGATCACGAGCGAGCGATTGGACGACCTGGTGAAAAGCTCGCTGAGGCGGACGGTGTGCACCGTCGCATCCTCGGCGTTGAGGTCACGTGGGCCCTCTTCAAATTGATAGTCCTGTATCGGAGCACCTTCCGGCAGATTGCGTCGCAACCCGGCGACCCGTTCGCGCTGACGCATGAGCTCGATTTCGGCAAGCCGAAGCTCCTCGCGCTTAGCCAGATAGGCGGAAGACTCATTGGTCAAATTGGTTTGCCGATACGTTTCATCCACAAGGGTGTTCACCATGATTTTTGTCCTGCAGGGTCAAGTTTCTCCCGAGGCGAAAACCAAGTGCAATCGGGTATTTCCCGGAGGCCATAGGGATCGGGATATTCCTCGGCGCTCCAGAGCAAGGTTCTATTTAAGTCGATATTTGTCGGTATTTGGGAAGTATCAGGTTCATCAGCCCGGACAAAGCCGACGCTCCGGCGAGCAGCACCAGCAACGAGGAATACGATCCAGTCGAGTCGAAGGCACGCCCCAGGATTACGGGGCCCATGGCGCCGGCGGCGGCGTAGAACGTCCAGGTGATGCCGTAGAGCGTCGAGAAGGCACGCAGACCAAAATAGCGGGTAAGTAGATAAGGCGTAATGGCGGCTTCGCCTCCAGCGCCGATGCCAATGAGGATGGTTGCGAAGGCGCCCGCGCCAAAGCTGCCGGCGCGCGCCAGCAAAAACATCCCCGCGGCGGTGATCAAGGTTACGACGAAGGCGACGTGGCCGCCGAAGAAGCGGTCCAAAAGCCAGCCCACTCCAATCCTGCCCAGAATGCTCGAGCCGCCAAGGATGGAGGCGCATAGGGCCGCGTCTGCCGGAGTGATGCCGCGATCGGTCAGCAATGCGGAGAGGTGGGTGATAGCGCCGTTCATGCTGATCGAGCCGACGAAGAGCACGGCTATGATGATCCAGAACGCATAAGAGCGGAGGCCTTCCTGTAAGGTCGCTCCACCTGGTGCGACCGGCGCCGATGGGTGGTGCACCGGACCGCGTTCTCGAATGTAGCGCCAGCTAAGCGGCAGGCCGAGCAGCAGAGCCAGACCCCCAAGCGAGAGATAAGACACACGCCAGCCAGCACGTGTGACGATGGCTTGCGCTACGACCGGCAAGATCATCGCGCCCAGACCTGCGCCGACCATGACAAAAGCCATCGCGGTGCCCAGTCGCCGCTGAAACCAGGTGGAGATGGAGCGAGCAAAGGCGAGATGGGCCGCGCCGTTCCCCACAAGACCAATCAGGATGCAGGTGGCGTAAAACTGCCACAAGGCCGGGCGCAGCAGGGCCAACGAAACGATGCTGCAGCCGTAGAAAGTCATGCAGGGAAGGATGATGCGGCGAGGTCCGAGGCGGTCGATCAACCGTCCAATGAGCGGCGAAGTCAGACCGACTGTCATGGCGGCGAGGCCAAAGCCGAGCGAGATCGATTCGCGGTTCCAGCCAAATTGCGCGCTCAGAGGCTTTACAAAAACGGCGAAGGTGTAAACGAAGAGCGAGCCAAAGCCGGCCATGACTCCAAAGCAGGCAGCAAGCACCACGCGCCAGCCGTAGTAGCTGAGCTGGCTTTCTTCCTGGGTCGGGTCGGGTGCGGTTATTTCCTCGGGCTGCGGGGCCACGGTCATAAGTTGAGAAACTACACGGCCTTATTGGCAGGCTCGAACGATTTGGTGTAGTCGCGGCCGACGTAACCGAGCTTAGCAGTCTGTTGGCCAATCTCGCGATAAATTTCCGGATCGCGCGGCTGCCAGGTGGCGAGTCCGTCGACGTAACGATTGAACATGCAGAATGCGGCGGCGATGAGCACGGTGTCGTGAATCTCTTTGTCGGTAGCGCCCGCGCTGCGCGCGCGATCCACGTCAGCGGTGGTGACCTGTTTTCCGTCCTGCTGCACTTTTCCGGCAATATTAAGCAGCGCCTTCATCTTATCGGAGAGGGTTGTGCTCTCGAAGTCGCGCTTCATGGCGTCAACAAACTCGTACTGTGCGGGGGTGCCGCCGAGGTGTTGCGCGACGATGGAGCCGTGGGCGTACTGGCAGAAGTAGCAATCGTTCTGGGACGAAACGTAAGTCGCGATCATTTCGCGCTCGGCGGTGGTTAAGGTATGCGGCCCGGTGAGTAACACTTCGGCGAGATCACAAAGCGGCTTGGTGGTCTCCGGGCTGAAGACCATAGGGCCGCGGATCCCGGGCAGGCCCTGCTTCAAATTGATGTGCGGCACTAGAGTTTCTCCTTTGTGCTACGCGGCGTCCTCGGTTTCGGTTCCCAATTCCGGGAAGCGATCGCGCACGTAGCCTTCGCGCGCCATGCGTTGTCCCATATCGTGATAAGCGTCGCGCTCAAGCGGTTGCCAGGTAGCGAGTCCGTCGACGTAGCGGTTGTACATGCAGAATGCGGCAGCGATCAAAACGGTGTCATGAATTTCCTTGTCGGTGGCCCCGTGCTTGCGGGCCCGAGCGACGTCGTCTTCGCTCACCTGCTTACCGCTTTGCTGTACCTTCCCGGCGATGACGAGCAGCGCTTTCATCTTTTCGGAAATACCAGCCGTTTCGGGATTGGTTTTTACCGCTTCCACCAGATCGTAATTTCCATCAAGATGCGCCGCCGCAGCCGCACTATGCGATAGCTGGCAGAAATCGCAGTTATTGCGATAAGAAACGTGGGCCGCAATCATTTCGCGTTCGGCGGAGGTCAGAGTGTTGGGTCCGCGCAGCAGAGTTTCCGCCAGGATGAGCAAGGGCTTTGCGGTGTCTGGGCTAAACGTAAGTGGGCCGACAATCCCGGGCAGTCCTGGGGGAACAGTGATGTGTGCCATGGCCGGTCCTTTCGGGTGGGGGATTTTGACTGTTCGCGAAAGAAATTTAATTTCACAGATCGAGTGGGGACAGGCAATAGTGCAAAAGGATTAGTGACCAGATGCCATGCGGTTTTCCTTCGTGCGTGGCCGCTTGGTTGAGGGAAACGCGTTCATCCCTCCCAAAACCCCGATGCCCCGCGCGGAGCAGATCACCGCGAGAGCGGTGATCTGGAGCGGAGAGCCTGTTGAGCGAAGTTGAAAGGGATCTTGTGGCTAGGTGCCCTTCAACCTCGGGAACGCTGTTGTCAGTGCCTCTTGTCGTGGTCTGTTGTGCAAGCGCAGTCAGCCCGAACGTCAGCAACAGCCCGATCACAAATAGGGAATACGCGATTCATTGACTTTCTCCTTGTCGGGTGCGACATGTTTGCAATGTAATGATGAGACCTCGCTGGGCCTATAACCGATTTGCGTTGCTGAACAAAGTGCCGCCGGATGTTCAGAAATACAAGCCGCGAGTTGCAGTAAGATGCAAGGCCATGAAGCAACCGGGGAGGCGGCGCAAACCTGACGAGCGTATCCGGCGCACGCATGAGCGTCTGGGTACTGCCCTTCCGACACTCATTCAGGAAAACATCCAAGGCTGTGTAAAATTCCGCAGTGGCTTCCCGCGCGCTCTCTTTCGTGGCTTTGATTGTTTTGTCTACATTACCCTGTCAATCGCAGACACAGATCGACTACCACCAGCATCTGCTAAGCCCGTCAGCAGCCAAACTGGGGGTCTTGCCTAGACAGTTCACGGCGCGCGATCTGATTTCGTTGTTGGACGCAGCTGGAGTTCGACGAGCCCTGGTTCTGTCTCTAGCGTTTCAGTACGGCAATCCAAACAAACCTCCGACCCCGGACGAGTATACTCAGGTACGGCAAGAAAACGACTGGACCGCGGACCAAGTAGTCCATTATCCGGACCGGCTTCGCGCCTTTTGCGCTGTTAACCCTCTTAAGGCTTACGCGGTTTCCGAGATTAAGAGATGCGCGAAGAACCCTTATCTTCGACGCGGCCTTAAACTGCATTTCGGCAACTCCGATGTGGACATGGATGATCCTCGCGAGGTCGCCCAATTGCGCCATGTATTTCGGGCTGCCGACAAATACCGAATGGCAATCGTGGTGCACATGAGGTCCTCAGTGACTCGCCATCGACCCTACGGTACCAGAGAAGCGCAAACCTTCCTGAACGAGGTTCTTCCTTCCGCCCCGCACGTGCCTATTCAGATTGCGCATTTGGCCGGCGCAGGTGGATTCGATGATCCCTCGGTGGACAACGCGCTTTCAGTGTTCATCGAGGCCATTGCCAGACACGATTCTCGAATGGCAAATGTCTATTTCGATATCTGCGGTGTGGCGGGCATGGGCCAATGGAAAGAGAAAAAAGCCTTGATCGTGGAACGCATTCGGCAAATCGGCATCAACCGAATTCTTTGGGGCTCAGACGGTAGCTTTGGCGCAGGAACCACTCCGGCGCACGCCCTGGAGGCGTATCGAGAGCTGCCGCTAACCAAGGAGGAATTTCACACTATCGACACGAATGTCGCTCCCTACATGCGGTGGAGGTAGGTCGTTAGCTAACTAGCTTAAGAAAGTGTTGATGGCAAAACTAACGATACTTGTGGCAACGTGGGGCGACGGGCTGTTCGCCTTGACCGGAGAAACGCGCAAGCAAGAGATTGCCGGCCAGCTGGTGAGAGGGCTCGCACCGGACGGACACGGCGGAGCGCTCGCTATCGTCGGTGGACATGCGTTGCGCCGGCGCGCGCCTAACGGCGAATGGACTCCGGTTGCTACCAGTGAGTGGGAACTCGCGTGCTGCATGGTCGCCGGAGGTGAAATTTATGTTGGAACCGAGGATGCGCGCATGTTGCGTCTTAGCAAGGACGCCGGGCTCGAACCTCTCGAGAGCTTCGACAATGTCGCGGGTCGGGAGACCTGGTATGCGGGGTCGGCAATCATCAACGGGCAGAGGGTGGGGCCGCCGCTCGGAATTCGCTCCCTTGCAGCCGACACGGCCGGGACGTTCTTGTTCGCTAATGTTCACGTGGGTGGGATTCCGCGCTCCTTCGATAGCGGAAAAACCTGGCAGCCCACCATTGATATCCATAGTGATGTTCACGAGGTGCGCGTACACCCGGCGGATCCCCGCATCGTAGTAGCCGCGGCCGCGGTTGGACTTTGCATCAGCCGCGACTATGGAGAAACTTGGTCCGTAGAAAAAGATGGCATGCACGCGCCTTATTGTTCTGCCGTAGCGCTTTCGGGCGACGACATTCTAGTTTCTGCGTCGACGGATCACTTTGCGTCCACGGGGCGGATCTATCGTTGTTCGATCAAAAGCTGTCCGATCAACAGCGGCGGAGTACTGGAGGCCGTCGACAATGGCCTGCCGTGGACCGAGGGGATTGCCGACACCGGTTGCATCGCCACTGACGGGTCGAATATTGCGGTAGTGGACAAATCCGGCACCCTCTACTTGTCGGCGGACTTCGGCCACACTTGGTCATGTGACCATAAAGATCTGCCAACCCCTAGCGGCGTTCTCATCTGTTGAGCGCAATAACTGGAGTAGTTCATGGATATGGAAGAGGAACGAATTCGTGAGGCCCTGAATGCACACTGGCGCGCGTCGGCGGACGGCGACGCCATCGCGGAACACGATATTTACGCTAACGATTCCATTTGTGATTATCCGCAGTCAGGCGAGCGAATTCTGGGGCGCAGCAACTTGCAGACCTTGCGGAGTCATCATCCCGGAAAGCCGTCCGGTTTCAAGGTCAGGCGAATTCTCGGAAACGCCAACCTCTGGGTCACGGAATACACCATCAACTATCAGGAGCGAGCAGCATTCACCGTGAGCATTATGGAATTCCGCGAAGGCAAAGTAGTCCACGAGACCCAATATTTCGCGGACCCCTTCGAGGCTCCGGAATGGCGGAGGCAATGGGTTCAGGGGATTACCTGACGCCGCATTGAGGATCAGTAGGGTCAGGGACTTTGATGCGGAAGCCGGTAGGAATAGCATGGCCGGAAACTCTGGGACAGACGGGACATTCGGGAAACGAAAACCCGCTCCCGGCCGGGGATATGGAAGCGGAAGCCGGTCTAAACGGAATTGGGCAGCTTCGCCTGACCTACCTCAACCCCGCCGCGCTGCCTCGATCTTGGCGACGTCGATCTTCTTCATCGACATCATCGCCTCGAAGGCACGCTTCGCTTCACCGCCGCCAGCCGCCAGCGCGTCGGTTAGTACGCGCGGTGTGATCTGCCAGGAGAGGCCCCAGCGGTCCTTGCACCAACCACACGCACTTTCCTTGCCGCCGTTGCTGACGATCGCGTTCCAGTAGCGGTCCGTCTCTTCCTGATTGTCGGTGGCGATCTGGAAAGAAAAGGCCTCATTGTGCTTGAACTCCGGGCCGCCATTGAGACCAAGACAGGGAATGCCCAGCACCGTGAACTCCACCGTCAGCACATCGCCCTGCTTGCCGCTCGGGTAGTCACCAGGCGCTTGGTGAACTGCGGTCACTTTACTATTGGGAAAGGTCGCGGCGTAGAACTGCGCTGCATCGTGCGCTTCCTTGTCGTACCAGAGGCAGATGGTATTTTTCGGGGTCAAGCTTTCCTCCTTAATAAAGGTAATTAGAGTCAGATGAAGGAGGCAGCGTGAGAGTTGCGCGCGAAAGGGCGGAGATAAAGTTCTCATTCTCGGCGCGGGGATCACTCAAAACCTGCCGCGTCTAATTAATTTTGCCAGCGGCTGGACCCACGCCGGTTGCCTGCCTGGTCTTCGGATCAAAGCCGATCAGCGCTACTCCGCCCACTCCGCTGTGGCTGGCGGTTACCACATGTCCGCGAGCTCTCAAATCGGCCTGCACCTCTTGGGGCAGGGTGTTGGGCACAGACAAGCTGCCCAAACTGGCGCGCTCCTGGCCGAAGGAGCTGATGAAATGCGTCGTGGAAAAGCGCGGCGCCTTAAACGCGTCCTCGGGACTCATGCCGAATTCCACGTAGTTGAGGATGACCTGGATGGCTGCCTGATCCTGCTGGTCGCCGCCGGCTACCGAGATTGCCATCACTGGATTGTTGTCATGGAAAAGCAGTGTGGGGCTGAGCGTGATGCGCGGCCGCTTGCCCGGCTGAATGACGTTAGGAGTTCCCGCAAACGTGTTCAGGCTGCTGAGCCGGCTTCCGTGAATAATGCCCGTGCGTCCGGCAACACCGGCTGTGCTTGAAAGGCCGCTGGGAGTCGCGGCGATGACATTCCCAAACCTATCCGTCACACACATCACGGTGGTTCCACCTTGCCAGGGGCCGGTGATGGTGGGCGGTTTCGTTGCTTTCATGTTGTAAGGGTCGCCCGGCCTGAGCACGAGAGACGCTTCCCTCGGATCGATCAACTTGCGCCGCATTTCGGTGTACGGATCGGAAAGCAACTGCTGCATCGGCACCTTGGCAAAGTTCGGGTCGCCGTAATATTCGTCGCGGTCTGCCAGCGCCAGCTTCTCCGCTTCAATCACCGTGTGGATGTAGTCCGCCGAATTGAAGCCCATCTTCTTCAGGTCGAAGCCTTCGAGCAGCCGCAACGTCTGTGAGAGATACGGACCCTGCGTTAGGGGACCGGCCTTATAGACGGTGTAGCCTCGATATATAGTTTTGAGCGGATCGACCACGGGAGTCTTGTGCGCGGCCAAATCTGCCTTGCGAAGGAATCCACCCTTTCGGATATACCAGGCTTCCAAAGCGTCAGCGATGTCACCGCGATAGAAGCGAGTCGAGACAGCTTCCAATTTCTGCTGCCGCGTACCTTTGACGGCCTTTTCGGACTCGACCAATTTGCGGAAAGTCACCGCCATGTCCGCCTGCCAGTTCAAGCCAGTTTCGATCTTCTGGCCACTGCCGGTGTCGATGTACCAGCTAGGGCCGCCGGCATCCAGAATGGCGAGCGTCGGCTGCACCACTTCCTCGAAGCTCTTGGTTCCGTAGAGTTTCAGCAGGGCCACGATCGCATCGATGGTGCCCGGCACAGCGGCGGCCTTGACGTCGCCGTCCGGAATTCCGTGTGCCATATACCAAGCGATTGCTTTGGGGTCGCGAGGCGCTTCGCCTTGTCCCTCGAGTAGCTTCACATTTTTCTGGTCGTCTTTCTGGCCGGCGCTGTAAACGAGGATGGGGATTTCTCCTCCCACGCAGAACGCGCCAACATAAGTTACGGACAATGCCAGCAACGTCGCGGCGCCTGCGTCGGCGGCATTTCCGCCCTCTTCCAGAATCTTGATGCCCGCCGCAGTGGCGGCAGGTTTGCCAGAAACGACCACGCCCTGGCTGCCTACGGCGACACTAGGCCCCTTCGCAGTGACGGTTTTGGTGGCCTGCGGCCAAGCGAAGGACACGAGTAGAAGAAGCGAAAGAGCTGATCTCGAAGTAGAATTCGCTTTTGGAGTCATAGCCATGAGAACTGTTCTTACCAAAGCCGCTTGGCCAACAATAGCAGTTTTTCTATTTAACTCATTGCTTGCAGGCTTAGCAGACGAGCGGCCCCCGCGATCAGAGGGCAAGCCGATATCAAACGGATCGGCTATTCTCGAGCCTGCATCAGGGGCCTCGCTTGGGATATTCTACGGCGCCGGCAGCGTGGACGAGACATCGAAGAAGCTTGGCCGGATGCTCCCCGTTCATTTGACTTACTACTCGTGGGACGCTGATTGGAATGGCAGCGTCACCAAGGCAGACCTGGTCGCGGGACGCATCCCGCTGGTCAATTGGGAACCACACAAAATCGACTTTAACAAGATTATTGATGGGAGCCTCGATGCGACGATTATCGCGCGTGCTAAAGGCGCCAAGGCACTCGGCCAGAAGTTTTTTCTCGACTTCGCCGCGGAGATGAACGGAGACGAGGCGTGGGGCGGCAATAACCCTACGCTGTACGTTGCCGCTTATCGGCACATTCACGACCTCTTTGCTGCCGCAGGCGCGACCAATGTGGTTTGGGCGTGGTGTCCGAACGTTACCGATACCGAGGGAGGCAACCGGACTACCATGGACTACTACCCCGGTGATTCGTACGTCGATTGGACAGGGGTCGATGGGTACAACTGGGGCACAAAGAATGGAGGCTGGCAGAGCTTCCAACAGGTATTCAGAAAGATCTACCCTTTGCTTGCGGCAAAGAAAAAACCGATCATCATTGGTGAGATGTCGTCCGCCGAAGCCGGCGGAGACAAGGGCAAGTGGATCGACGAAATCATCCCCACGTTGCGCAACAGCTTTCCGCTCATCAAGTGTGTCGTATGGTTCGACATCAACAAGGAAGCCGATTGGCGCATCAGTTCGTCTCCCGCTTCGGAAGCCTCGTTCATCCGCATGGCAAAGGACCCTTTTTTTAATCCGTAGGGTCTACGGCCAATCACGTTGTGGGGAATCCCCTACGACGGAGTCGGGATCACATGGCGGCAACCGAAAACCGCTTCGGGGTAGGAACGTTTTCTTTCGCGCCATGGTAGTCCTTGTCGGTCACCGGCTCTAACCAAACTGCTTTTCCTTTTGGGTCGGTGTAGTTGCCAGATAGGTAAAGCCGCTGGTCGGCGATGCACCGTGCCAATGCTCTACGCCGGGAAGACACTTGATTACATCCCCTTTGTGGACAATTTGTATTGGCTGTCCTCTTTCCTGATAATAGCCAGTGCCTTCCAGAATAAGCAGGATTTGACCACCGGGATGGTTGTGCCAATCCAGCTTTGCCGCCCGCCTCAAAAGTTGCTACAGCAAGAGCGTAGTCGAACGTACTATCACCTGCATTTAATTCTTTAAGCCAAACGTTTCCCGTGTGATTCTTAGTGGTGGATAGTTCGCCTTTTGAAAAAATTGTGTCTCCTGGGCACTGCAAACTGAATGCAATGCCTACAGCACAAGCGATGATCCGGAATGCTGTTCTCATTGGTTATCTTCTTTTTTTGGTTTCTAATCGATAGGTGCAGCTAATTCAATATCACCGATTCCATTTCCGCGTGGTTTTGGAGTCGGCTACTTGTGCGGCCCCGTCAGACCTTGCGTTTCCAGCCAGTAATAAAATTCGTTTCCGGACTATATCCGGCGGCCTTGAACGCCTCGTAGAAGCGGACGATGTATGGACCCCGCGAGGTTGTCGTCTTGCGCCATCGCCATGAAGAAGGGCGGCAGTTCTTTTGGTAGCGGAGGCACGTCAGGAAAAGTCGCGCCGTAAATCGGAGTCGCATAGTTCGGACGGGCGCTCAGTTCCGACGGTACTGCCGTAAGCTCCGTGATCATCCCACCGGCTGTGAATCCCATGCAGACGGCGCAAGCATTCCAGCCATTCCACGACTGATGGGCCTTAGCTAGCGCTTAGGGCGTTGCGGGTAGCGGCTGCCAGAGCTCAATCTTGTTTCCATCCGAGTCATAGATCCAGGCAAAGCGGCCGTAGGATTCGTCCATGCGTTTGGGATCGATCTTTACTCCCTCTTGTTTTAATCGGTCGAGCAAAGCATCCATATCGTCCACGATGTAGTTGACCATGAACGGCGCGTTGCCGGGACCGAAATAGTCAGTTGAGGCCGGGAAAATACTCCACACTGTAACGTGTTCTTTTTGAGGGTCGTCTTGTTCCCGCCAGGGAAGCATTGCGCCGCTGCCTTTGTCGGCGAGCCCAAGATGCTTCGAATACCATTCGCGCATCTGATCGCGATTCGCGGATTTGAAGAAGACACCGCCGATTCCAAGGATGCGCCCGCGCTGCACCGTTTTGACGGGCGGCTTCGATTTTTCAGGTTGTGGAGATTTCACTCCCTGTCCTCCTGCTGAGCAGACCGAGATGAGCAACAGCGAGCCGAACGCAATTGTGCTCCACGGTATTGCTTTCATGCGCGGCATTATACAAGTTTCGATTCGAATGGAGGGAAAGGGAGCTCAAGGTTTGCGGCGATTCACCAATTGGCGTTCCCATCCCACGGTCCGCGTGCCAAGGCTGTGTCTGAGTGTCCGAATTTGTCGTGGCATGTCCAGAAACGGACAACGCGGACTAACATATCGCATATTAAGTCGCTTACAATGTGGCGCTTAGAATTGGCAAAGGTGATGCTGACATCCCGGCAGGGAAGGTAAGAACATGTCATTGGTTCGCGATCTGAAAGTTGCGGCGCACTCGTTAATTCGGACTCCAGGGCTGGCGATTGCCGTGGTTCTTACGTTGGCGCTCGGCATCGGCGCGAACGCTGCCATCTTCACGCTGGTGCGGGGAGTCCTGCTCAAGCCTCTTGTCAACCGTGACGAGGACCGGCTGATCTATATCCGGCAAAGCGCTCCCGGCATCCGCGACGAAAACGCTACGTTTTCCGTACCCGAGATACAGGATCTACGCGCTAGCGTAAAAACCCTGAGCGCATTTGGCGACTTCTCCGCCATGGACTTCACCATGATCGGCCTCGGTGAGCCTCGTTCAATTCGAGGGGGTGTTGTCAGCGGCACGTATTTCGACGTGATGGGCCTTCGTCCCGTGCTCGGCCGCCTCATCGGACCTCAAGACGACGGTTCTAAAGCCGCCGGCGTCGTTGTTCTCACGTACCGTTTCTGGACGACAGCTCTTCACAAGGACCCTTCGGTCATCGGCAAAACCGTTCGCCTCGGCAGCATCGGTGATCGGTCTGCGACAGTCATTGGCGTCCTCGAGCCTTGCGTCCCATATCCCCAAGACACCGAAATCATCGCCAACGTGGTCACCAGCCCGCATCATCTTTCCGCAACCATGGTCACCGGCCGCATCCATCGCATGACTGAGCTTTTCGGCCGTCTCGCTCCCGGAGTTACTCTCGATCAGGCTGGAGCTGAGTTGCGCTCCGCCTACTCCGCGATGAAGAAGGACCATCCCGAAGCCTATGCTCAGGCAGCGGACTTCGAAATCGGGGTGAAGTTGCTTCGTGACCAGATCACGTCAGGCGCGCGGACCGTGCTACTGGTGCTGCTCGCGGCGTCAGGGCTGGTATTTATCATCGCCTGTTCCAATGTCGCCAACCTGATTCTGGCGCGCACGGTTCGCCGTGAAGGCGAGCTATCGGTCCGCGTAGCGCTCGGCGCAAGCACAGGCGCCCTGCGCCGCATGCTGCTGGCCGAAAGCCTTCTGCTCTGTGGCGCCGGCGCCGCCCTCGGAGTAATGAGCGCGCAGCCGATGGTGGCCATCCTGGCGCGCTACGCCTCGCGCTTCTCCGTCCGTGCTCTCGATTTCAAAGTCGATTCGAGCATGCTTTGGGTGGGAGCGGCGCTGGCCATCGTCGCCGCGGTGATTCTCGCCTTCGTCCCGCGCCTGCCCTCCTCCGGGGCGCCAAGTGGACTGAGCCTGGCAAGCGGAAGTGTGCGAATCACCGGCAGTACGAGCCGCCGCCAGCGGATATTCGCGGTGACACAAATCGCCGCGTCCTTCGTGTTGCTGGCCGGCGCAAGTATGTTGGTCACTACGTTGATCGCACTACAAAGAGCTCAAACAGGACTGGACACGCAGCGCGTCCTGGCAATCGACGTTCCGGTTATGTCCTACGGTAAGACACCTCAACAGGTCGTCGATTTCTACCGCGAAGCGATACGCCGCATTGATGCCCTGCCAGGCGTGAGTAAGACCGCGTTCGGAAACGTCGTTCCCTGGCGCGATGGCGGCCTGGGTCTGCAATTCTCCGCCGACGGACATGTCCATGCCCCCGGCGTAGAGGATCCGCGGTCGCAATGGCGTGTCATCTCTCCCGGATTCTTTGCAGCGCTCGGCGTTCCTATCATTGCCGGCCGCGATTTCAATGCGCTCGATGATCGGAACAAGGATGACCAGAATAATAAGAACCAAGAGCCGGTGGTTATCGTCAGCGAAACTCTCGCACAGCGCATGTTTCCCAATCAAGATGCAGTCAATCGGCATGTCTATTGGACCGATCCCGTACTGCAATTCTTCCCCGGAACCGATCGCGAAAAAACGCGGCTTCTTGCTCCGCACCGGATCATCGGTGTCATGGCGGACATTGACGACGCACACGTCGTTCCTGAACCCACGCTCAATATCTACAGCCCTTTTGACGAAGGTCCAGTGTTTGGCGGCCGTCTCTTCATTCACACCGATGCAAATCCGTATGCGCTGGTCCCGTCGGTCACGCGCATTATTCGCGACATGTCCGCCGATCAGCCGGTTGAGCACGCTGCCACGCTTGAAGACATTCGTGCCGAGGTGCTCACGCCGGACCGTTTAAATTCGCTGGTGTTTGGCGTATTCGCGGCTGTTGCGTTGGCGATCGCAGTGGTGGGCGTCGCGGGCGTGCTGGCGTTTTCGGTGAGCGCGCGGACGCGGGAATTCGGTATCCGGCTGGCCCTCGGATCGGAGCCGCGGCGGCTTCTCAAGGGCGTAATCGCGGAGGGCACCGTAATGGCTGCGGCGGGCGTGATTGCAGGCGCGGCGTTCGGGTTCGTGCTGGCGCGTTTGGCGGGAAGATATTTTCTGGACGTCAAGATGCCGGGCGCATTGCCGGTGCTCGTCTCTGCATTCGTGCTGATGGCGGTCGCGGTTATCGCGTCGGTGCTGCCCGCTGCACGCGCTGCACGCGTCGATGTGATGCAAGCGCTGCGCTCCGAGTGATCATACTTCCACTGGTCAAGTATGGAGCCGGGCCGCTGCTGACCCTAGTAGGCTCACAGGTTCCCGCGATCTCCGCCTTGCTGCTGCGCTGGATCCAGCCTGGAATCGCTTCACTGAGATTCTCGGCCTCCCCTTGGAAAGCCCGCGACACTTCGTCACACCGGGTCGAGTGATGAATAGAATGGAGTAGGTACTTCGCGAAGCCTCACCGCTCTTGTCTATTTAGCAGCTTTTCAGAGATGCCGCTACGAGGCTCACGCTTTTACCCGAGGTGAGTGTTACGACAGCCCTGAGGTAAGCGCCGCCGCTTTTCGCTCAGCTAGCCGTGTTCGACGCGCTCCTTGATGTCCGAGTACGCCGCATCGATGAGTGTGCTTAGCGCTGCGGCGTTTGTGGCCGTTCCCGGTCTCAGCTTCACATGACGCATGAACTTGCCAGTGCCTTGCAATAAGCGGGCCGGATCCGGCAGGGCTGCGCCTTGGAAGAATCCCACGTTTAGGTGCGACGTGAAAACGTTGACGTAGGCGAAGGCCGCATCTCCCAGACATGCTGTCGGACAGCCGTCATGCAAAAGCTCGCGAACTTCGTCTCCACATTGTCGCATCACTTCAAACCAGTGACGCGCGATGTCTCCCAGTTCTCCGGCGTGCTCTTTCATCCATACATTGATTGCGGGATCGCGCTCGACCGCGCCGGTCAATCGAAACAATTTCATTCTCACGGTCATGGCGTTTTGACAGTTACCTGCTGGTTCCAGGGCGCCACACTTTCCTCATACTCCATGGGGTCGCCGAAACCCTCGGTTTGGACGCCGAGCTGCCGCAGAGCGTCCAAGGCCATCAATCGGCGATGGGCGTTGAACGTCATGATATGGGCGAAGACGCCGCCGAATGTAAAGGTCTCCGCCGGCTCGCATAAAGCATCGACGAACGTATCGTCCCAGGCGGAGCGGTTTCGGATGTCACGGAAAATGCGATGCAGCTCAGCATCGGTTTTCTCGAGCCTCTGCATCATGGCCTTCGGGGAGCGCTGCGATTTGGGCGGACCGTTCACATCCATATCGGCCCCCGAGAGTGCAGCGGTCCAGACTTCTTTGGTGAAGATAATGTTTTCCAACAGCTGTCTTAGAGTCTTGTTCGACTCCCGCCAGGGCAGCAGCTCTACCACCGTGGGTAGCTGCCGATCCAACTGTTCCTCTGTCAAAGTAGCCGCGTATTCCAACAAACGACGGGTGTGCCATGAGTCATTGCCTGCGAAACGATCGAATAGATCCATATCACTTCCTTCCTTTGTTGAGGAACCTTCCATGGGCGAACCAGGGGCAAAAAAGTGGATTTTGTTGGACGTCCGCAAGTGGAAGTGCGGATCACGCACCCGCCGGTAGATGCTGGGAGAGATCCGAAAAGCTTTTCGGAACGCACGCGTGAACGCCTCCAGCGAACTGTAGTTGGCGTCCAGAGCGATGTCGGTTACCGACATTCCGGTATGGCCCAGTTGATAAGCCGCTCTCTCCAGCAACAGCCGCCGCCGCATGGCCGCCGGAGTTTCTTCGACCAGGGTCCGGAACAGCCGATGGAACTGCGTTCGGCTTTGGTACGCTTGACGCGCCAGATCCTGCGTCTTCGCCTGAGTGTCCAGGGAATTGGTTACGATCGCAGAGAGGCGGTTGCGCGTGTCCTGACCATCCACTTTATTCATGCCGCCGGTTCCTCACCTGGAGCGAATCATAGGCAAAAAGAAGAGCCTCCGCCTGATCGTGCGTACCAATCTTCTACTCTAAAGTGAGACCCAGGCGAATGAACAACTTTCTACTCGACCCAAAATAACGCCCACCAAAAACCCTTCTTTCGACCGACGTTGGTTATGATCGCATCGCTGGTTCAAGGGGTGGGCCAAGCAATTCCAATCCGTATGTGGTGAAGATCGGCTGGATTGCCGCAGGATCGGCAGGCATGCCGGGGTGGAACCGGTGGAAAGCAGTCGGGAGGCAAGCCAGAGTTAGCCCTCGTAACAGATTACCTTGGCTTATGCTTTTTGAGCGCGGTTTTTTAGTTCACTAAACCGTTGAATACTATAACCTTTTGAAGGTTCCGAACGCGGTTATCCGGGCACGAAACTTTTGTCGTTCGCGGCACTCTAATGTTATGAGCCCAGCAATGCGGTATCGAGGAGGTTCTTGATGGTGCGCTTCAGCATTTTTGCGGCGTTGGCCCTGGTAGTTCTCATGGCTTTGCTTGCGGGCTCTAGCCCGGCAAAGAACCGCCTATTTCCCAGCCCAGCGGTCGATTCCCCGAAGGCTTCGCAATCTGGAAAACAGACAATGGTCGTCGCCGGTGGATGCTTCTGGGGAATACAGGCGGTCTTTCAACACGTGAAAGGCGTGACCAACGCGACCTCAGGCTACTCCGGCGGACAAGCTAACACTGCCGAATACGAATTGGTTAGTAGCGGACAAACCGGGCACGCCGAATCGGTGAAGGTCACGTATGATCCCTCGGAGATCACATATGGCGAATTGTTGAAGATATTTTTCTCGGTCGCGCACGACCCGACCGAACTTAACCGGCAAGGCCCGGATGAGGGCACGCAATACCGATCGGTGATCTTCTATAACGGCGACGAGCAGAAGCGGATTGCCGAGGCCTACATCGCGCAGCTCGATGCGGCGAAAGTCTTCTCCAACAAGATTGTGACCCAGGTGGTGCCGCTTAAAGGTTTCTACACGGCTGAGGCCTACCATCAGGACTACGCCTCGAACCATCCTACCGACGGGTACATCATGTTCAACGATGCTCCCAAGGTGTCACACCTGAGGAAGGCATTTCCTGAGCTGTATACAGGGAAGTAAGCCAGGATGTTCGAATCGAAAGTGGATCAAGACAAACCGGCCGACCCAAGAAGACGGATATTTCTAGGGATGTCAGTGTCTGCAGTCGCAGGCGCGTTGCTGTGGTCGCTGCGCAAGCCGCGGCTGGTGGCTGAGGCGAAGAACACAGGCACGCCCAAGGATGTCACTATCGTCCGGTTCTCTGACTCCGGGCAAAAGCTGCAGGAAGTTCGTCTGCCGATGGTGGTCAAGACGGAAGAGGAATGGAGAAAGCAACTTTCGGCGAATGAATTCGACGTGACGCGGCGGGCTGATACCGAGATGGCCTTTACCGGGCGATATTGGAACATGCACGAAGCGGGCATCTACCGTTGCGTCTGCTGTGACAATGCGCTCTTCAGCTCAGACACGAAGTTTGACTCCGGCACGGGATGGCCCAGCTTCTTTCAGCCGCTCGCGAATGAAAATGTGCGGCTCAATCGCGACATCACGCTCGGTATGGCGCGAACCGCCGTTGCCTGCACGCTTTGTGACGCGCACTTGGGTCATGTATTCGACGATGGTCCGGCGCCGACTTATCAGCGTTACTGCATGAATTCAGTTTCGCTGAAGTTCGCGAAGAAAACCTAGGCGAGACCGAGGGCGCCTCCGGCCAAGCTACACTTGGTTTTCTTTGAGCAGCAAGCTTAGTCCAGCCTCACCAGAAACACCGCTCCCTCCGGCGTCTTAGTTTCCCGCGCCACTTCTTCGGCTCGCCCACGATCATCGCCCAGCACCCGAACCCGGACCCACCAATCTCCCACGGGGCTGCCAAAGTGAATGACCTTGGCAGTATGGTAGCGGCGGGAGATCCTGTCAGCCATAGAAGTGGCGGGCGGCTCTTCAGCGAAGGCTCCGATTTGCACCGCCCAGCGGCCACCCTGATCGATGGGAGCCGGCGTACGAAGCACTTCGACTCTCACTTGCGACACGCCCGCTCTGACTAGATCGACTTTCTTGGCGGCAGCCAGCGAGAGGTCGATAATGCGAGCTCCGATAAATGGGCCGCGATCGGTAATTCGGACGATGGCTGAGCTTCCCGTCTTGACGTTGGTTACGCGAACGATGGAGCCTAGAGGCAACGTGCGGTGCGCCGCCGTCATGGCGTTCATATCGTAGACTTCGCCATTCGACGACTTGCGATTGTGGTACGGAGGCCCATACCAACTGGCCAGCCCGGTCTGGATCAGAATGGGTTTGGCGTCGGAGGGAACCGAGAGGTCATTCTTTTCTTCCTGGGTCTTGTCGGGCACCACCTCGGGGCGGTGCACTTCCGCTGTCTCTGATTGTGAAGGCTGCGGTATTGGAGGCGGCGGAGGTATTTGGGCGCGGTTGTTCTTGTGTCCGCATCCCGCCAATGCAATGGAAAGAAGAATTGCCGCCGCGCAGAGGCAGAATCTTCGCAATCCTGTGGCAAATCTTACGGACTCTATTTCTGCGGCGGGTGATGCTGTTCCATGTAATCGGCGAGACGAGTCAGCTTCTCGGCCGCGATACGCATGGCTTTGGTCGAGTGGCTGCGGACCGCGGGAACCACTTCGTCGTTCAGATATTGAATGACTTCCGTGGATTCTTTCTCCAGACGTTCCGCCACCTCGGAGATGGTTTTGTTGACGCGTGACGATGCTTCTTCTACCTTGCGGCCGAAGTCGTTCATAATTCCTCAATTGCGTACCCTCTAAACCTTCCACAGATCTAGAGCGGAGACCCAGGCAAGTTCATTATTTCGTGCCTGCGGGGGCGGGTCAACCCACGCGCATACCGATAGACACCTCGGCTTACGGTAAAATCGCGGCATGCGAAAGTTCTGGCTCTTTGCCATCGTAATCGGCGCCTGCCTGTTGCAGGCGTGTACGGTGTGGGGAGATCGTCCAGTAAAAACCTGGAGCGACGTTACCGGAGGCGAGAGTCTGGAGCGAAACTTCTGGAGAGAGGTCAAAGCCAAGAACTGGACAGAATTGGAACGCCATCTCGCCGGCAATTTCGTATCTGCTTCGACACGCGGCACACGCGACCGGGCCGCGACGGTGGAATATCTGAAGCAGTTGCAACTGGACGAGTACTCTCTGGGCGATTTTCAGGTGGAGTTGAACGGTCAGGCACTGGTGGTGAACTACAGTTTGACGGCGACGGGAACAATAGAAGGCAGGCCGCTACCGGCTGGGCCCGTACGTATGATGAGCGTGTGGCAGCAGCAGAAATCAGGATGGACGGCGATCGCCCACTCCACCATTGGAACATCTGCAAACTAAGCCTGGCAACTACCAGAGACATGGGAACAAGCCACAGCATCAACGAGCCAGCCGGTCGCCGACTCTTCCAGCGGCGGCTGCTTGGCTGGTATCAGCGCAATAAGCGCGATCTTCCATGGCGCGCCAACCGCGATCCTTACCGGGTTTGGCTTTCCGAAATCATGCTGCAGCAGACGCGGGTAGCAGCCGTCGTTGAATACTACCGGCGATTCCTGCAGCGATTTCCCACCGTTGAAGCACTAGCGTCCGCCTCAGAATCTGATG
>Ga0105245_10000760_pt1 | contig 29152 bp, 29 predicted proteins | sample KBSM54metaG_FD_81523 | JGI IMG/M metagenome (GOLD analysis project Ga0105245, IMG submission 81523) | Miscanthus rhizosphere microbial communities from Kellogg Biological Station, Michigan, USA - KBS M5-4 metaG | ecosystem: Host-associated > Plants > Roots > Rhizosphere > Soil | place...
ATGAAATCTTCCTGCTTGGTGGCAAACGTGAGCTTCGACGCCACAACCGAGTACAGCAGCACGTTGAATTGGTTGCCGTTGTAAACGTTTTCCAGCAGCACCTGGATGGTCGGCGCAAAGCCCATGAGCTGGTTGGTGATATTGAGCTGCGAGCCGACAGCCGCAAGCGAGTACGTGTAGCTGATAAGAGCTACGGCGCCAGCCACGTTATCTGCCGAGGCAAACGTGTAAACCCCGCCGGCGGTGACGGAATACTGTCCCACTACAGGGCCAGAAGCAACGCGGGTAAATGGAAGCCCGGTGGACGCGTAACGTACGCCCCAATCCTGCACAAACACGCCGGAGTTTGGTGGGGTAATCGTCACCTGGAAGGGTGTAGCTGGAATGGCGTGAGATTCATCGAGTGACACTTGCTTCATGCCGGCGGGCATCGTCTGGCCGAAGAACAGGTCATTCAGCATCTTGCCGTTGATGGCGGCAAACTTTGACTTGCCGGTAATCTTGCATTTTCCGCGGGCCACAGCCTCAGGAAACTGTTTCTGTCCGTAAAGTTGCTTGACGTCGCCGGAGATATCGAGCGAGACATCCTGCAGCGTTCCGAATTTCATGGGAGTGGGGTTGGCGGCGGTGTTGCCACCGACGGGAAAGCCCCACAAGGTACCTGCGCCAAATTCAAACATTTTTTCTTTCTCCTTTTGGGGAGCCGGCCCTGCACTCCCATAAATTGAAGCCGCGGAATGATCGCGGTTTGTGAACTAGTTGCGGTGTTTACGCAGTGGTGAGAATTTCTATGGGCACCACCGCGAGCGCCATGGAGCCAATTACGTTTTCAACGATCTCTATCTTTCCTTCAATACGGCAGTGTGAGACTTTGCCGCCCAGCGACTGCGCAATACCAGGCGTCGCGCTGCGAATGGCAGCTTCCACGGCGTCCAGAAGTGAATTCAGTTCCGTGGAAGGAACCGAGTTCGGTTCGCTGTCCCCCGCCGTATAAAGAACAAGATCCACCGTCAACCTGGCGTGGATGGGGAGGCCGTTCACGCTGGTTTCAGTCAGTTCATCTTTCTGCACCTGGTAGAGCGACGGACGGTCCGCGGGCGAGAGCAGCGAAGGGTCCTGCCAGCGCCGGCTGACCGTTTTGAACGGACCAGCCGGCGTGAGGAGCGCGCCCTGCAACACGGAGAACAGCGCGGAATAAATTTGCTCACGAGGAAAAATCATTCCGACACCTGAACTTGCTGGATTGCCTGCTCAAGCAGATCAGGCAATGCCTGTTGAAGATCATCAATTGCGGGACGCAGGTAAGGCCGTGGTCGAATGTATGGACGACGACCGTCTTTCCTCTTGAATGGCCCCGCCCGGCCGGCGAAGCCTCCGTATTCGTGAATACGCGCGTAAGGCAGGTCCGATCCAATGCTGACTGCCAGGCTCTGACCATCGGGACTGACCTGAATGGAGTTCAAGACAGAGTTCAGTAGATTACCGCTGCGAGACGTCAGCAGGTCACTGGAACTGCCCTTGCCCGCTGATCCGGCAAAATATTTTGGTACTGCCGTGCGGAGTGATTGGTAAATGAGAGGTTGCAAGGCCTCATACACCTGGGTCACCACGCGGGGCGCGAGTCCCGCGAGCCGCTGCTGGAGCTGCTGGATGGCGGAATCGTCAATTTGAACGCTAATCACAACGCCAACCTCCTGTACTGGCTGAAGACCGCCATGGAACGCGGTGGAACGTCGCCCATATCGAACGAAACGTTCACCTGACCGCTCATGCTGTTGGATTTTTCGCCGATGCGGACACGCTGGCGATAGGTCAAAGCGAATGCTTCGATCGCCGCCTGCTTCAGATCGAGCGGCACGCTGGGATAGCCCGCGGAATACGAGAGCTGGACATTCTGCACACCACGGCAAAAGCGAAAACCACGCAGCAGAATGCGCCGTCCGTCCCACAGGTAGCCCGCGGTTGTGGGAGTGGTTGCCGCCTGGATGCTGACTCCATCGATGCTGAGGCTGCTGACAGAAATGATGGGGAAGTTGCGCGGCAGCAGCCGGTCAGAACCATTGCCGTCATAGTTTTCCGTCAGCGGTCCGAGCACAGAGGACAAAATGTGCGGACGATCGATGTACTGCAAGACTTGAAAGCTGGCGTTGGTAATAAGACTTTGCAGAGTAACGTCATCATTGTTGCCCTGGTTGGGCAGCCATGATTTCAGTTCTGCAACGGTGCAAAGATCGTCAGGAGCAGCGGCCATCGGAAACCTCCAAAAAGAAGCAGTTGCAACGCAACGCTGTTGCGTGAAAGTTGTAAAGAGAAAGGCAGTCCGGGCAGAGGGACCTCAGACTGCCTTCCCTTCTCCTTCAAAACCTGCTGGTTGGCAGGTGAGGAGCATCGGCGGCGATTCGCGGCAATCAAGCCGCCGATGAATCGTTTATCCGTTGGCCACGTTGGCAATCACGCCAAGCGAGAACGGTGCGCGGCAGACAAGGACTTCGTCGGCATAGACGCCATAAACATACTGGCGCGAGACGACGGGCCACTCGATCTGGTAATAGTCGCGGCGGCAGCGGACAAAAGAAACGTTGTCCACACCGGAAAGCGGGTAAGGGATTTCCGAGCTGTTAAAGAAGATGGTACCCGGCGCAAGGTTGGGATGGATGCGGATATCGAGGAATTGCTGCGTGAACTTGTTCCAGTACTTGGCAATACTGGCGCCGCCCAGCAGAGCCGGCTTGTCATCTTCCGATCCGGTGCCGCCCGGCAACGTGAAGCGGAACAGCGGCACGCCGCCAGAAGCAACAATCTTTTTGTTGATGTTGCGTGCTTCCTGTGAGTTCACCCAGATTTCTGTTGGACTGAGACGTTTGTTGTCCCAGAACCACTGCAAGGCCGTGTCGATTTCAACAATGCCATTGGCCTGGTCAGCAGTGAGCGTGTTGCCATCGAGCGAGGCGAAGTAGCCGGCATTGGACTTCAAGGCTTGCGTGAGAAAGCCGTCGAAGACCAGAGCGTTCGCAGATCCGTCCGTGCTGGAATTTGCGGCATTGGCCAACTGCGTACCCGCAACCGGAGCGCTGATGGTGACCTTGTTCACGGTGGTGGTTGTGTTCAGCGTGGCAGTTGCCGCGCTGGTGCCGATATACCACGCGTATCCGGCTGCACCCTTCACCGCGGGCACAGTGGCAACGACAGTCTGCTGACCAGCAGTGGTCACCGCCGCGGATGAGGCAGCGCTGATGGCACTGGCTCCGGCTCCGTACTGCGTGGAAGTACCGTCTATATTGACGCGCGTTACCTGACCGTAAGGCACGCCGCTGATCGAGACAGTGGAGTTGGCAAGCGCCCGCGCAGTCAGCGCCGTAACGAAAACAAGTAGGCTCAATCCGGAGCCAAGTGTTCCGCCGTTGGCCAAGGCAACGGTTGGCGCAGTAGGCGTGCCCAGCGGCATAGATGCATTGCCGTTGAGAATCACGTTCTCTTCACCGATCATGACCGCGCGCAGCAATGATTGAACGAGAGTGGCTTTGTTATCGAACTCTTTGCCACCCGACCAGACTGCTTCCCAGTCGATAGAAGCTTCAAGTCCGAGGCCCGCGTAGGAGGCAACGTAATCCTGCTCGGTAACACTCATTTCTGCTGAGCGACGGCCTGGAGCAACGCCGAGTTCAAAGCCCTGCGTGTTGACGCCGGTGATGGCCTTCCAGCGCGTAGCGAGATCACCACGGTCGCTCACCTGCCGAGGCAGGCGGTTACGTAGCGGCGTGATGACCGGATAAAGCTGAAGAGCCGGCCCGCGCAGATCAAACGCGTTTAAGTTTCCAGCCACGCCACTAATCGTCGACAGGCTGATGGTGGTTTTGTTCAAGGAGGACAGGTCCGCCTTGTTAAGCAGATCGAACGTCTGCTGACTGAGATCGCCAAACATTTTTCTAGTCCTTTTCTCCGCAAGAGAATTGCGGTTGTGGAGGTGAATCCGATACCTCAGCGGCTAAAGCCGACCGGGTACTGACAATAACCGCAGGCATAAATGCCTGCTCACCCTGTGCTGGATACAACGCGAACAGGAATGGCTGGAAAGAAGCTCTAACGCAGGTATGCGGAGGCGGGCTGCGGTTTTTGCAGCGTGCGCTTGAGCAGCTCATGAACGCTGGGGTCGCCAGCGGACTTGGCCAGAGCGGGACGCGCGTCATCTTCTTTAATTACGGTCTGTGTGGGCACACCAGTGCGCGCCACGCGGCCCGTAGATTCCTGCGGTGAAACAAGCTTTTCCACGAGTGAAAGGAGATTGGTCAGCGAACGCTGGATCTCCTGGTTATTGCTCTCTATTTCGCTGCGCAAGCCGGCCACTTCCTGCTCCATTTCAGCCAGCTTGGCGAGCGCGGATGCGGAGCTGGCTCGTGCCTTTTCCAATTGCGCTTTGTCATTTGCTTCCAGCATTGTGCTTTGATCTCCTGTCTTTGCTCCGGAACTTGAATCGCCCGGGATCTTTTTCATGTCGGCGGAAGCCGCTCGTGCGGCAGCAGCATCGCCAGTATCGAGAAGCGCGTCCATGTGGGTGGCGGCTTCTTCGTGGTTTTCCGCCATCTTGTCCATGCAGCTCTTAAGCGCGTCAAGATGGGCGAGAGTGGCTTTGGAATGGCGCGCACCAATCTTGAGAGCCTGATTCGTCCCGCTGTTCGTGCGAGTGAACTTACGAAGTTCGCAAGTGCCATCTGCTTTGACAGCGGTGAAGTGCGCGCCGGGAACGCAGGGGTTATCGACGACGCTTATCTCGACGGGATTGGCAGTGAAGCGAAGATACTCGCCGTCCTTCCATGCATCGACGTAAGCGCCGCCGATGCTGAAGCCGGTGTAAACGCCGAGCATGCATTTCTGCCAGGCCACGCTGTCAACAATGCGGGCGCCTACGCGAATCTGTTTCAGGTCATCATCAAACGCGATAGCGACGAGCTTGCCGACGGCGCTGGGCACGTGCATTTCACGAACATTGCCCAGACTCTTTCCGTCAGTGGCTTTGGCGATCTCGTCGCTCCAGTTCTTGAAATAGGGCTTGGAAGAGTCGTAATCGAAGATTTCGCCTTCTTTGTCGACCATCTCGGCGGTGGCAACGCCCCAGACTTCGTGTTTTGATTCGTCAATCTTGGCGATCTGGGCGAAGAGGTTCATGGATTTCATGTTGGCTCCAAAGGAAAAGGCAGCCAGTGGGCTGCCTTGGTGGTGTTTTCGGGATATTGCTAAGAACTTGGCAACTCAGAGTCTTGCTGTGCGCTTTTGCTCTCCAACGGAAAGACTCCTGTGGTTGTGATCACGGCGTTGCTCATGCCAATGGGGTGCTTGCCCAGGCTCTCGCGAACTTCGTCGATCGAGAGTACGCCGGAGCGGACATAGATATCATCAATCTTTGCTTGTTCCAGTGCGTTCAGTGTACGGTCCTGCTCCCAGACAAATTCGATATCGTTAAAGCCGAAGTGGCGAGTAACGATGAAATTGATGGTGTCAGCCAGGTAGCCAAGGATCGGAACAAGGCCTTCCGCGGCGGCCTGCTCCACGCTTGTTTCAGCGGTGGCGCGATTCATGACGCTGACAAATTGCTGCGGTGAGAGACCAAAGGCATAACAGACGATGCGTGTGATCCATTCATCAAGCGCGTCTTTGAGCATGGGGTCGCGCGTGAACTGGAGATTGCCGCATTCAGGAACAAAAGTGATACGCCGGCGACGCGCAGAGTTTCCGGCCAGCGCGCTGTCAAACCATTCCTGGAACTCACTGATCTGGTCAGCCGACCATTCCTTGGGGACCTGCGCCAGGGCTTCCGGTACATTGCCTTCAGTGTAGTAATTCAAAAGATGAATCTGACGGCGAAGACCGATGTTGATGGTGAGAATGATCTGCTCGACCGGCGAGAAGCCAAAGAATTTGTGCGCGCGTACGTTTCGCGGACGATAGATAAGCTGGTCGGCGGTGAAGTCAACGGCTGGCAAGCCTTTGAGGATCTGCTGGTACGCGATGGACGGTGAGGCGGGCGTACGTCCCATGGCGTCAATCTTGCGCGCGATCGTCGAGCCATCAATGACCTCCAGGGCATAAAGCGCTTTGCCTGGAGACCACAACTCCCCATCCTGGGAAATAATGGGAACGAGCACAGGAGCGTCGAGCACGAGAAGATCTTCCAGCAGGAGACGAACCCATTGTTGCCAGCTATGTTCGCGGTCGGGGTAAGAAAAGAAATCGGTGAGTTGCGTGAGCCGGGGATCTTTCTCTTCATCGTCATTGCCGCTGATGGCGCTGTTGCTGGTGTTAGCTGCACGCATGGGCGCGCCGGGCTGCGTCTTCAAGCGAAAGGCCCAAGGCATGCGGCTGACCTGGTCTTTGCGCGTTTCAATACAGAGCCGAACAAGATCGAACGAATCAGCCAGCGAACGCATCTGGTCAAATGAGATGGGCTCCATGTTGCGCGGCTGGATGTTGATGTTATAGCCGACGGGGTAATCAAGCGTCCGCGGTGGAGTGCCCGCGGGAGCGCTGGGCGCCATGGGAAGGTCAGGACCAAACCAGACGTCGAGCGTGTTGCGCAGCTTGCGGCCGACGCGCTCGATAAAGCCGGGTTCGAGCGCGGTAAGTTTTCCGCCATTGAGTGTTTCAGGCATAGTCAGGCAATCCCCACTTTCACGCCCATCACGGCGGAAGTTTCAATGATGAATTCAATCAGAGAGTTTTTACGGTAAGCGGACTTCATTTGTTCATCGTGAATGCGCAGGCCTTCATGCCAGCGGCATTGGCCCGCGTCGTCGATAATGTACTCGGCTGTCCATTTCATATGTCGCTCCGCTCCAAACCGCTTCTGCAGCGTTGATAGATCAGGTGTCTTCTGCGCCTGCGACAGGCAGCTCGGCGCGTGGTCGGCCTCGCTGCCTCGTTTCATAATGCCGCTCCGCTCCAAACCGCCAATGCGTCTTCTCGCTTCGGATTCAATGCCACCCTTGAAGCTGGGCGCTCGGCGCCACACGGGCCTCGCGCCTTCCGCAGATCCAGTTACTAATCGTGTTACTCCAAACGGCTTTCACAGCGAATTGAGTGTGTATTAGTAGCCGACGATCACGCGGTCAGTGCAAGTTCCGGCAACAGCGACCTGATTCTTCTCAAAGAATGAGACCGCCAATTGCGGAAGGCGGACGGGCGCGCCGAGGGTTCCAGTGGTGACGGTGGGAGCAAGTTCGGTGGCCAGGAACGCCTGTTGAGCACCTGATGTCATGTTAGTAGCGATGATGTAGCTGTTATAGAAAGTAAAATTCGGGCTTGACTGGCCCTGATCGTCTGCCGTGTAGACATTCATGACCAGATCAAAGTTCTGGGTGCAAGAGGCGAAGACGGTCATTTTTGTGGCATCGCCAAGACGGATGATGCTGGTGTTGGCCGTTGCGCCGCCGACGGAAGCCGGCAGAGTGACCCCGCTATGCACCAGGTCCGTGGGAGAGTAAACCAGATGAGGCATGGGGCGCGGGAGCACAGGCTTGCCGTTTTTATCCATCTCAGGAAACTGGCTGGAAGTTTGTGAAAAGACGAAAAGAGTAGTGACACACAGAAGCGCGAGAACGGCGAGCGATGCGGCTTTTTTGTTCATGAGATTGTCTCCGTGATTTCTTGATTTCGACAGATTGATCGGTACTAATCAAAATTTGCATTTCTTCTGGCTTTGAAAGGCCAAATGCATAGGTCCTTTCCGACTCGCCCTCGGGATGCCATGCTCTCCTCGGGCATCGCTCAGGATGACAATGCAATTGGATATCGCATTCATTTTTAGTGGACTCACGCGATGCAGCAGCGGGGCCCGTTCCCTCACCCGCTCGATTTCACCCAAGGTTCGACCTCGGAGTTCGGGATGGCATGTCGCGGGAGGTAAGAGTTACGAGAGCGGAATTATTCATTCCGTTTCAGAAAGCTACGTTTTACGGTCTGCGCAAAGACTCGATTCCGATTGGTATGGCAGTCTCAAAGGGTGAGAATAACGAATTGGCATGCAATGCGACACGCCGACGACGTTTCTTCTTTGCGATGGGAAACGGATATAGCGCGCAATAGCAGTCCACACAGAGCGATCGCGAGAACTCCGATTCCGAACGTCGTTCATCGGCGTTGAGTGGTGCGTTACATTCCTCACAGCGCGGCGGACCGACACGTCCGTTATGATCGTGGGCCATTGGAAACACCTCTGCGCCCGCCCCAGGCAGGAGAGCAGCCTGGACCGGCAGATTCATTTTGTTTGTTGAGAGAAGCGGGGTTGATCTGTATTTAGTACTTGGTATTTGGTACTTGGTACTTGCAGTCTTTAGCAGGAAGGTTCAATTCAACGGTCATGCCAGACTGGCCTGAAACCAGCGAGAATTAACAGAAGCGTTAGCCTTTTGAGCTCTAATTTTCAGGGGCCTTTTTGACGGTTTTTGGGAACCTATCATTCTGCGATGGAGCAAGAACCCGCGCGTGGGTCCCGAAGCCCTACTTCCGATGTAAGCGCGCATTCCTGCCGAGACAGGCGGATGACGCCACATGCAAAAGTCCAGAATGAGGTTCCCGCAGCAGACGCAAACGGTACGCCGGCCTTGGAAAGGTTGCAGGCCGTTTGATTAAGCCGGCGCCGCTCCCGGCTATGCAGAAGCACTTCCGCCCTGCATAGACATCTTATACGACAACTCGCATTGAGAAGTCAATAGCAAAAATCACTTTCTTGAACTTTTTCTCGAGAATGCGCATGTTATCGGACATTGTCAAGTATTGACAATTATTTAGACATTACTTAGACTTTAGACACTTATGGCGCGCGAAACATACAAGCAGGCATACGCGACAGCAAAGGTCGATCTGCTGGAACAACTGCAAAAACGAGACGCACTGGAGCAGAAGATCCGCAAGCTCAAGCAGACGGTCAAGGCCCTAGGTGAGTTGTGTGGCGCCGACCCGGAGGAGATCGACAAGCTGCTCCTGGTGGAGGGCTTTGCCATTGACGCCAAGCCGGGATTTACTGACGCTATCCGGCGGCTTTTCCGCATACACCAGACCGCGCTCAGCCCAACCGATGTCCGCGAGGACCTGGTGAAGATGGGGATTGGCGTGGGCCAGGTAAATCTGTTGTCTTCGATTCATACCGTGCTGCGCCGCATGGCTGAGGCCGGCGAAATTGAAAAGACTGCGAGTGGAACGTTTCAGTTACCAAATTGAACCATTCGTCCCTTTCACGCGCTGGATAATAGGTTGCGTGAAACGATTCGCTCCTTTGTGCCACTAAACAAACAAGCTGCCATTTATTATGGGTACGCTGTGAAGTTTCGATGAAAGCGAGATGCCTGCATGTCACAAGGACTGGACAATCTGGAACATGTTGTTGTGCTGATGATGGAAAACCGCTCCTTCGACCACATGCTGGGTGGGCTGAGCAAGAAATTTCCCAAGATCAACGGGCTGACCGGGAATGAGACGAATCCGGATAGCGCCGGGAATATAGTGCAGGTGTCGGCGACGGCGGACTGGCGCGGACAGCTGAGCCACGATCCGGACCATCATTTCCCTGGTGTCGACGTGCAGATTTACGGCGGCGCGGCGTTCTCTCCAGGGCGCACGGCCAACATGCAGGGCTTTGTGCAGAGCTATGGAACCCAGGGACCCAACGTGCAGGATTCGCACGCGATCATGAAGTATTTCTCACCGGAAAAAATTCCGGTGCTTACCACACTCGCGACCGAGTATGCGGTGTTCAACGGCTGGTTCTCGTCGATTCCTGGCCCGACGATCTGCAACCGGGCGTTTGCTCACTATGGGACATCGTTTGGGAACGTGGACATGAACATGTTCCTGGTCAGCGATGCCGACCGGGCAAAGATCCCGACAATCTACGAACGTCTGGCGGCGGGAGGGCACAGCGCAAAACTTTATTACTATGACCTGCCGAGTTCGACGATGGAGATCGTTAACCTGATCAAAGACCAGAGTTTCTTTGGCGTGTTCAGCGACTTTGTCGCCGATTGCAAATCCGGCAACCTGCCGCAATACAGTTTTGTAGAGCCAAACTACTCTGACCATCCGGCCCCGGACGGCACACAGTTGCCGGCGACGGACCAGCACCCGGACCATCACGTGCTGGCGGGGGACAATTTCATCGGAAAAGTTTACGACTGCATTCGAATTAATCCGAAGCTATGGCAGAGCACCGCACTACTGATTGTGTATGACGAGCACGGCGGACTGTATGACCACGTGGTGCCGCCTGCGTGTCCGAAGGACGGCTTTAAGGCACCGGAGGCAGCGACCGGAGTACCGGGGCTAACATTTGAGTTTGATCGGCTGGGCATTCGCGTGCCTGCCGTGCTGGTTTCACCCTACATACCGCGCGGTACGGTTATTCCCGGGCCGGAAGATCCCGCGAATCAGAGGATTTTCGAGCATGCGTCAATCCCGGCAACAGTGAGCAGACATTTCCTTGACGACAAGGATATGGGCACCCCGCGAGAGCAGCAGGCAGAGACGTTCCTGGATCTGCTGGGCGACAAACTGCGCCCGGACAACGAATGCGTATTCTTCCCGAAGGCAATGAAAGGCTGAGATATGGCGATCAAAGATGCTCCCGTAGTCGACATTATTGAGTTCGATGTAAAAGATGCTTATAACCCGGACCGGCCGATCTCGAGCCTAATCCGTACGCAGCTGCTGCACCTGCACCATGCGGAGAATTTGATGGTTCCGCAAAACCAGCGGACGAATGTCAACATCAATACGCTACACACGGAGCGCCAAGCAAGCGAGTACATACAAAGAGTGACGGCGCTGCTGCATAAACACGGCAAGAAAGCAGCAAAGAAACCCCGGGCAAAGAAGCGGCCCACAAAGAAAGCTGCCGGCAAAAAAACTGCCAGCAAATCAAAAAAGAAATCAACTCAAAACAAGCGTACGTCAAGCAAAGCAAGGAGAAAGTAAGTGCGACGATTTGTTTTCGCGTTCATGCTGCTCGCTGGAAGCGTTTGGGCACAACAGCCCACTTCCAGTCCGACCCCAAATCCCGGCGTAGAGAACGAAAAGAAGCAGGAGCCGGCGACGGAGTCGGGTAAGTTCAAGAAGAACTGTCCCAAGCACATTGTTGGCTGCGCAGAGGTGCTCTTTACCGGGCAGCCATTGCACATTGCAGTGGGAAGCATTGCGCCGCAAAACGGTTTTGGCGCCGGGCTGGCGTATGTGGGACACAAAGACACAGATAACTGGAGCACCTCATGGAGCGCGGACGCGATCGGCTCAAGCAACGCGTCATGGCGCGCGGGGTTTTACCTGAAGTTTGTGGACACCCGCATTCAACCGTCAGATGTGCAGATGGGAACGGCCGGCGTGAACCCGGACGATATTCAGCCTTATGTCGGGCGGCCGGTTTATAACCTTTATGCACAATCCATTTCGCTCAACAAGCTAACATTCTTTGGCGAAGGCCCAGCGACCACAACCGCCGGACGGACCTTCTTTGGGATGACCGAGCACATCATCGGCGGCAACATGGTCCGGCCCGTTTATCAAAAGCTCAACATGAGTTTTTTCGCTGAACTCAACGGACGCCTGCCGGACATTCGGCGAAGCACAGGCCAGCCATCGCCTTCCATTGAGGCTGTGTACACAGCGGCGACCGCGCCGGGACTTGCGCATCAGCCGTTCTTTTTTCAACCGGGCATGGGCCTGAGGATGCGGCCGTCCGTTGCGAATAATCTTCTGCACTTTGATTACAGCGCAATGTACCAGCCGTTCATCGATACGGATGGTTCAGGTTTTTCATTTCAGCGGCTAACATTTGACCTTCGCCAGGAGATCTCGTTTTATCACCGCAATGTCTATGTGGCGCGAGATACGAATGATCCGAACGATTGCCGTATTGATCCAACGGACGCTCACTCAACCTGCCCACATGCCACCAGCCGAAGCATGCAGGGCACGCTGGGGCTGAGGGCGGCCACTTCCCTCTCCTTTGTGCCGGGCACAAACGTGGTGCCATTTTATTTTCAGCCAACGCTGGGCGGAGCCGACATCAACGGCAACCCCGCGATACCCAGTTACCAGGACTATCGTTTCCGTGCGCCGAATGTGCTGCTGCTGCAAGAATGGATCGATCATTCGATTGGCAACTGGCCACTGGGGATCACGCTGCGTGCCGATCAGGGCAAGGTAGCTCTGCTGCGCGGGGACCTGGGTGGCAATCCGTGGAGACACAGCTATGCTGCCGGAATAAACCTGCGCGCCGGGGGCTTTCCGATGGTGTATCTGCTGTTTGCCTTTGGCGGGCACGAAGGCACGCACACGATTGTGAACGTAAATACCTCATTGCTAGGGAGTTCCGCACGGCCGAGCCTGTTCTAAAGCTTGAAATTCCAGTAGCACGGCAAGGCGAGTGTTTTTTCACGATTGATAGATCCATCGTCGTTCATAAAAATGGGAGTTTCGGGCTCGATGCCGTCCGCGGAACGGCCAAGGTAAGCGGCTAGACGTGCGAGGAATTCGTCGTCACTCATACAAGTCCTTTCCTAGCTTTCAGCTAGAACAATCAGTGGTTACGGCGCCAGGTTTCTGAGTTATGCTTTTCAGCACAAATGGCTGAGCTGAAGCAGATCATTGCCCGGTTGAAGCGGACTTACGGCCCTCCCAAGCTGCCGCCAGCGCGCGGACCGTTTGAGCTGGTGATGTGGGAGAACGCCTGCTATCTGCTGCCCGACGATCGCCGTACCGCGGTGTTCGAAGGCCTGCGAAAGCAGGTAGGGTTGAATGCGAAAGCAATCCTCAAAGCCGATGCGGACGTTTTACTAGCGCTGGCCACAATGGGCGGCATGCGTCCCAAGGTCCGTGTTTTCCGCTGGCAGGAGATTGCCCGAATCACCTTAAGCCAGTTTGATGGCGACCTGGATCAGATACTCAAGCTGCCTTATGCGCAGGCAAAGAAAGCGTTGAAACAGTTTCCGAACATCGGCGACCCAGGCGCGGAAAAGATCCTTATGTTCTGCGGGGCTTCACCCGGGTTGCCGCTGGAATGGAACGGCCTGCGGGTGCTGACACGCGTCGGGTATGGACGATGGCAGAAAAATTACGGCGCTGCGTACAAGTCAGTGCAAGAGGCGTTGAAGCCGGAGCTTCCTCGAAAAGCGGAGGCGATTGCCCAGGCGCATCTGTTGTTGCGGCAACACGGCAAAGAAATCTGCCGAGACAAATCGCCCCAGTGTTATGAATGCCCGGTAAAGGAGCTGTGCGTGTATCCGGCAAAACAGGTCAAGATGTTTAGCCGGGGAGCATGATTGGCCCCCCTACAGTGCATACACGCTTTGACGCTTACTAATCGGACAGTTGGCCTTCTGCGGCAAGTTCAGCCGCTTCCTTTTTCAGGTTACCCAACTTAGCCATTAGAAGCAGCAGATATCCGATATAAATGACCCAAGCAACAATGTAGCCGCTGTACATAAAGGCGCGCTGGCGATGCAGGTCAATTTCCGCCGGCGACTGGAAGAAGAAGACAGCGGGGAGTACAAATGAGGCCAGTATGCCCATCTTCTGAACGTGAACGATGGCAATTTTCTGCGCGATGCGCTCCACATAGTATCGAAACCAAACAATCAACGCGGCAAATGCGAAGAATGCGATCAGGGTTGTCATGAGAGCGAACTTCATGCGCGGATCATCGAGCGCCACCGGTTGGGGGTGGTTGGTGCGAAACCAACGGTTTGCCATGTAATTGATCGGAACATCGATAAAAACCATGACCGCCAGCGCGGCGGCCATGACGGAAGTGGAGCCGGCTTCCGCCGAACGACGCAAAATGCGGTAGCTGATATAGAGCAGCCACAGAACGAGGAACGTAGTGAGACGCATATCCCAGGCCCACCAGTGTCCCCAGGCATAGCGGGCCCAGATCATTCCAAGAGCAAGAGTAACGGTGGCAAAAACCAGGCCGACTTCAGCCGCGGCGAGGGCCCAGGCGTCAGCACGAGCGCTGCGCTTCCACAAATAAATGATGGAAGCCACGAAATTGACAAAAAACAAGCTATAAGCTGCCGTGGCGGCGGGAACGTGGTAGTAAAAAATGCGCTGCGCATCTCCCATGGTTTCTTCGCGCGGAGCGACAATGAGGCCCTGATATGTTCCATAGCCCAGTAAGACGAGCGTGATGCCAGCCAAGAGAATGAAGGCGTTTTTCATTGAGGTTCCCGCAAGTTTAACCAGCGCGGGAAAGGGCGGCAAGGTAAAAAGGAATGCGGGTTATTGGGATCCTTCGACTCCTCCTCAGTCGCTACACTCCCTAGCCGTTGCTTAGGATGACGGAGGTTAACGACCCGATTACGGCACAACTCAAGACTCAAGTCGTGCCTGACAGTTGTGTCGTTTCTGGAGACTTTTCCCTACACTCTGAATCCGTGTCCTGACACCTGAAGAGGTCAACCCAGGTTGTGTCGCCCCTACGGGGCTGGCTATTTTTTAATTTACTTACCCAGCGCTGACGCGCTGGGCTCAATAATTTCGCGCCTGCGGCGCTGAGCTCTCTACCACAAGGTCGAAAATCCGATTTTCATAAGCTTGCGCTGGCCGAAGACACTGGACGACAAAGGACCCGATGGAACACCAGGTCGAAAAGGGAGAAGTCACGTAGACATAAGGTCGCTTAGGATAACGGTCGGCATCTGATCCGGCTCTTCTTGTCTTTGTGCCGACGTTCTGGAGATCGCCTCCTGTTCAATGCGATCCAAGAACAACAAATCCAATCGCTCAATCTCACTGCGTGCCCAGAAAGCATGAGCGTTGTTTTCAGATTCGCTCCATCTCGACACGGCCTCAGTCAATGCTGCGCGGATTTCCGGGTACTGTTTGGAATTGCAATGGATCTGGCTACCCTGATCGGCAGCGGCAATCACGCTGAGTTGAAGAGCCGAATTGAAAACAGAAAGCCGTCCCTGCGCAGGCGAGGGCGCCTGCGGTCCACGACCATTTTCTGACCCGCGTCCAGACAGCTTGATGGTTTGTCCAAATGTAATTTCTCCAGTCGCCTGCATACGATAGAACTCAACGATGCCGCCGCCGAGGCGGTTGCGCATATAAATGAGCGCCTGCGACGTAGCATCCACATCATCGTCATGCGCGGCCTTGGGAAACGTGCAGATATTGTGGAGATAGTCTTCAATCCAGTCGCAGCCGAAGACCTGTGGATCTGGCAGCTCAATGCTGCCGGCTTCCCAGAGAGGCGCGGTAGCCTGAGCGCGAGCGATCTTGCCGCCTTCAGGATTTACAGCCACCACGCCAGCGATTTCTTTTTGCAACTCACTAATGATGGCCGGACCGTTGGCCTTATCTTCAATCAGCACGGCGTGGGCCTGCGGATATTTGGCATGACAGGCTTTGATGGCGGCCATGGTTGGACCGAAATCAAGCCGGTCATAGGTGCGATACGGCAGCATGAAATATTTTCCGCCGGAGCGTGCCCAAACCTGGCCGGCAACAAAGTCATTCTCCTGGCCGCCGCTGAAAGTGCAGTCCCAGGATTGGACCACGAATTCAAATTTTTCCGGCAGTTGGCGATAGAAACGCACCCACTGGCGCTTGATGATGCCACCATCGAGCGGCGCGGGAGTTTGCTGGTACTGTCCGTTGAAAGCCCAACTACCCATGCCGACGCGCTGGCTATCGAGAAAAGACTGCGGCAGACGCGCGGGCCAGAGAAGTTGACCTGCCTTCTGGATTTCGATCTTCTTCGATTTAGGAAAATTCCAGGACTGGTCTTTTTCAGCAACTGCCGGAAGGCTGACATGCTTCCAGCGGCTGCTTTCACGGGCGAGCACGTGACCGGTGAGATCAAGCTCATGCAGGCGCTGCATAATAATGATCTTTACGCCCTTTGCCGGATTATTGATGCGGCTGCGAAAAGTGGTATCAAAACGCAGGTTCACGGCTTCCCTTTCCAGGCTGATGGCTTGCTCTGGGTTGAGGGGATCGTCAAAGATCAGGACGTCACCACCCATGCCGGTTGCCGTGGCCTGCATGCCGGTAGAGAACATGGCGCCACGCGACGAATTCTCGTAATGGCTCTTGACGTTCTGATCACGCGACAGCGTGAAAATGCTGCCCCACTCTTTTTGGTACCACTCTGACTCAATAATGCTGCGACGAAAAACACTGTGCTGCGTGCTGAGCTTCTCAGAGTATGAAACGAACATGAACCGGCATGATGGCCTGGTGGTCCAGACCCATATGGGAAAGAAAACAGTGATCAGCAGGCTCTTCATTGTCCGTGGAGGAACATTGAAGATGATGCCTTCGAGGTCGCCGCAAATAGTTTTGAACTCCTCATCCCTGATCAACGTGAGGTATTCACAGATGAGATCAAGATGCCAACTCCAGACGATAGTACTGACAGGCTCAAGAATGCCCCATGCCTTTTCAACAAACTCTTTGAGCGAGAGCTCGAGAACTTTGGTTTTCTCTGCCGATGCGGACGCACTACCAGTCTTATGATTGCGCTGCTTGGTCAAGACCGGCTCGGAATCGGTCTTTGGCTGCAATCGAGGCATGCGATTGGAACCGCCTTCTTTTTTGCGGCGTTTCATCATCTGGCGTTTGCCGGTTTCAGCCATGGTTATGCCTCAATTTTTACGGAGTACATTTGCCGATGTTTGAATGCTTCGCCCGGCATGTCAGCTTCATCTTCAATTTCCAGATCAGCTAAGGTTTCGTCGTCGATAGATGTAACGGTTGCCAGATTCTTTCGCCATCCAACGTAAAGCGCAGCCTTGACGCGGTCTGACCCCGCCGCATACTCCCAGATGGCGATGCCATTGATGTTGCAGCTGGTATCACGCAGATAAGTAATCTTGGCGAAAGTGAGCTGCAAGGCACTGTTCTGATGAATGAACTGCGCCATTCCGTCCCTAACGAGCGCGATGGCAGAGCGGAAACGCACAGTAAAAGCGGGCGGCGCGGGATATGCACGCTCACACGCCACAGTCTTACCCTCCAGACAATCTTTGCAGGGATCTGAAAGGCAATAAGCGTGAATCGCGCATGTGTGGCACGGATCTCCCAAAATACAGGGAGAAAAAAACGTTGGCTGGTGCATCCGATATACGGGTACAAGAAGCTGCGACACTGGATATTCCCCTTGCAAGTTAAGACTGATTACTGGTTTGTGCGGCGGCCTGATGCTGGTTGTCACCGGGCAGTTGGCATTCGCGAGCACAGGATTTACTGCGCTGTGCAGCGTCACGAGCTGTTGGTTTCACAGTCGATCTGCGGGTCCCACCGCGTGGGTTCAACGATGTGTACCTGATGAAATGGAAGACTCCTTGACGTGAGCCCCTGGCCAAGCAGGACGAAGCTGCACTCACGGCCACATTCCGGGCACGCGATGAGAGCCTGCGCTGGAAGCTCTGTGATTGCCTGGCGGACAGAGCCACAACGTGAGCATCGAAGAGCGATATAGATACATGGGCGCAACGCGCTCTGACAGACTGAAGACTCTAGAGAAGAAGATTGGCTGAGATCATCGGACATTGCAGTGCCAGGTGAGAAGCGCTGCATTGAAGCTGATGACGGTCCATGATCGACAGGCATTTTGTTCTTCTCTGGTAAAGCTGAAAGGTTGTGATTGAACTGGGCTGTCATAAGGCCTGCTTTGCGAGATATCTTTCAAAGAGCTTTTGCGCGCACGCCTGACCGCAAGCCGGTTCATCCGCCGGGCGCAAGTCAGCGGTGGCCGAATACGGACGGCAAGTAAAACGCTGCTCAACGGAGATAACGAACCAGTGATTCGCCTGGCGGCGTACGTTGGTGCATCCGGGCGCGGCACACTTGACGGTTGTAACCAGATGAGGATTGCGCGACTGGGTCACCGTGAGACCTCCAGGAGGATTTCTGATTGCGAGAGCAAGTTCACGGTTATGCAGTCCGCAAACGATGAGAGACCTTGCCGAATGGCTTGCAATAGAAAGACGAGTAACGATGTGATAACGGTTAGAGGGGCGCGTGGCGACGTTTTGGGTCGGTGAGCGTGAGAGCTTTCGGATCGGTGAGCGTCGCGTTGGCGCGCGTGGGGTTGCGAGTTTTTAGATCCGCGAGCGTGCGGTTGCGAGATTGTAGGTCGAGGCGTGTGAGATTGCGAGGCTTCAGATTGGCGAGTATCGCCTGGTACTTGAGATGGTACTGGTTGAAGGTTGATACACGGCTCGGTAACTGCAAGAACATTGCGTCGCGTTGCGAGCGGAGAGAGATGCAGGCTTCCGACGTGTAAGCCGGATCCAGAGTTATTGCTCCACCCACGACTTAGTTCGGCAGCAGTATCGGAATCGCTCCAGTGACCGTCGGCGCGATGGTCGTCAAGACACCGGCTGCAATAGTGGTTGTCGCACTCTGGGCATGCGTAAAGATGAGTGCTGCAGAAATCCTGGTCGCAAGCAACACATGATGCGAAACAATGCGCGTCGCATACAAGACACAGGCGATCTGCTGGGAGCATGGTGGGTGAATGAAGGGACGAGTTTGAAGATAATAAGCAATGTTTCTTCGAAACTTCCGCCGTTTGCTGCCGGTAGTGGACATACCTGTCTTCCGTCGAAGGATTGTTTGGGTCGCAATGGGAGCCTTGATGGATTGAGTGGTCGGCTACCGAGTCAGGAGATGAAGACAGCTGTCTCCAAGGTGTTCCTTGCTGTTTTGGCTGATGGGCTGCCCGGATCGATTGCAATACAGCCGAATCAAAGAGCAATAAAGTCATCGCTTTTGATAGATGAAAGCAGAACCCACGTTTGAACAAGCCGCAATTTTGCAGCCCTCTGCTTAGAAGGCAGAGGGCCATCGTATGTCGGCTGGGCCGTCTGGAAAGGTATGGCTTACTTGAACGCGCCTATGTAGGTGCTGGAGTAGCGGATCTACATCACACTCGAAAAGCAATACAGCAAATCAAAGAGCTCGTGTCACACTTTATGGAGTTCGGGGACATTAAGTGCTTTTTCTCTTTTCGGCTTCGGCTGACTTGCTGTGCTCTACTGCCTTCGCTTTTCCACCTGGCATGGCTTCAACTCATTGCTTAGGTCCATAGCCTGCTTTTGCCATCAATCTTTCCCTTGCTATTTTCTTAGCACTTTATTCAGCGGTTGCTTTTGCCTTGCGTTCTGGACTTCGGTTTCGCTGTTTGCGTTCATCTTTGGTTTCGCTCTTTGCTTTCGACCTTTGCATTTTGCTCTTTTGCATCTCGTAAATTCACCTTGTCGTTGAAGGTCGACCTTGGCTTGGCCGCCAGTTAATCTGGTATGTCCTTTCGGCCATGCTCGTGCCTTATGCTCGTGCCTTATGGTCATGCCTTATTCGCGTGCCTTGTGATCCTGAAGTTTTGCTCTGGCCTCGTGCTCATGTTTGTGCTCCTGGCCATAGCTCGTGCCTATGCTCCTGGCATTGTTCTTTGCAGTTTCTCTTGATCTTATCCTGGCCCTATCCTCTTGCCCTATCGTGGCCATCTGCTGTCTTAGGTCTTATGCGGCCTTTGGTTTTTGCATCATTCCATGTGTGCTTCTGATGTTCCTGCTTTTGGATCTTGCCAGGGGATTGATTCTTTTACTTGCGTATTTATTTCGGCAAATGTTGGGGACGCATGCCCGTTGGGATAGGCACGGACTTTGGATTTTCGAATCTAGCAACTCAATTGTGAATAGAGCACGTATTTCGCGATTTCGGATCTAGTGCTGCTGTTGTGAATAGAGCGCGGATTTCGAATTCATGGTCTAGAGCTTTTGTTGTAAATTGCAGTTCAACTGGACAATAGCATTTTGTAGCAGATAGAGCGCAATTGCCCATCGACGCACCGGGTCATGGTCATGATTGCCGAATCCGGTGACATACGCTGTGATGCAGAAACCTGTGACCGAATCGGTTGGTCCATCCGTTCCGGGCTTCGGCTCCCGCGGAACATTAGCGCTTTCTTCCGATTGTGACATCCTGAGTAAATCAGCATGTTTTGCCAAATCAGCTCTTTCTGATTCCCGTGAACTCGATTGCTGCCGGTCGCTTAAAGCGGCGAGTTCGCGTTCTGTCACTCTCGAAACGCCGTGCGGATCGGTGGCATGGGCGTGCGAACTGTAGGGTGCGACACAATCCATTAATTCAGCGGGTTTGTGCCAAGCCAGTAGATCCCTCTGCTCGTCGCGATTTTTTGCGTGGTCACGGCACTCGTCGTGCTCCTTCACACTCGCGAACTCATCATCAATCGCTATATCGGCTCGTCGATCATCACTCGTCGCATCGTTGTTTCCGGAAGCACTTATTTCAGACGCTCTCATGGTGGCCGACGACTCTGGGTCGGTTAGCTCACCACTCTTCTCAGAACGCAGCTCTTCCTGATGGTAATAGCAGTGGCGAATCACCAACTCCACGGCAGCAGCGATTTCAGGAGCATGGGAAAGCAGTCGACAAAGTTCCCGCGCAAATGCTTCATGCTTTTCCAACGAGCATCGATCCTCTTGATCGACGAAAATTAAATCAATGTAAGAAACAAATTTTCGATCGCCAAAGACCTCTTCTTCCGGCGAGACTTCACTACTTGACCATGCGTCACATTTGGCAGTTGCCAGCGGAAATCCAGGGGCATTAATGCGAGAGAGAAACGTGGTAAGTTCCGGATAGGCTATGGCCTCAGGAATTTGCAGCACCATCTCAGGATGAATTTTCAGGTCGAAGTAGCGGACATGAGTATCGTCAGAGCGCCACGGGATTTCCAGCGCTGGAGCGTCGCGGCCCAACTCAACGGAAAAATCGGCTTGCATCAGACCATTCCATGATGCTGAAAGAAGTGCATAATCTGGCGTTCTGCCCAGCGACCATCATATCCATTTGGCTGTGCCAAAAAAGCGCAATGGCCGCCATGAGCGGTTTCCAGCAGCGTAATGTGCGGGTTCGCGACAATCTTGGCGCGGGTTTCCGGCAACAAGCGGATAAAAGGATCGTCTGTGGCATGGATCACTAAAGTCGGGAGCGCGATATTTTCAATTACGCGGTACGCGCCAGAGCGCATGTAATAATCCTGCGCACTTTCAAAGCCGCAATAGCGCGCGGTAATCACATCATCAAATTCGCGGATAGTCGTGGGAAAGCGGTCGACCTTTTTGTATGTCTCAGGAAATAACTTGCGTTTGCGTTCATACGTCCGCATGAGGCTAACCAGAAATTTCCATTCGTAGATGCGATTCCCACCCACATGCATGGCGTCGGCCGATGCAGCCAAGTCCGCTGCCGGAGAAACAGCCGCCACAGCTTTCAATTCGGCAGGCGCATTCGCACCCAGTTCGCCGGCAAGTTTCAGCACCAGGTTGCCGCCCATCGAATAGCCAATCAACCCAACGCGTGAAATTTTTCGCTGCTCAATTACCGTGCGCAACACCGCGCCCACATCGCTTGACAAGCCGGAATGGTAGAGCGTGGGCGTCAGACTTCCCGTGCCCCCACACGTGCGCATGTTCATCCGCACAACGTTCATGCCGGCGTCCCAGGCTTTGGCGGAATTGCCAATCACGTATTGTGACAAGCTTGATCCCTCAAGCCCATGCACGATAATCACTGTCGCTCGGCGCTCGGCATCGGCGTGCCAATGGCAGTGGCACAGAACCTGGGTATCGGTATCTACTCGAAACAAACATTCTTCCGCGGCGGGTAGGTTGTTTTTGCGGCGCAAGAAGTTGCCAGCCAACGTCATGGCGTGGCGATTGCGCAGATAACGGCGCGGAATAAATGGATCGAAAAACAGCTCTTTTGGATTTTCAGCCATGCTGTTACAAATTAACTCTTACGAGTTCGCCTATAATAATGATGCTGTAATATTTTAACCGAGCCTGAAATATGCCGATTTTTGAATACGTCTGCCAGCAATGCAACCATCAGTTTGAAGCCATCGTAATGGGCAAACAAAAAGCTGCTTGCCCCAAGTGTGAGAGCAAACGGCTGAATCAGCAGTTATCCAGCTTCGCTGTGGGAGCCGACAAATCCCGCGCGGCCGCTCCTGCCAGCGCCCCATGCGGTAGCTGCGGCGACCCTCGTGGTCCTGGCGCTTGCAGCATGAATTAGCGCTTCTCCATTACAGCCACAGGTCCGACGAGTGCATTGTCGCGGGTGCGCCGCTGAAATCGTGTAAAATGGGTTTCTAGCCTTTACGGTGGGTATAGTTCAGTGGCAGAACGCCAGACTGTGGCTCTGGATGTCGTGGGTTCGACCCCCACTACCCACCCCAATTCTTCAACTCTTTATTTCCAGAGTTCTTCGCCAGCATTTACTTCTTTACTTGCCTGGAAGCCCAAGTTGTTCCAGGTGCAACAGCATGTCTTGCGGATCAGAATAAATCCGAAATGCTCCGGCGCGATGCAACTCCTCTTCTCCATATCCGCCGGATAACATGCCCACGCCCAACGCGCCTTTACGGCCTGCTGCCAGCAAGTCCCAGACACTATCACCAACCACAATGCAATCGCTGAGCCGAACTTTGAGACTTTGCGCCGCCGCGATAAAAATGTCAGGCGATGGCTTTGCTTTTTCCGCGTCATCTCCAGTCAGGACCGGCGTGCCGTTTGGAACTTTGATTTTTTTCAGAAGCAGCGATGTTTGCTTGCGATTACCGGTGGTCGCAATCGCAATAGGGACTTTGGAGCGGTGAAGATGTTTGAGCAAATCATTGGTCCCGCGCAATGGCTGTATCTGAGAAACGGCGGCAACAATCCTGGCATCGTGCTCTTTTTCCAACTTGGCGATGTTCACTTTTTTCTTTGGAGCAAATTCGCGCAACAGTTCGGTAACGAACGATTTGCCGCTCATGCCGACGCGCCGGTGAATCATCCATTTAGGCACCAGAATCCCTGCTTCGTTTAATGTGTTCCACCACGCCTGCACGTGCTCATAAACGCTATCAATCAGGGTACCGTCCAGATCAAAAAGAACGGCTGGCATCTCACTATTGGTTTTCGCCATGTTGCTCCAATCCTGAGAAGTTTAGATGCGGACGAGAAGCGCACGCCTTCAAACACGGCCCCTTGCTGGCAATCCCATGAATACGGACGTAAGACAGCACGTGTGGTTGGCGGTAAAGATGAGGCTCGCGGTCTTTGCGTCGCACTCAGTCGTTGTATCTTGCCGCGAGTAGCGTGTCAGCCATCAAGACAAAGGGACCACAATTTCATGGTCCCTTCTGGCGATCGTAAGAAGTCGTAATTACGCGGCCTTATCGGCTTCCACGTTCACGCGTTCGGAAATCGATGTCAGCAGTTGGTCGGCGTGTCCTTCCTCCTGAATGGTCTGGTTCAGTAACGCCGCCTGCTCCGCTTCACCAAGAATCTGGGCCCAACGGCGGACCGCTCCGTACGACGCAATTTCATAATGCTCGACCCGCTGCGCGGCAGCGATCAAAGCAACGTCGCGGACCGTCAAGTCTGATGTGTCTTTAATCATGTCTTCGGCTTCAGATACCAGGGCAGACAGTACTTTGCATTTAATCGGGTCGACATCGCCATGTTCTTCCCGAAGAATGCCCTGCAGCCTGGATACATGGACGCGGGTTTCCTGAAGGTGAGATTGAAAAGCCTGCTTTAGTTGAACGTCAGTCGCTTTTTCAATCATGGTGGGCAGCGCGTCAGTAATTTGTTGCTCAGTGGAAAGCAGCATGCGTAGCTGGTTGTGATAAAGATCTCTCAGGGAATCAAGGTTGGCAGAGAAAAATTTCATGTTTCACTCCTTGTTTTAAATATTTGCACTGATCATTAAAGGTCGTGCTCTGGGAAGCACGTCGCTATTGTCAAGTGGATCAAATTGCGATTTGATCCAACCGGACCATGTCGATCAAGAAAGCTGGGTAGCATCAACCGATGGGGTGATGGGTTTGTAGAATTTATAAGTTAGCTGGACGGGATCTTCCGTCCCTGACGAATTCATTCAATTTTCGAATTGCTTAATCAGTGAGAACCACAAAGAAAGGGATGGGTTGCCGCAGGATTGATTTGGCAGAATTAATTTCTTTCATTCGGCAGCACGGACCGACAATGCTGTATTTCGCTGGACCGAGGTAAGACTCTGCAATCGGCGAAGAAAGCTCATGCGGTTGTCCCCATGAGAGCTGGCCAGCCTTGACGCTGGAATCAGCAATCCAGCCCAACTCTCTTGGATGTGTAAACGTATAAAGACGATGTAATGGGCTCTTTGTGCGGAAATTCAACAGCGGCACGGACTAGTAATTTTAATGAGATCTTCACCAACTAACCCAATGTCTCATGTGTAATGCAGCAGCGGGAAGTTTTGTGCTATAAATCGCAGGATTTAAGAAGGACACAGAAAAAGGAGAGATGATTATGCGTCGGTTCGGCATTCGCTTTGTGCTTTCATTCTTTGTTTTTGCCACAGCCTTGGTGGCAGCAACTACCGCCATGGCTGAAGGCGATCCTCACAAGGCCAAACACGTTATCGTGATCATGCAGGAGAACCACTCTTTCGATAACTATTTTGGCGCGCTGGCCTATGCGCCGGGCAGCCCATATCACAACCCTAAACGGGAAGATGGCGATGATCACGATGGCGGCTGCCGCAAAGATGATCACTCTTGTGTGGACGGCCTGAGCTGCCGCGTGGATGCCGCAGGAAATTTCACCTGCCGCAATGCAAACAAAGATGATGACGGCAGCACGGTGTTTGCGTTTCATGATTCGCGCCGCTGCGTGGCGCCTGACCTTGATCACGGCTGGGCGAATACCCATCGCGAGGCCAACTTCAACCACCCTAATGACACGCTTTTCCAGTCGCTGATGGATGGCTTTGTGCTGATCAATGACAAGACCGAGCAACTCGACAACGGCGTGGAAAATGCCACAGATGACCAGACCATGGCTTTTTACAACCAGAATGAAATTCCTTTCTATTACGATCTGGCGCAGAAATTCTCAGTGAATGATCGCTATTTCGCTTCGGTGCTGGGGCCGACGTTTCCCAACCGGTCGTATCTGATGGCGGCAACTTCATTCGGCCATCTCACCACCAATGACAGTTTTCCGCCTCCGGGAAGCGGCGGATATAAACCTATTACCGGCACGATTTTTGATCTGATGGAAAAGAACGGCGTGACCTGGGCAGATTATTTTCAGGATGTCCCGCAGGGTGGCAGCTTCCGTCCGTTTCCGGCTCCAATCGATCCGCACTTTCTGCCGCTGCCTGTCTTTTTAGGACAGATTGCCGGCTCGCCGGCGTTGCCGCCGCTGCCGCAGGTTTCGTTCGTCGATCCGAACCTGGGCGTGTTGGGGATCACAAAAGAAAATGACGAGCATCCGCCCACAGACATTCAACGCGGACAAGCTTTCGTCTCCCAGATTGTGAATGCGGTACGCAACAGCAAGTTCTGGAACGACACGATTATTCTTTTCACCTACGACGAGCACGGCGGATTTTATGACCACGTACAGCCGCCGCGTGCACGGCAGGGCCATGCTCCCAACCCGGATGGCATCAGCCCGGGCCAGTGCGCTGATCTTTCCAATCCTCCACTGAGCCTGCAACCGGGCAAAGGCGCGGAATGCTCAAGCAATCTGCTGAGCGCCACCGACACCACGACCAAAGACGCCGCTGATCTGTGCCCGCAATTCGCGCTCGATCCCACCGGGCCGTTCCCGACTGCATGCGCTAACTTTGATCAGTACGGCGTTCGCGTTCCGTTTTTGGCGATCTCACCGTTTTCCAAACCCAGCTATGTTTCCCACACTGTGGGCGACCACACTTCAATCCTGGCGCTGATTGAAACCATCTTTATGACGCCAGCGGGCGCTCAGCAAGATGATGATAAGGATGAACCGGCGCGCCCTCACCTGACCAAACGTGACCTACATGCCAACACGCTGCAAGATATGTTTGACTTCAACACCTCGCCATCGCTGAACACAAAGATTGGCGTGGCGCTGCCGCCGGCGCAGGACTGCACGCCGACAAAGTAAGTTCCCCCTCCCTGGGAATGGGTCCGGCTTAGGCCGGGCCCTTTTTAACGCTGCAAATGTTGCGCACAAACTATTGATATGAAACCCCACGTGATCGCAAATAGGGCTTTGTCTTGTGCGTGCCGCAACCTTTGCACCTGCTTGTTTTTCAAAGAAACTCAATCTCGCGTTAACACTCGCTTAATCGTCCTGTCTTAGGATGATCTTGCGCTGCTGAGTGAAAAGGTCCGGCAAAGTGCATGGATGGCCAACCTTTGCCAAATTTGAGTTTCAAGGAGGCTGTAATGCAATCCCTCATCTTTCGCTCATCCATCAAGCATCTCGTAGCCAAACTTGAGGAAAAACTAGCTATTCGCATCCTGTGTTTGTTCGTTCGATAAACGGGCTTCAGCAGCTAACCACCTCTGCGCGGAGAAGATCATCCCCGCTAACATTCATTTAAACAACGCTGGCTAGATTTTGCCGGCGTTTTTCGTGCTGTGCCGCACCTACGGCGCTTGATCTTCGTTATCGCCTACCCACCCCTCCGGCTTCCTGCCCAAAACGCGCAAAAGCGGCGCGTTCTGGGGCCCGTTCGCGTCCGCTCGCCTCAGGGTGGGCTAACCTGTGGGCGCGCCTAACGGCGCTTGGACCGTTGCCGTCGAACATCCTTCTCGACTAAAAGAGCGACTACAGGTGTGTGGTCTCAGAAGAGACTAGTATGGTGTTTCAGAAATAGCTTTACGGTAGCGCAAAGGCAGAGCTTAAGAAAAGCATGATGATGGATCGTGCCTGAGAGCAGGCGAGGTATTGTGAGAACTCCCTGATGCAGTATGGATAGAAGAAAAACCTTCGGGGTCCTTCGACTTCGCGCTCGAGGGTTTCCGGGTAGGAAAAGACGTGGCGGCGCTGCGCTCAGGAAGACAGAGATAAACAATTTGCTTGAATATAATTTCATGGTGTTGTGAAGCTATTTCTGAGACACCACACCGGGTAGATGCTTGCTCGAAATGACACTTGAGCACACCACTTCAAACACCCGAATTTCAACGGACAATGGTCGTTTCCAAAAATAATCGCAAAATACCAGAACACTTTCCGTTCTCCGGCTGTCTTTCCTTATAGAGAAGGCACAAAATGGCGGGGCAGGCAATTTTGGGAGATACGGTTCTGAAATCGGCGATTGCCATGGAAGCAGCGGCGCCCACAGTTGAGACGCTGGTGGCGGACCATACCGGAATGGTCTTTCGCATCGCCTACTCCATTTTGCGCAACCATCATGACGCGGAGGATGCAGCGCAGGAATGCTTTCTCCGGGTTTGGAAACAGAAAGACCGATTGCACGAAGTGAGCAATGCCAAAACGTGGCTGGCTCGCATTGCGTGGACAACGGCGCTGGACAAAAGACGTTCCAGTCGCGCGATGGTTTCGCTGAGCGAGGTCTCGTTGAGTGATGAACAATCGGGAGCGGAACTAGCGCAATCGATTCCGGATTTGGCAGTCGCTGCAGATCAACAGCTTGCCAGTGCGCAGATGCAGCAAATGCTCGAACGTTTGATTGTCCGTTTGCCGGAAGATCTGCGGAGCACATTGGAACTGTCCACGGTCCAGGAGTTGAACTCGGCTGAGATCGCCGAGGTAATGAAGATACCGGAAGGCTCGGTGCGAACCCGCTTGTTCCGGGCGCGCAAGCAGCTCAAAGAGAAATTAACGGTCCTGCTGGAAGGGAGGAAACATGGCTGACCAGGAAAAAGATAAACGGGTGGACGAAATGCTGGACTCGCTGCTGGCCAATTATTCCTCGGCGGAGCCGCGTCCGGGACTGGAAACCCGGATACTGGCGAACCTGCGAGACGCAGAAGAAAACAAATCGCCTGCGGGGTGGTGGAATTTTAAATGGCTTTGGGCGGGAATGGTTACGGCAGCGATCATCGTAGCTGCGCTGTTGATCAGCGGACGGCATCGAGTCGAGCCGCCGACACACGTGATCGTTAAGACCAGCCCAGCTGTTCCCCAACCAGAGATTCAGCCGCAGGCACCGATTGCTCGACAAGAAACGGCCAGAATCCATCGGCGCAAGCCATCGACGGTTCCAGCAGCCCAGCGGAATGCGACGCTGGCGCTGAGTAAACGCCCTGCGGTTTTTCCTACGCCAACGCCATTATCGGAGCAAGAGAAGTTATTGCTCAGTTATTTGGCAGGCACGCCGCGTGAAGAGGTAATCGCAGAAAGCCATCCTGACGAACCGCCAGTGGTGGGCGATCAGGACCAGACTGAAGCCATACCCGATCTAACGCTTATTCCTCAAAAGTTCGGCAATACTCGATAAGGAGAGAACCATGAAGATTTTTACCAAGGTGATACTTGCTCTAGCGCTTGTCTCAAGCCTGGCGGCACAGCAGCCGGCAAAAGATACAGCCGACCAGCCCGCGAAGGACCAACCATCAAAGAAAGACACCCTGGCAGGCCGGGAAGGCATGACAGAGAACTTTTTCAAGCTGGCCTTCGTGATGTATGAGCTGGAGGATGGCAAACGCACCAACCAGCGCGATTACATGATGATTGGCAGGACCGATAATCAGCCTTCGAACATACGGGTTTCTACGAAGGTGCCTATAACTACGATGGAAAAGGGGGGCGACAAGGCGTATACGTATACTGATGTCGGATTGAGGATTAACTGTTCCATGAAGGAACAAGTGGACCACAGGTTGCAGCTCCACTGCGATATTGAAATCAGCAGCTTTATCCGCCCAGAACAGATTGCCAACGCCACTGGGAATGCCGGCCCGGCAGCGCCGTTCCTGCGAGCCACGCGAACCGACTCTTGGGCGCTGCTGACACTGGGCAAACCAGCCATTCTCACCACCGTCGACGACATCAACAGCACCAAACGCATGCAGGTAGAGGTGACGGCGACGAAGCTGGATTGATAAAGCTGCAAAAAGCAAAATCTCACCACGGAGACGTGGAGAACAGCCGGGATCAAAGTTACCTGATCCCGGCGAGAAGCTCACACAAACGCAGCAGAATGGTTATAGATGGCGGAAGCGATAATGGGCTCGTCGTCGCCGGTTTACGCCATGAAAGCGCAATGCCGGCGTGATCCGTGGCAAGAGCGTGCTGTAAGGCATGGAGACCGACCTGCCCGCGCTCATTTCTCCGGAAATTTAAATCCTATGTACGTTCCG
>Ga0105245_10000761_pt1 | contig 29116 bp, 21 predicted proteins | sample KBSM54metaG_FD_81523 | JGI IMG/M metagenome (GOLD analysis project Ga0105245, IMG submission 81523) | Miscanthus rhizosphere microbial communities from Kellogg Biological Station, Michigan, USA - KBS M5-4 metaG | ecosystem: Host-associated > Plants > Roots > Rhizosphere > Soil | place...
GAAACGCCCGCGTTCGGTCAGCTTCCGCCCGAGGGCGTGCAGTGCCTGATGGTTGAACGCATCCATCTCGATGGCGCGGCGGAAGGCGATGATTGCGTCTTCGTCTTTGCCGATCCGGTCTTCGTAAAGCTCGCCCATCTTGTACAAAAGGGCGGCCGCACCTGGACCCTTCGGCGCCACGCGCAGTTCGGCCTGATACGTTTCGAGCAGGTCTTCGAAACGGCCGGCTTTGTAGTGCAGGCGCCCGAGGCTCGCGAGCGCCGGGGCGTAGGAGCGATCGAGATCGTAAACCTTGCGGAACAAGGCGAGCGCGCCGTCGTCGTCGCCGAGCTCGACCTCGGACACCTCACCGGCGCGGTGCAAAAGTGCCAACTTTTGCCGACGATCCGTGACTTTTTGGGCCTCGAGCTCGAGCGCTTGGACCAAATCCTTGAAGCGCCCCGCTCGCTCGGCAGCGCGCTGGAGCGCGTGAATCGCACCGAGGTGCTGCGCGTCCACATCGAGAATCCGCCGGTAGGCCGTGAGCGCTTGCGCGGGGGCGTTCAGCGCGTCCTCGTAGAGCCGGCCCACCTTGAACAAGAAGGTGATCTTGGTTTCGTCGTCCGCGGCGCCATCGACGGCGCGTTCGTAGAGCTCGGCCAGTTCGGGAAAGCGCCCACCTTGCGCGTAGAGCCGCGTCAGCGCTTTGAACGAAGCTGGGTAACCCGGGACGAGCCCGAGCGCACGCGCATGGTGCGCCACGGCCTGTTCGACACTGTGCAGCTCGACCTCGCAGATCTGCGCGATGCGCGAGTGTGCGGCCGCTTTACGTAGCGGATCGAGCGAAGCCTCTGCCTCGCCCTGATGCACCTTCACGAGCTCCGCCCACTGCTTGCGACGCGTGTAGGATTTGGCCAGTGCTTGAATGGCGGGCACGTAGCCGCGGTCGGTCGCGAGCGCGCGCTCGTACCAGTCGATGGCACGCGCTTCGTCGCTCAGCTTGTCTTCGTAGATTTGACCCAAGCGGTGGTACAGCCCCAAGCGCTCTTGGGCGGGCTCGACTCGTGCGACGATTTTTTCGAGCACGCGCACGAGCTCGGCGGGGCGCCGAGAGAGCTCGTAAATCCGCGCCAACTCCTCCAAAATCAGTGACTCGCCGGGCACGTGCGTGAGCGCGCGCTCGAGTGCCTCGGCAGCCGCTTCCAGATTGCCGATGCGATCGGCGTACAAGCGCGCGACACGGAAGAGCGACAGCGCTCGGACCTGCGGGTCGGCAGAGAGGCCAGCCTCGCGCTCCAGCACGGCGATCAAATCGTGGTGTCGTTGGTGGGCCGTGTGCAGCCGCTTCAGCGCCAGAATCGCGGACGGTGCGCTCGGATCTGCGTCGAAGGCGGCTTGATACAGTTCGGTCGCGGTGTGGTTGTCGCGCTTGTGGGCTTCGAAGATGCGCGCGCGCTCCGAGAGCACGGCCGCGCGGTGCTTGCCGTCTTGAGTCAACACATGGGCGGAGCGTTGGTACGTCTTCTCGAGCGCGTCCCACGCTTTGACGCCGAGCTCGGCGCGTTCGACGGCGCGGATCGCGGAGACGTTGCTTTCGTCCAGCTCGAGCGCAGCCTCGTAGGCGTCCCGCGATTCGCGCTTTTGGCCGAGTTTCTCGTCCAGGATCCGGGCTTTTTCCAGAGCGATCAGCGCTTTGCGCGCCGGGTTCGAGGTGGATCGGATCTCCGCATCGAAGAGCGGCAACGCCGCGGCAAATTGCCCGGCAACCAAGAGCGCGCGCCGAGCGCCCAAAATCGAAGGCAAGTGATCGGGCAACAGCGCGTACGCCTCACGATAGTGCTCGGCCGCGCGCGTCAGATCGCCGAGCGCGCTGTCGTACAAACGCGCGCATTCGTAGTGCAAGCGCCCCGCGCGCGGCGGCGCCGGCTTACGCGTCAGCTCACGTTCACAGGCTTCGATCAATTCACGCGCTTGCTGCACGTGCGTGACGGCCGCGGGCGTCTTCTCGCCGGGCTTCGACTTGATGAGCGTGGTCGCGTCCCCGCTGGAGGTCGTTTCCTCGCGGGTGCCGAAGGGCAACGTCTTGATCACGTGCGCTCGCCCCGCCGCGCCGAGCTCACCGACCGTGGCCGGAACCGGAGACAGCGGCGTCTGCGTCGGGGCCACTGCGATCTTCGGCTCGCTCGGTAGCGCAGGCGGCACGCTCACGGCAGGCATCGCCCCAGAACGACGTGGCGCGGGCGGCGGTCCCGCCGAGCGCGTGGGCGCGGGCGGTGGTGGCGCCTTACTTCCGGCGGGGGGCGCTTTGCTCCCCGCAGGCGGAGGAGCCTTGCTCGCGGAGATTGGCGCACGGCTTCCAGAGGAATCCGGCGCCTTGGAACCGCGATTCGGTGGCGGTGGAGGTGGAACGGAGCGCCCCACGGGTCGCGGGGCTGCTGGGGCTGGCTTTTTCGGGGAGCTGGGTTCGTCCGCCATGGCCGGAATTAGATCCTAACACGCCCTTCGCCGCTCCGGCGCTACACCCCTGGCCGAACCCTGCCCTGCTCGTCTGCGCCGTGCTATCAACCGCCGCCGTGAGTGCCCCCCCCGACCTCCTCATCATCCGCGATGTGCGTGCCCTGGACCCGAGCACCAACCTCGATATCCAGGGTGACGTGGTCATCGAGCGTGGCCGCATCACGCGCGTCGGCCGCGGCGCTGCGGCCGGACTCGCAGATAGCAGCGTTGCACGCGTAATCGAAGGCCAAGGCAAGCTCCTCTTGCCGGCTTTCGTGGACATGCATGCGCACCTGCGCGAGCCCGGCCAGGAATACAAAGAGGACATCCGCTCGGGTCTCGCAGCGGCGGCGGCCGGTGGGTATGCACATGTGTGTGTAATGCCCAACACCCGACCGGTGAACGACACGCGCGCGGTCACTGAATTGATGAAGAGCCGGGCGGCCGAAGTCGGCGGCCCGAGCCTGCACCCGATCGGCGCCATCACCATGGGCCAGCACGGCAAAGAGCTGACCGAGATGGCGGAGCTGCGCGAAGCCGGCGCCGTCGGCGTCAGCGACGACGGCGTGTGCGTGATGTCCGCGTCGGTGATGCGGCGCGCGCTCGAGTACGCGAAAAATTTCGACTTGCCCGTGATTCAACACGCCGAAGATCACGAGCTCACCGCGGGCGCGGACATGCACGAGGGCGCCATCTCCGCCAAGCTCGGCCTACGCGGCTGGCCGCGCATTGCCGAAGACGTGATCATCGCGCGCGACGTGATCATCGCGGAATACGTGAAAGCGCGCTACCACGCCGCACACATCTCGACGCTCGGTGCCGTGCGCATCATCCGCGAGGCGAAGTCGCGCGGGATCGACGTCTCCTGCGAGGTGACGCCACACCACTTGCTGCTCAGCCACGAAGCCGTGCTCGGCTACGACACCGGTTGCAAAGTGAATCCGCCGTTGCGTGAAGAAGCCGATATCGACGCACTCCGCCGCGCACTCGCCGACGGCACGATCGACGCCATCGCGACCGATCACGCGCCGCACTCTTCGATCGAGAAAGACTGCGAATTCTCCGAGGCGAAGCCGGGCATGATCGGCCTCGAGCTGTGCTTCGGGTTGCTGTACAAATTGGTCGGACAGTCCGGCCTCACGTTGGCCCGGCTGATCGACGCCTTGTCGACGCGCCCCGCCCGTATCATCGGCATCGAGGCCCCGCGCATCCGCGAAGGCTCGCTCGCCGAAATCGTATTGATCGATCCCGAGGCGACGATCGCCGTCGATCGGCTCCCATTCAAATCCAAGAGTCGCAACACTCCATTCATGAAGCACGAACTCAAAGGAAAGATCATGCTCACCCTCGCTCGAGGACAAGTCGCGTTCGAAGCCGAAGGAGGTGCGTCGTGAGCGAACGCCGCGCGCACCTGGCCCTCGCTGACGGCACGATTTTCCCCGGAAAAGCCTTCGGCGCGAACACCTCGACGGTCGGCGAGGTGGTGTTCACCACCGGCATGACGGGCTACCAGGAAGTGCTGACCGATCCCTCTTACTGTGGGCAGATCGTCACCATGACGGCGCCGCAGATCGGAAATACCGGGATTAACGCGGAGGATCAGGAGAGCGTCGACGATCGCCCGCAGGTCGCCGGCTTCGTGATCCGCGACGAGAGTCTGCTCGTCTCGAACTACCGCTCGCGAGAGACGCTCGACGCGTACCTGGCGCGCAGCGGGATCGTCGGCATCTCCGACATCGATACGCGCAAGCTGACCCGCCACTTGCGCGACAATGGCTCGCAAAACGGCGCGATCGGCGTCGAAGCACCGGACACTTTGGTGGATCGTGCGCGCGCGGCACCGAACATGGAGGGCCTCGATCTCGTGGCCCGCGTGAGCCCGAAGTCGGTCTACGAATTCAGCGAGTCACGCGGCAAAGAATGGAACGTGAAGGCGCTCGATGCGCGCGCCGGCAGCGATATTCGCAGCGACCGCAAGTTCAACGTCGTGGCCTTCGACTACGGCGCGAAGCGCAACATCCTGCGCTGTTTGGTGGATTCGGGTTTCCGCGTCACCGTGGTGCCCGCGAACACCAGTGCCGCCGATGTGCTCAAACTGAACCCCGACGGCGTTTTCCTCTCGAACGGCCCGGGTGACCCGGCAGCCCTCCCCTACGCAGTCGACAGCATTCGCGGCCTACTGGGTAAAAAGCCGATCTTCGGCATTTGTCTCGGCCACCAACTGCTGGCGCGAGCGCTCGGCGCGAGCACCTACAAGCTGAAGTTCGGCCACCGCGGCCTGAATCAGCCAGTCAAAGATCTATCGACGCAACGCATCGAGATCACGACGCAAAATCACGGTTTCGTGGTGGATGTCGAGTCCATCAAGGGCGTCGCGCGCAGCACGCACCTACACTTGAACGATGGCACGAGCGAAGGGCTCGAGGCACCCGAAGCAAACGCCTTCAGCGTTCAGTACCACCCGGAGGCTGCCGCCGGACCGCACGATGCCCTTTATCTCTTCGACCGCTTTCGCCGTTTGATGGACCGCTGATGACCGAATCGTCCCGCACCATTCACTTCGTCAGCCTCGGCTGCCCGAAGAACCGGGTCGACAGCGAAGTGATGCTCGGCGTCGCCGAGCGTGCGGGCTACCGCCACGTGGCGGATGCCGAAGACGCTTCGGTGATCGTAGTCAATACTTGCGGCTTCATCGACGCCGCCAAGAAGGAGTCGATCGACACCATCTTGGAGCTCTCGGGTTACAAGGACTCGGGAAGCTGCGAAAAACTCGTCGTTTCTGGCTGCCTGAGCCAGCGCTACCCGGAAGAGCTAGCGAACGATCTACCCGAGGTCGATCATTTCCTCGGCTCGAGCGACATGCTCAAGCTCGACCAAGTGCTTGCGGGCAACGCGCCGCGAGTCTTGGTCGGCAATCCCGCCGACTGGGTAGTGACCGCCAGCGATCCGCGCCGCATCTCCACGCGCGGCCGCAGCGCCTACGTGAAGCTCGCCGAGGGCTGTAACCGTAGCTGCTCCTTTTGCGTCATCCCCCAGCTGCGCGGCAAACAGCGCTCGCGCCCTGGTGATGACATCGTGCGCGAAGTCGAGAACCTGGTCGCGGCAGGCGTACTCGAAGTGAACCTGGTCTCGCAGGACACCATCGCCTACGGGCGCGACTTGGCGGACGGATCGACGCTCACGCAAGTCGTGCAGCGCATCGCCGACGTACCCGGTTTGAAATGGGTGCGCATTTTCTACCTGTATCCCGAGAAGATGACCGACGAGCTGATCGAGCTCATCGCCAATCATCCGCGGATCGTGAAGTACGTGGACATGCCGCTACAACACGCCGCCGACGGCATGCTGAGGCGGATGAAGCGCGGCCACGGAGGCGCGCGCCTGCGTGAGCTCGTGACGCGGCTGAAGGCGCGCATTCCGGGGCTATTTTTCCGTACCGCGTTCATCGTCGGGCATCCGGGCGAGACCGACGAAGAGTTCGAGGAATTGTGTGAATTCGTGCGTTTTGCCGAGTTCGATCGCGTGGGCGTGTTCCAGTATTCGGACGAGCCGAGCGCCCACTCGAGCACGCTCGACGGCAAAGTCCCGCCGCGGACGGCCGCCGCACGCGCGAAGAAGCTGATGAGCATTCAACGGCGCATCAGCAAACAAAAGAATCGCGCCTTCATCGGCCAAGAGCTCGACGTGCTCGTCGAGGGCCCCAGCGAAGACAGCGAGCTCGTGATGATGGGGCGGCACTCGGGCCAGGCTCCCGAAATCGACGGCTGCGTGTACCTCTCCGGCGGCCCCGCGTTGCCCGGCGAATTCCGACGCGTTCGCATCACTCAAGCAAGTGACTACGATCTCGTTGGCGAGATTGGCGAAGACGACACGGCGGAGATCGCCGAACGGCCCGATCCCATCTCGCTCACGCATCGCGCCAGCGATGGCCGACGCGTACTTCGCACCTACCGCTGACCGGCAGTGTCGGGCTCGCTCAAGGAGTTTTCGGGGCGGCCTTGACGGTCACGTCGATCGTGGGGCTCTCGACGTTCGAGTTCTCGTACCAGATCGTGAGGTCGTCGTAGGGTTGGGCGGCGATCACGAAGTCGTAGCTTCCCGACTCGGTGTACTGGCCGCTTGCCAGCTGGGTGTTCTGGTTGAGCGCGAACACCAGGCTCTTCGGCAACACCGTGCCGCTCACGTGCACGAGCCCCTGCATATCGGGCGTCGTCACGCTGGCTTCACTCGGCGGCGGAAGGGGCAGCGTGGGCGAAAGGCAACCCACCGCGAGCAACGCGGTGGCCAGGAGCCAGCTGCGCCTTGCTCGAACGACCATCGACCCGATCGTAGCACGACGCATGCCCCGAATCGGGGTCGCCGCACGCACCCGTAACGTAATGAAATCAATAGCCAATGAGCGACCGCCCGGCTAGCATCGCGGCCGGTCAACGCAAACTGAGTTGGCCGGACTGCCAATCGCGTTGCAAGCGATTCAGCTCCACGGCGGCGGGGCGGGGCTAGAGATTATTGGGCCGAATTCGGTCGCGGGTGATAACGAAAAGTTTCTGCGCGGTCGGTGGATGGCTCGGCAAACAATAGGTAGAGCGGCGTCAATGCCGGGAGCAATCCTTGGCGGGTAGCGCTTGGCACCCACACTTGCCGCGCTTTCGCGTCCCGCACATCGGTCGAGAGGCGCTCGAGCCGCAACGCTTGTTGCGCGGCTTACGCCCGATGCCGCTGCTCTTGCTCGTGACGTGGCTGCTCCAGCGAACGGACGGCGTTGCACCGAAAACGCGCGCCGAGACGGACATGACTCGCGCCGTCGTGCTGGCGCTCGCCGAGCGTGGGCTGACCGCCGAAGTCGAAGACGTGCACTTCATCAGCGACAGCCCGACGCTCGCCAAGTCCCCCGTGGGGCGACCGCGTGCCGTTGCACGCGCGCAGCGGGGCACCGATCCCGCCGACGTGTTCTTGGTCGAGACGCGGGTCTCCCCTGAAGGTCATCTGATCGAGCTGACCGACGTGTTCAACATCTCGGACACCACGGCCGCCGATGAGCGAGGGCTCATCGTCAACGGCGATCGTGCCGCTTGGATCATCGGACAGGAGAACGCGATCGCGAGCGTTCAATATGCGGATTTTCGCGGCGAACCGCGCCCGGCGGGCCACGGCTGGACGTTCATCTTGCGGCTTCAAAACGCGCTCACCAACCTGCAGGAAACCGGACAGCTTTCGGGCTTCTGGCGACGCAGTTTCAAATTCGAGCCGCAAGCTTACAAGGTGGTGCTCGGCTTCTCGCCGAACGCGCTGCTCGTGGACGCCGATTCACATCGCATCCGGATCCAGACGGAGCCGAGCGCGGGCCCAGTGCCCGATGATCTGCTCAAGGAGCAAACCGCGCAGAAAGCGCGGCCCGGTAATCTGGTGACTTGGGCCGTCGATCGCGTGCGCACTTTGCCTTGGTTCGGTGACGATCGCATGCAGTGGCTCAAAGCCGTCGCCTTCGATGGCGTCGACCACTTCGAGCGCATCATGGGCACCGTGACCGGTGACGACGGCTCGGCGAACGTCAAGGAAGAGCTCGGCGATCTCGTCACCGAGCCCACCGGTGAAGCCACCGATCCGGAAACTGGTTGGCCTCCGGCACCGATGGAACCCTTGCTCGATCCCCCGCTCAAGGGTGAAGGCAAATGGACGATGCTGGACAAGGATCCGTACGTCCAAAAGAACCCGGGCGCGCCGGCACCGTTCGTGTTCTCGTTCATTCGCAGCGATTTTCAGCGGACTTATTCGCAGATCTTCGTGACGATGTGGGATCCGCGCCAGATCGAGCTGCACGCGATGAGCGGTACCGTCGAACCCAAGAGCGCCACGGGTGAGACGGGGCCGGGACAAGTGCCGCGAAAACCCGAAGTGATGGGGCGCTACATGGCGGCCTTCAACGGCGGATTTCAGGCCATTCACGGCGAGTTCGGCATGATGGCGGACAAGGTTTTGTACCTGCCGCCGAAACCCTACGGTGCGACGGTGGCCGAGCTCAGCGACGGCTCGACCGCGTTTGGCACGTGGCCCGAGGAGGCCCCCGTTCCCGACAACGTGGTCTCGTTCCGCCAGAACATGACCGCGTTGCTCCAAGACGGCGTGATCAACCCCTACAAGCGCCACTGGTGGGGTGGCGTTCCGCCCGGCTGGACCGAAGAGGCGCGCACGGTGCGCAGCGCACTGTGCATGACCAAAGAAGGCTTCATCGGTTACTTTTACGGCTCGAGTGTCGATCCCGATGTGCTTGCTCTGGCGATGCAACGCGCGCGCTGCAGCTACGGGATTCATTTGGATATGAATCCTGGCCACACGGGGCTCGAGTTCTATCGGGCGGGGCCAGTGGGCACGCTGCCCAAGCTCAACCACCCGCTCGACGAAGTCTCGGAAGCGCGCGGTCCGATCCCCGGCATGCCCGGTTGGGAGTTCATGGGCCGGCGCATGATTCGGCTGATGGCGCTGATGAATTTCCCGCGTTACGTGAATCCGGAAGCGCGCGATTTCTTCTACCTGACGCTGCGCCACGTGTTGCCGGGCGAGCCACTCGCAGCGCGCATCGCCCCCGCGGAAGCTGGCGAGGGCGCGTGGCGCGTTCAGGGCTTACCGCAACACGGCTGGCCTTACGCGGTGGCCACGACCAGCTTGCGACCCGATCCCGCGCACCCTGAAGTGCGCGTCGGTATCGTGCGACTGGACCCGAAGTTCGTGCGCGTGGCCGCGGTCGGCGATCCGGCGGAAAAGCGCGTGCTCGAGCTGGGCGCCCCACTCGGTGAAGGCATCGGAACCGCGGCGCTCTACCACGACGGCGCGGGCTTTCTCATCGCCGATGCGCAGCCGCCCGGGACGGTTCGAATCACGCGCGGCTTCGCTGCCAACGATCCCACGAGCGACGCGGCGACTTCCGCGATGGGCGTGGACGCAGCGGGCATGCTGCTCTTCGTCCGCCTGACCGCGGGCGCACATCCTGGCGGTGATGGCGCGTTCTTACGCCGATTGCTGACCGAGCTCGGTGCGACCGCGCAATTGTTCTTCCTGCGGCCACTGGGTGTCAGCCTCGGCGACACCGCCGAGAACGGCGAGGCGAAGCCGGTTTCAGGGCTGGTATTCGTGCGCGCTGAAGGCCCGGGCGCACGTCGCCTATTTCCCGACACGCCCGTAGTACTCCCTACCCGATGGGCCCCATTGCAGCAGAAGCGCGTACGCTACCGGTGAGTATTTCAACGGCAGGCGCACGAAACAGCCGCAGAATCAGCGGCAACGGCCGCTGATTTCGCTAATACTTCTCGCCAACCACGCAAAGGTTGGTTATCTTTGCGCGGTCGAATTCCGCAGCGAACTCGCGGTTATTTCCCCGTTTTTGGGTGGCGGGGGATGTCCACACCGTCCGAATTAATCGGGGCGGTGCCCGCCGAGACGCGAACAAAGCGTTGCCCGCGGCGGATATTCAACTATCTAAAGAGCGAGAGCGATGAGCGACAAGGCCGGTTCTGATCTGGACGTTTTCGACGGGCTCGCAGCAAAGAAGTCGCGGCCGAGTACTGCGGCGCCCGCCCCAGGAACTCGCGCACCGGCTCCGCCGCCGTCATCGGCCACGCGCCAAAAAACTTTACTCGGTCTGGCTGCGCCCATCGGTGGTGCTCCCGGCCGCGGCGCACCGCCACCGCCACCCCCTTCGCCGAGCCGCCCGCCGGGGCCGCCGCAATCACGCGCGAGCGTGCCGCCGCCACCCCCGCCTTCGAAAGTGGGTGCCGGCGCGTTCCCGATGCCGCCGCCTCCGCCCATGCCGATCCCGCCGGGCGCAAACGCAGCAGCGCCGCCTCCGCCCCCTCCGCCCATGCCGCCGCCCGCGAGTAGCGCGGCCGCTCCGCCACCTCCGCCGGCACCGATCGGCGCGCCTCCCTCGCCGCCCAAACGCCAAGCGCAAACCGAAGACGACGAGAAGACGCCGGTCCCCTCGCTCAAGGGTGACGGCAAGCCCGGCGTCGATATCGACTGGGACGACGAAGACGAAGCGACCATGGTTTTCGACCGCAGCGTCGAAGACACGGCGCGTTCGCTCTTGCACAGCGCGCCCCCGCCTCCACCGCCACCCGCTGCCGGTGCACCCGCGCCGCTTCCCGCCGCCGGAACGCCCCCACCCGCCGCCCGCGCCGCCGCGCTCTTGAGCCGGCCTGTCAGCGTCCCGCCGCCGTCGCTGCCGCGCGCTCCGCTCCCGCCCCCGCCGAAGACAGCCCCGGCAACGTTGCAGGCGCCGATCCCGCCGCCGCAAGCGCTCTTCGAGCAGCCGATGCAGCCGCCGCCGAGCAGCGGTCGTGGCTTGATGATTGGCTTGGTGGTGCTGATCCTCGCTGGCGCTGGCGCCGGGGCGTTCTTCCTCATGCCCAAGAAGGGCTCGATGGTGCTCACCGTCGCGGGCCCGGGCAACAAGCCCGTCGACACCATCGAGGTGTACGTCGATGGCGTGAAGAAGTGCGATTCGTCGCCCTGCCGCGTGCAAGATCTCGCAGCCGGCACGCACATGGTCAAAGTCAGCGCGGCTGGTTACCAAACCACCGCCGATCAGGCCGTCAAGATCTCCTCCGGTGACGAAGCCGTCCAAAACGTGGCGCTCACCCGCGCGAGCGATGGCACGGGCATCCGCGTGACCGCCGAGGGCCGAGGCATCAAGCTCGCCGTCGACGGCAAAGACGTGGGGCCATTGCCGCAAGAGCTGAAGGATCTATCCCCGGGGGACCACTTGGTCCGTCTCGAAGGTGGCGAACGCTACGAGTCGTTCGAAAAGCACGTCACGGTCGAAGCCGACCAGATGCAGACGATCGAGCCCAAGCTGCGCGTGAAGAAGGGCCTCGCCACGATCAAGCTGGGTGACAACGCCGACGGCGCCAAGGTGCTCCTCGTGAGTGGCACCGAACGCCGGCCGCTCCCGCAATTGCCCATCACCGTCGATATCTCGGTGGACAAGCCGTACAGCATCGTCGCAACCCGTAAGGGTTATGCTGATTTCGAAGAGAAGGTCGCCTTCGAGGACGGCCAAGCCGAACGCACGTTCGTCGTGAACTTGACCCCTGGCTCCGGCGCCAGCACGACCGACAGCGCCCCGGCGACGGCCGCACCGACTCCAGCTGCGCCCGTGGGCGGCGGCGCGACGAGCAAACCCGCGCCTGCCACCGCAACGCCGGCGCCCAAGCCCGTCGCCGCGGCAACCGGCAACGGCACGCTCAACATCAACTCGATCCCGGCGTCGAACGTCTTGCTCGACGGTCGTCCGATGGGTCAAACCCCGAAGATGGGCGTGAGCGTGCCGCCTGGCGCGCACACCGTCATGTTTGTGAACGCCGACCATGGCCGCAAAGCCAAGTCGATCACGGTCGAAGCCGGTAAGAGCGCGACGGTCGTCGTGCGGTTCCCGTAACGGCCGCTAGCGCTTCGTCGAGTCGAGTATGCGTGCGTTGACGCTCGCGGTCGTGGTGTCGCTCGGTGGCACCGTGGCCGCGACGATGATTCCGACGTTCCTCCGCAACGTCCACGCGTCGCGCATGTCGGAACCCGTCGAGGGCCTCAAGCGCATCGCTGCGCGGGCTACGCTACGCGCCTCGGGGCTGCCGACGGAAAGCGCCTACCCCGAGAGCGTCCCCTTTACGCCCGAGGTGACACCCCGGGCAGAGCTAGTGCTCGATCCGCCCGGAACCTGGGATGCGCCAACGTGGCGCGCGCTCGATTTCGGCTTCGATGCGCCACATGGCTACTCGTTCTCGTTCGAGAGCAAGAATGGTGAGGCGAGTTCCTCATTTACCGCCCGCGCGCGCGGCGATCTCGACGGCGACGGGGTCACGAGCAGCTTCGAGATTTCGGGCTCGGTCGTGCGTGGCGGAGAGCCGACCGTGCAGCCGCTCGAAGTGCACCGAGAAGTCGAATAGCTCGCAGCGCCGAGCGTGCGGCGGCGTCAGTCCGGCGATCTTCGCCTTTGTAGGGAAAGATCGCACGTTTCGCGCCCCTGCCCGACTTCGGAAACTGACATTTCACGGCCGTGTTCGGACGCCACCGACACTTTTCGTCACTTTAGATCATCGGCGTTTTCATGCCGATTCGCGAAAAACGGCCTTTACCCCTGAATTCTCGTCCGACAGTCGCCGCTATTGGGCTGGTACGAGGTTTGCTGAGGGACAAGTCACGGATGCAACGGTTGACGACTGAATTCCGAGCGACACGACGCGCTCAAGTCGGCTTCACGATGGTGGAGCTGATGGCGGTCGTCATGATCGTCGGCATCCTGGCGTTGATCGCGACTTACAGCATTCGCAAATACATCGCGTCGTCGAAGACGAGCGAAGCCACCGAAATGATCGGCTCGATCAAAGCAGCAGAGGAAGCCTACAAGGACGAGACGTTCACGTATCTGAACGTGACGAACGACATCAACACGTTCTACCCGACCAACTCGAAACCTGGACAGATCAAGGTCCAGTGGGGTGGAACGGGCACTGGGCAAACTGGCTTTCAGCAGCTCGGTGTCAGTGCCGCGGCACCGGTCTTGTTCGTCTACGCGTGCACCGCGGGTGCTGCCGGCACTGCGCCGCCGGCGCCGGGTGGCTCAGCAGCGGACATCACGGTGGGCAACTGGCCCTCCGCCACGTCGAGCGTGCCCTGGTACGTAGTGAAAGCCAAAGCCGACTTGGATGGTGACGGGCGCTACACGGTTTTCGTTGGATCGAGTTTTACGGGAGACATTTTCGCAGCGAACAATTGAGCGGTATTTGCCGAGTAATCGGCCAGATTTCACGAGCGAAGCGGGAACGGGTGCACCGCGGGAGCTCTTCGAGACTCGGTGACACCCCAAACCAAAAGGAGAAACAAACATCATGTTAGCTAAACTCAGGAAACAACGAGGCTTCACCCTCGTCGAACTCATGATCGTGGTTGCCATCGTCGGCATCCTCGCCGCGCTCGCCATCTACGGCGTGCGCAAGTACCTCGCCAACGCGAAGAGCGCAGAAGCCCGCAACTCGCTCGGCCAAATGGGTAAAGACGCCGTCACCGCGTATCAGCGTGAAGGCATGGCCGCGAGCGTGCTCTCGCTCGGTGGCTCTACCGGCGTTTCGCACGTGCTCTGTTTGACGGCTGGCCACTCGGTTCCGAGCGCCATCACCGCCGTCAAAGGTCAGAAATACCAATCGAAGCCCAGCGAGTGGGCCGAAGCCACCGGCACCAACCAAAACACCGGTTGGAACTGCGTGAAGTTCTCGATGAACGACCCGCAGTACTACATGTACATGTACACGTCGGCGACGACCTCGACCTTCAGCTGCACGGCCAAGGGCGATCTCGACGGCGACGGCAATGCGTCGACGTTCAGCATCCTCGGCGGCACCGCCAAGGATGGCAACAAAGAAGTCGCCACTCTCGCACCGAACATCCTCGAAAAAGATCCCGACGAATGAGTCGTGCTTGAAGTGCGGTCTCGACCGCACCTCGGCCTGTACGGCGTCCAAGTTTCAAAGCTTGGGCGCCGTTCGTGTTTTGTGGGGTCGGTGTCGATTCGTGTCCGACCGTTTCAGCCGAAGGTAAGTGACTCAGCAATACGAATTGGCTATCTATGTCGGATCGACGAGATTCGTATGCCGAGCGAAAGCTTCCTAGAACGACCTCTGGTCACACGCTTCGCGCCGCTCACGCTGCTCGTCGCCTGTGCGCTCGTGATCGCGCTCGAGCGCCCGCGTCTGGGCGCCAAATTTGCCGAGGCCAAGGTCACGAGTGACGTGTTCGTGATCCCGCCGCCGGAGCAAACACGCACGGCGAGCCTCGGCTACTACTCGGCGGTCGCCGACTTGATCTACGCGCACGTGCTCGTCGCATCGGGGCTGCACTACCAGGAAAAGCGGCGCTTCGAGTTCGTCGACAAGTACTTGGATACCATCAACTACCTCGACCCGAAGTTTCGCGACCCGTATCGCTTTGCCGACACGTTGCTCACGTTGCAAGCGCAACCGGTGCCGTTCTCGAACTACCGCAAGGCGCGCGTGATCCTCGAGCGCGGCTTGAAAGCGCTGCCCTACGATACCGAGCTTTGGTCGACGGCCGGGCAATTCCTCGCGTATTTGGCGGCACCCAAATTGCCGGAGCCCGAGGCACAAGCCTGGCGGCTGGACGGCGCGCGCATGTTGGCCCGCGCTTGCGAACTCACGAGCAACAATCAAAACATTCCCTATCACTGCATCAACGCAGCCACGCTTTTGAACGAAGCCGGTGAGCACGCCGCGACGCAGCGCTTCCTCGAGCGAGTCATTCAATCGAACGACGACCCGCAATTGCAAGCGCTCGCCACCGCCGCGCTCCGGCGCTATGTCAGCGTGCCGGCAAGTGACGATCTGAAGCGGCGCATGGCGCGCTTCAACCGCACCTGGCAACACGATTTGCCGTTCATCACCCTAGCCGCCGTATCCGTCATCGGACCGCCCACCGATTCGGCTCGCTGCACCGGCGCGGCCCAAGCGACGATGCCCGCCTGCGCGACCTCTTGGAACGACTGGAACACGCGCGTTGCCCGCGTCGAAGCGGACAGCCAACCATGACGATGGAACCGAGTGAATCGCGTGCGCCGCGCCCCTGGCTCTTGATCGCGTGCGTGCTGGTGGTGGTGCTCGCGAGCTACATTCCCGTGCTGGGCGGCCCCTTCATTTGGGATGACCACCACTTGGTCGAGCAGTCACGGCTCGTCAAACAGCTGCAACCCCTCCCGGAGTACTTCGGCCAAGGGTTTTGGCAACACGACGACTCGCCGGAGGCGCACACTTACTATCGTCCGCTCGTGATTTTGAGTTTCGCCATCGATCATCTGATCTACGGCGACAACTCTGGAGGCTTTCACCTCACCAACCTTTGGCTGCATCTGCTGGCCACCGTGTTTCTATTTCGTCTCTTGCGCCGGCGGCAGGTGGGCGCGGGTGCGGCAAGCCTAGCCACCGCGCTCTGGGCCCTGTTCCCCCGGCTCACGGAAGACGTGGCCTGGATTTCCGGTCGCACGGATGTGCTGGCCAGCGTGTTCGTGCTCGCGGCGCTGCTCGTGAACAGCCGGGAGAGCCCACGGCGCCGGGTTTACGCCGCTTTGCTCCTGCTCTTGGGGCTGTTCTGTAAAGAAGTCGCCATCGCCGGCGTGGCGGCCATGCTCGTCCAGGAGTGGCGGCGTGCCAGCACGTGGCGCGAGCGGGCTTTTCGGCTGTGGCCACCGCTTTTGGCCAGCGCTTTCTACGGAGCTCTGCGCTGGCACGCCATCGGCGCCCAGGCGAGCGCCTCGACTCAGCTGCACCCGTACCTGCGCGCCGCAGCGGCCTTCGCGGCGATCGGACGCTACTTGGTGATGCTGGCCACGCCCTGGCTCGCTGACATCCAAATCGGCCAATTGACGCGGCCGTCGGCACTGTTCGTCGTGCTGGGCGTGGTCGTGACGATTGCGATCGGGGTGTTCGCCTTCCGGTGCCGCCGGCGAACGCTGAGCCCGGATTCGGCGGCGTTTTTGGTGATGAGCGCGGTTTCGATCGGGCTCGTGCTGCACTTGATTCCGTTTTCCGTGAACGTGGTGGCAGCGGATCGTTTCATGTATTTGCCGCTCGCCGGTTTGGTTCTGCTCGTGACGCCGCTGGTGGAGCAGTCGTCGCGAGCGCGCTTGTTCGTGCTCGGCGCGAGTTTGCTCGCCGCTTCGTTTGCGGCCGTCACTTTTTGGCGCGCGAGCGTTTGGTCGGACGAAGTGGCGCTGTGGTCCACTGCGTTCAAGCAGAAGCGTCTCGATCCGTCGATTGGCGCCGTCGAATTCGGCAACGTGTTCACGCGAGCCGGGCTGTACCCTGAAGCGCTCGCGCTGTTCGCGCGGGGTGTCGACCCCGCGTTCGACAACTACGAAATCGCGCTGAACAACATCGGCACGACGTCACTCCGCACGGGCCACTATGCCGAGGCCGCGGAGCTCTTCGCTCAACTCAGCGCGCGGGTGCCGAGCACCCCCAAATACCTAATGAATCTGGCGGTCACCGAAACCTACTTGGGAAATTTCCCGGCCGCTCGCCGCTACACCGACGAGGCCATCGCGCGCTTCCCCGCCTACGATCTGCCTCGCTCGCTCAAGCAGCGCTTGCCCGAATTGCGGCGGGAGCGGGCTTCCCTCGCCGCCGAACCACCAGGCACTCCACCCATCGAACACGCGCGCTTGCTCGGCCGGCTCGGCTTGGCCGCTGAATCCATCCAAGCCTGGCGCGAAGCGTTGAACGCCAAAGCGCCGACCCGCGACGAGATGGAAGAAGCTCTGTGGTTCGCCGTGCAAGTGGGCGATGCCGACACCGTGCTGGCCTTCCACGAACGGTACCAAAAGGAGTTCGCGGGGCAGCTCGATCCACAGCTCGAGCTCGTCTGTGAAACCCGGGCCGAGCTCGTGGCCAGGTTGCGCGCGGCTTGGCCGACGCTCGGCGTTCCACTCCTCGGACCCCGGTGACGTCACGGCTTCGTCGCGCAGGCGAATTCACGCTCGCCAGCTGTTCGACGAGCCTGCTCGCCGCGCTAGCGTTTTGGTTCTTCGAGGCTCGAGCGCGCTATTTCAGCGTCTTTTTCTGGACGGGTGAAGCGCCGAGCGCCGTCGAGCGTTGGCTGGTCGGCTGGGCCGCCTGCGCGGCGTTATTGACGCTCCTATTGTTGGGCTCGCTCGTCGGCGCAGGGTTGGCCGCACTCGGCAGGCCGCGATTCGCCTCGCTATTGTGGGTGGTCTGGGCGGGGCTTTCACTCACTTTCGCGGCCGTCGATTTGCGCGTGTATCAAACCTTCGCGCGGCACCTGCGTGAGCTGTGGCGTTTTGCGTTCGTCGCGGGTGCGGCCGACGTCGCCGGCGGCGCAGCGCCTTATGTCAGGTTCATCCTCGCCTCTCTCTTGATTGCATTCGCCGGCTGCGGGGTGCTGTTGTGGGCGTTTCGTTGCGCGTTTCAGCGAGGTTTTGCCGGCACCCGGCTCTCGCACCTCGCGGCTGTGGCGCTCGCAGCCTGGCTCGCACTGGGCGCAGTGGCCTGGGCGCCGCGCTTCACGGCCGAGTTCTTCGTGCACAAGAGCGTGCTCGAAGCGATCTGCGGCACTCTGCCCTGGGACCCACGCCCCGAAGCCGCCGATCTGGGTGACCCCGGCTGGACGGCGCTCAAGAGCGGCCTGCGCCGCGCTTACGCTCGCTCGTTCCCGTTCATTTTTGCAGAACACTCGCCGCGCGTTCCTGCGCCCAGCACGCCGCACGTCGATCGCGTGGTGCTGATCGTGCTCGAGAGTTGGCGAGCCGACGCGCTCACGAGTGAGCGCATGCCGCGGCTGTACGCTTGGTCGCAACAGGGGCTCGTCGCGCACCGCCACTACGCTGGCACCAACTACTCCGAAGCGGGCATGTTTGCGCTGATTTACGGGCGATCCCCGTTGTTGTTCCATGCCACGCTCGATCAGCACGAGCCGCCGGCCTTGTGCCGCATCGCGCGCACGTTCGGCCTCAGTTGCCAATACTTCTCGGGTCAGCCCCACCCTTGGCTGCGCATGGAGGAATTCCTCAGTGAACGAACGCTCGATCGTTTCGTGCACGACGCGAATGGCGATTGGAACGACTGGGACCGCACGGCGCTTCGCAACATGGCCGACAGCGTCGGCTCGGCTACACCGCCGCGTTCGCTTTCGGTCGTCTATCTGATGTCGACCCACTTCGAATACGTGTACCCGAAAGCCTACGAGCGGCATTTGCCCATCGTGGAGATCGCCCACCAAACCTCCGGCATGCCCAGTGCCCACCGCGCGACCCCCATGCCGGCGATGGGGGTCAACGATCGCCAACCCCTGATCAATCGCTACTTGAACAGCCTCGCCTTCACCGACGACGCCGTAGCCGATGCCTTGGCGCGGCTCGACCTCAAGAGCACGCTGGTGATCGTCACGGGTGACCACGCCGAGCTCTTGGGCGAAGAAGGCCACGTGGGGCACGGCTTCGGGTTTCCGGAACCGATGACGCACGTCCCGTTCGTGATGGTCGGCCCGGGTATTACGCCTTCCGTGCGGGAGGAGCCTTCGGAGCATGCCGATCTATTGCTCTCGGTCGAGCATGTGCTGAGTGGCAAGGCGCAGCTCACCGCCGATGGCCGTGATTTGTTCGCTTCGCCGCCCCGAGAAAACCTGCTGTTCGCGCATTGCGGCTTTGGCCGCGACGAAGCCGACGTTTTGCTGGTTCACGGCTCGCGCCGCTTGCGCCTCACACTCGGCCTACGAAAGCCGGTCGTGACGTCCTTCAACTTCGAAGACGACCTCGGGCGGCGGCTGCCGCTCTCGAGCTTGTCACCGGGAACCGCGGCCGAATTGGTGGCGGCGTTCGACGAAGAGCTAGCAGCTCTGCGCAACGTGCACTGAGCGCGCCCGACTCAGTCCGTGTCTTCGACGTAGATGTCGCTGGTCAGACTCGTTTCGACGTAGAAGGCGGCTTTGCCGTCGCTGTCGGTATCGCCCTTGGCTTGGATGACGTACCAATCACGCGTGGGCGTGGCGAAAGTCGGTTTCTTGGTGGTTTGCAGCGCGGGCATGGCCGTGCCCGAAACGCCGGCGTTGACCAAGTAGCCGTATTGAACGGTGCGGTTGATGGTCGGCGCGAGCGCTTGCCAGCGCGCGTAGTCACCATGACTCGCCGCGTGCCATTCATAGATGGTCTTGCTGGGGGTGGCGTTCGGGTACCAGGAAGTGCCGCCGCCCGTCGTCGACACGTTGAGGTACACGTGATTCTCCGCGAGGTACGCCTCTTCACCGGCGCGAATCGCCTGCATGATGGACGTCGCTTCCGCGCTCTTCGAAGACGTCACGTAGCGGCGAAACACGCTGATGCCGACGAGCGCGAGGATCCCCGTGATCATGACCACGGCCATCAACTCGACCAGCGTGAAACCGCGCTGCCGCCGGGACGAACCGATTTTTGCCTTCAACACGACTTCTCAAGATAGCGCACTTGGCAGCAGCCAGCCACGCAGTTTTCGCGAGAGTTTGATGGCAATCACGGCCACGGCGAGCCCGCCCAACCAATCGAGCGGGTAGTGCCAACCCATGACCACGACGGAGATCAGCGTCATCAGCGTGAAGGCCACCGAGAGGGCCAGCGCGGGCCAGGGTTTTCGCGCGTAGAACGCCATCACGAGCTCGTGCGCGACGTGCAGGCTCGGCATGCACGCGACGTAGCTCCAGGTGTAAAGCGCCTTGCCCGTGCCGTGAATGGCATCTTGGGTGTTGTGCCAGAGAGCGGCGCGCACGACCGGCGTCACCAGCTTGAATTGACCCAAATACGGGAAATATTGGGGTTCGAAGTAGCCCGGGCCAACGCCTGGAAACAAGTGGTAGAGCGGGCCGCCCAGGAGATAACAGAAGGCGAGTGCGCCCAAGTACTCGGTGCGTTCCGCCGTGTCGCGCCGAACCCAGAGCAGCACGCCCGTGAGCAGCATGTGGTCAAACAGGCGAAAGTACGTCCAATCGCACCACTCGACGAAGCCGAAGTGATCTTGAGCCCAAATCGCCAGGGCACGGTGGGGCGGCGCGCCGAAGAGGAACGTCTCGATCGCGACGATGGTTTCGTCGATGGGTTCTGCGTGTTGAAACACGGTGGCTTTAATCACCGTGTAGAAAAAACAAATGACCACGAACACTGCGGCGCCATAAGCGAGCGTGCCCAGCGCGCGCAGCGCATTTCGTTTACTGGCTTCGCGCTGGGCCCGCAGCACGGCGAACACGACGAACAGCCCCATCGAAAAGCCGTCCCACAGGTCGTGGTCGAAGAAGAAACTGGCGTCGGCCCAACCGATCAGTGAAGCCGCCGCGAGCGCGAGCAGCGCGCCGAGCTGCTCTTTTCGAGTCACCGGTTGCCGGACCCGCGCTCGGATCGTGGCCAACGGAATCACGCTCAGCGCGCCGAGCAGGGTGACACCGAGCAGCGCGCACGGCAGCCGCCGGCCACCGATGACTTGGTACAGCAAGACTCGGTACGGGCTTTCCCAGGTGTAGTGCCGCGGCAAGTGCGCCGCGTGCTGCACCCAAAGCGCCACGGCGAGTGCCACGACGGAGAGCAAGCCGAGCAAACCGAAGCGACGGATGAAAGCCGAGAGTGCCGCCACCGCTCGTCTAGTCTCCGTCTCGAGTATCGCCGTCACCCTCGTCTTCTCCGAGACCGAGTTTGGCGAGGCGATAGCGCATCGAGCGGAAGCTGATGCCGAGCAACTTGGCGGCGGCCGTGCGCACTCCTCCCGTGCGCTCGAGCGAGGCCGTGATCAAACGCCGCTCGACCTCGGTGACGACGTCGTCGAGGTTGCAGCCTTGCTCCGGCAGATCGAGCAGCATGCCGCCCGCGGCGCCAGCCGTTCCGCTCAATTCTTGCGGAAAATCGCCCAACCCAATCACCCGCGAGCCCGCGAGAGCCACCGCGCGTTCCAGCATGTTTTCGAGTTCGCGCACATTGCCGGGAAACGCGTACGCCTGCAGCGCGCGAATCGCATCCGGGGTGAACCCCGTGACCTCTTTTCCCATCTCGTCGGCGAAGCGGCGCATGAAGCGCTCAGCCAGCATCGGAATGTCCTCGCGCCGATCACGCAGCGGCGGCAAAGCGACGCGAATGACGTTCAGGCGGTAGTACAGATCTTGACGAAATTTGCCCGAGCCGACGTCGGCTTCGACGTCGCGATTGGTCGCGGCCAGCACGCGCACGTCGACCGGCGTCTCTTGGGTGGCGCCCACGGCGCGCACGCTGCGTTCCTGCAGCACACGCAGCAGTTTTACCTGCAAATTGTGCGGCAATTCGCCCACTTCATCGAGCAGCACCGTGCCCCCGCTGGCCTCGCGAAACAGGCCGAGCGTGCGCGCCTGCGCCCCGGTGAATGCGCCCTTTTCGTGCCCGAAGAGCTCGCTCTCCATCAACGCCTCGGGCAGCGCGCCACAGTTGACCACCAAGAAGGGCTTGTTGCGCCGCTCGGAAGCGTCATGAATCGCGCGCGCGACGCGTTCCTTGCCGCTGCCGCTCTCACCGGTGATGAGCACGGTCGTACGCATGTTGGCGATGCGATTCACCAGATCCAGCACGCCTCGCATCGCGCTGCTGCGCCCGAGCACCTCGGTATCGGAGAGCTCCGAGACGCGCGCGCGCAGGCTCTGGTTTTCGAGCGCGATCGCCTGCTTTTCGAGGGCCTTGCCGACGAGCGCGGCCAGCTCGGCAGAATCGAACGGCTTGGCGACGAAATCGTAGGCACCATGACGCATGGCGCCGATCGCGTTCTCGACCGTCGAGTGGGCCGTGATCAAAATGACTTCGGTCGCAGGGTTGCGCGCTTTCGCTGCCGCCAGCACGTCCAACCCCGATCCGTCGGGCATCGCCAAGTCCGACAGCACGACCGGAAACGGCTGTGGGTGCTGCATGATCGCTTCGAGCGCGGCGCGACACCCAGGCGCCGCAACGACGGTGTACCCCTCACGTCGAAACAGGATCTCCAGCATCTGGCGGAGACCCGGTTCGTCTTCGACGATGAGGACCTTGATGGGCGGGGGAACGAGCGAAGCCAAGACCCGAAAACACTAGCATTGCCTCCGGCTCGAGCTGAAATTGCAGGCGACTTCGCGGGTAGGACAACGGCAACTTGCGCTTCTCCACAGGCGTCCTAACCTTTAGAACTACTTCGCTTGCTTTTGGTTCGATGATGAGTTCGCCCTTCCGCGCTTCAGCGCTGCTGGCCATGCCGTGCCTGGCATTCGCCTTAGCCTGCAACGTCGCGCCGACGAATGACGACCTGGGCCCGAGTCCGCAGGATGCGGGCAGTGATTCAGCCCCGGCCAACGGCGGCGCGGACTCCGCGATCCCTACCCCGGTTTCGCTCGCCTTCACCCCGACCGATACGCTCGCTCTCGCTCCCAAGGCCACGCACACGCTCACGATCCAGACCACGCCACCCGGCCAGTTCCCGATCGATTTCGCACTGTTGGGCTCGGGTTCCGACAACGCACCGGGCGACGCGGTGCTGGATGCTTCACAGGTCGAGAGCGGCGCCGACGGCACGGCACAAGTCACCCTCACCGCGCCCAGCTCTCCGACGACGTTCAGCGTCCGAGCTTCGGTCGGCGGCAAGGTGGCAACCACGCTCGCCGTTTCGGTGAGCGCGCTCGGCTACACCAAATTGCGCGTGCTCCACGCTTACGCTGGCCACCGCCCGGTACTGACCTGGACGGCGACGGCGCGCGCCGGCACCTCGTGCAGCAAGCTCGTCGGCACTCCACCACCCGACGGCGATTTGAGTATCAGCGAAAGCGCCGATCTGCCGCTCGATATCGCAAAAGTTCCGATCGGCGTGGAGCTGGCCGTGACCTTGCGAGCCGGCCACTACATCGGCGGCTGCACCACGCTGCCCCCCTTGAGCGAGGGCGATGGCAATCAGGTGCTGGTCACCGCCAGTGATCGGCCGCTCAATCTCGCGGCCACGTCGCTCGATCTGAGCTTTGGCCCGACCCAACCGAAACCGGCGCTGATCAAGCTTTTGAGCGCCACCACATCGCTCGTCACGAGCGCCCTGCGAGGCACGGCAAAGAGCGATAACGACGCCCTGCTCGACGCGATGCAGGCCGCCGCGGGCGCCACGAACACCGCTGCCTTCAGCGCCGCGCGCACGGGCAATACCTGGTCCACCGTGCTCACGGCACTGTGGCAACCGGATTCAGCCGCGCGCCTCACGGGTCCCGCAGAGCGCTGGATGACGGCGGGCATCACGCGCTTCCTCGCCAAGGATGCCTTCGCGGGTCAGCTCACGGCGCTGCCCGGCGGCGGGCTGTTGAAGTTGACGACGGTCGCAGACGTGCCGCCGGCCAGCGCCGGTTTCCCGAGTACGTTCCAAGTCTCCTGGTCGGCTGACTCCAACGACACGGTGCTGCTCGGAACGGAGCTCGATTGGCTGCCGTCGCGTCTCGCGACCGCGCTGGCTATGGCACCCGCGCTCCTCGAGTTTCCCGCGGCGACATCGGCCGATTCGGCGCTTTCGCTGAGTGTCGACTGCGCCGCCGTGGGAAGCGCGTTGACCGCGCACGGCAGCAAAGCCGGCAGCGAAGCGTATCCGGGCTGCAATGAAGCGTGTGCATCCAGCCTGTGCACGACGGCCGTGAGCGCGCTGTGGAAGAAAGCGCGCGACGCGTCCGGCGCGACTACCGCGACGCTCGGTGTGACGGCAACCGGTATGGCCCACGTCGGCGATCAAGCCGAAGCCGTCGACCTCGACGGCAGTTGGCTCGGCGACTTGCAAGTGGGCGACGGCACCGCGCCCGCCTCCGGCACGCTCTTGGGCTCGTCGACGAAGTAACCGCGGAGCTCAGCTCGCGCTGCGAATCCGCGCGCGAGCCAGACGCACTTCGATGGCCATGGCGTAAGCCGACAGTGCATCTTGCGCGGAGATCCCGCGGCCTGCGCACACGTCGCGCACCAGCGCTCGAAATTCGAGATAACGCCGGCCTTCCAGCCCGAGCAGCACCGCCACCGTGGCCGGATCGCGCGGCGCGTCCAAATTGCCACCCAAGAGGCCAGCGGCGCTGGCCAGCGCGCGGGCCACGAGTTGCTCCGACAGCGACACCCCACGTTCGAAGTCGCCACCCGCGAGCGACGCTTCGAGTTCGCGCACCATGACGCGCTCCGGCGCAGGCCACAAACTCTCGAACGTGAGGCCCGGTTCGCTCGATGAGTTGAGCGGCGGCGGCGGCATGCTGGTGACACGCGGAGCCGGCGGTGGCTCGCTCATCAGCGGCACGACCAGCTCGGCCACACCGGGCGACGCGGGTGTCGACGGCGACCTGCCGCCCTCTGCGGCTGGCACCGGTAACGGTGGCTCGCTCGCCACCGCACGCGCCGCGGCTTCGCCCGGATCGGCTTCCGGCACTTCCGAGAGCATCATCACGCCGCTGTGGTGTCGTTGCACGGTTCGCGCGGCGCGTTCGGCGAGCTCTTCGCCCCAGGCGTCGCTATCCTCGGCGCGACGCAATGCTTCGACCAAGCCGCCTTCCGGTAGCTCGAGTGTGGTGCTCTCGACCCCGCGCATGTTGGGCACGCGGCGTTCGAAATCATCCAAAACTGCGCGGGTAATGGCCTCGAGCGACTCGTAAACGCCTTCGCCCGTGGTGGCCGTCGTGGCGAACGACGGCGCGCCTGCTCGATTCAATTGCCGTTCGAGTTCCTCGATCGGCACGACGTCGAACAAGTCCCGCTTGTTGTACTGGACCACGTGCGGCATCTCGCTGACCGAGCGCCCGTGAGCCGCCAAGTTGTCCCGCAGATTGTCGAGCGTCTCTAAATTCGCATCCGCGCGCGCGGACTGCGAGTCATAGACGAGCACGACGCCGTCGGCGCCCGTGAGGACGAGCTTGCGCGTCGCGTTGTAGTGCACCTGTCCGGGGACGGTGAACAACTGCAAGCGCACGTTCATGCCCCGCACATTGGGCACGCGGATCGGCAAGTAGTCGAAATACAAGGTGCGATCGACGGGCGTCGCGAGGCTGACCATCTTGCCGCGATGCTCCGGTTTCGCGGTCGCGTGGATGTATTGCAGACTCGTCGTTTTCCCGCCGAGCCCTGGCCCATAGTAAACGACCTTGAAGACGAGTTCCCTCGCCAAGGGATTGACCACGGGCATGCGACTCTCAGGATAGTCGGCGAATGGGCGGCGCCGCTACCCCTGAACGATCAGCCGAGCGCTGAATCACGCAACTGCCGCCAGAACGGCGAAACGGCCGACAAGAAGACTCCCGCCACCGCAGCGAGGAAGAGCAGTACCGCCAAGATCCCGAAAACGGGCGTTAGACGCAGCGTGCGCGGTTCCTTGGAAAACAGAAAGCCAAGCAGCGCTCCCGTAGCCAAACCGCCCACATGCGCGGGGGTACTCACGCTGAACGCGAGGCTCATGATCGCCAAGTAGACGACGTTTTGAACGAGAACGTCCCTCCAGGTCGGATCGCGGCGCGCGTATCGAACACCGACCACGGAGCCAAAAACGCCGAAAACAAGGCCACTGGCACCCACGGTCATGACGTGGCCGCCACCGGCGAGCGCGTACCAAACGTCGCAAGCGACGAAGCCCAGCGCCCCAGACAACAAGCAGAGCAGCAGAAACCGGGCAGAACCGAACTCTTGCTCGGCCGGACCGCCAATGCGCGCGAACCAAAATAGGTTCATGCCCACATGCACCAGGTTCGCGTGCACGAAGATGGCACTCAGGTAGCGCCAAGGCTCGATGCCATCGAGCAACGTGTCTGCAGCGCCGAAACGCATTTGCGACCACGCGCTGAATTGCCCCATGAATAGCGGCAAAGCGCGATCCGCAGAGACCGACAGCGCCAGCACCAACAAACACAACCCGATGATGGCTCGGCTCGCCGGAGCCTCGGTGCCGAGCAGGCTGCGTGCCCAGTGGATCGTGCCCGACGTCGCGCGCCCCGGCAACGGCCGACCACAGCGGTAGCAGCTCCGTTCGTCGGCCGAATTCAAGCCCTGACAAAACGGGCACACGCGCGAGCTCGGACCGGCCATAATCGTGGGGCTTTCTGAAGCAGTGACCCTGCCCTGGCAAGGCCTATTCCCCGCAATGTAAGGACCGACCCCGGCCGAGCGTTGGGTAAGGGTGAACGCCGCCGCTTCCCGACTCCCGACCTTCGGGCCGCCTGCGCGCGGCGGGCGGCCCGGCTCTGGGCTCTCTGGCCATCGCCCGCAGTTGTGTATTGTCAGGTCGGTGGACGAGTCGGCCGAGCTGCAAGCCGAACGCGCATTGGTCGAACGTGCGCAGCGCGGCGATCGCGATGCCCTGGGCGCGATCCTGCGTCAGCATGGGCCACGACTCTACCGCACCGTGCTCCTGCCGCGGCTCGGCAGCAGCGCAGCCGCGGAAGATGCGCTGTCCCGCACCTACGTGAAAGTGCTGGAGCGCTTCGAGCAGTTCACTTGGCAGTCGGTCGGCGTCTACCCGTGGCTGCGTGTGGTCGCGCTGCACGTGGCGCTCGATTTTCTGCGCGCACGCAAGCGCGAGCTGCTGTTCGAGCCCGCGGACGTCGAACGTGAGCTCGACGGCGCAGAACGCGATACGCGTGAGGCCGAAGCGCTGGAGCGCCACGATTTGGCCTTCGCCAAGCGTCGCGTCAGCGAACTTTTGGGCCGCATCAACCCGCGCTACGCCGATGCCATCCGCCTCCGCGTGTTGGAAGAGCGCCCGCGCGAAGAAGCCGCACTCACTTTGGGGGTCAGCGTGGCGACCTTCGACGTGGTACTCCATCGAGCGATGGCCGCGCTGCGCAAAGCCCTAGCGGAAGGAGGAACCGAGCCGTGACCCACACGCCCGATTCCGACGCCGATCTCGCGCTCGACGCCAGCGAAGAGCAACGCTTGAGCGAAGCACTCCAGAGTGCGTGGTCGCCGCGAAGCATCGATCCGGCTCGCCACGAGCGCCTGTTGAACGCCGCTCTGGAAGATCCCTTCGCGCCGGCAAGTCCGGAAGAATTGCTCGAAAGCGAGCGCTTTCGGCAGGCCCTCGAAGGCCAAGGCGAGCACGCCGATCTGGCGCTGGCTCGAGCCCTCGCCTCCGCGCACGCGCCTGCGCCCGTCCCCGAAGCCGCATGGTTGCGCGCTAGCCGGAGTCCCGACGCGACGGCCAAACGCAGCAACGTCCGCTTCGTTCAGTTCGGCGCGCTGGGCGCGGCACTCTCGGCGGCGGCCGCCGTGCTGCTCCTCCTGAGCCATCAAAGCGCGCCGCTTGCTTCGGCCCCGGCGCCCGATTTGGCGACGCTCGCGCAATCGCGCAGCACCGTCGCGCTGTTTCAAGAGGCGCCCGTGGCGAGCGCATCGAGCCGCATCGACCGCATCGCCAGCGCGAGGAGTCGCGAGTTGCGCGACAATCAATATGCGCTTTGGGGGGTCCGGTGAAGCGCATCGCGGCGTGTTGCTTGGCGCTCTGCCTGGCCAGCGCTTGCGCGCAGCGCCGCATGGAGAGCGAGCGTTGCGCGCCTGCCGATGCCGGTACACCCGTCGACGCCGTGTTGCTCGCGTTCCTGAGTCGCGCGCGCGCCGCGCATCACTTGGCGGATGAACGCGAAAGCGTCCGAGATACTGCAGGCGCGATCGCCTCGCTGTCGGAGCTGGTCTCGGGCCCGCTGCCCCACACGAGCCACGGCGAACTCGCCCCGGAGGTGCGCGAAGTGTTGGCCGATAGCCTCGCGCGGCTCGCCGATTTGCAGAGCCAACAAGCGGCGTTCGAACCCGCGCTCGCCAGCATTCAGCGAGGCCTCGGGTACGCCACTGACCCAAACTATTTCCGTGGCCACTTGCTCGAGACGGAGGGCCTCGTGGAAGAGCGTCGCGCTCACGCGCTCGAAACCAAGGACCCGACCGGCGCGCAGGCCGCAAAGCAGCGCGCGATCGCACTGCTCGAAGAAGCGATGACGGTGCAGGCAGGAGTCATCAAAGGTGCGACTCCGCTCGCCGCGTCCGCCGCGATTCCCGCAGCTTCCGCAGCGCCGCACTGAGTCCGCCTCACGTGCCCAGCACAACGCGGCGCGTCAAACAATTCGCGGATTGCGAAAAAACCCAGGGGACAGCTACACTTGCAGAAGTTTCCTCGGGGCAGAATATCGCGTGGCGCACAACCCCCATAGCCGCCTTCCTCGTCTGGTCGAGGGCATTGACCTGCGATCACTGCCGATTGGCCCGGCGGAGGCGTTCGTGCTTTCGCGCGTCGATGGCGTTGCGAGCGAACTCGAAATTGCCGAGCTCGCCGGCGTGGACGTCGCTGCCGTCGCCGCAACGCTCGAAGAGCTCTCGCAACTCGGCGCCATTTGGTTCGACCACGCCGCAGAAAGAACGCGGAGTCCGAGGCCCGCCCCGCGCCCATCCGGTTCGTTTCATCTCGGTCCGATCGTCGAAGCCGTGGGTAAAGCAGAACCGCACCATCCCGCGGCGGCCTTGTACGATCCGCGCGAGCTCGAAGAAGCCGTCGACATCGAAGAAGGCCGCAAGCGAACGATCCTCGACACCTTCTACGGGCTCGACAACTCGAACCACTACCAGCTGTTGAAGGTCGAGCCGACGGCCGACAAGCGCGCGATCAAAAACGCGTACTACGAGATCGTCAACGTCTTCCATCCGGACCGCTACTTCGGCAAAAACCTCGGGTCGTTCAAGGCCAAGCTCGAGCGCGTGTTTGCGCGGCTCACCGAGGCGCACGACGTACTGACGCGGCTCGCGCCGCGCGCCGAATACGACGCGTACCTCGCCTCGCTGCGCAAAACGCGCGATTTCGATCAACGCCTCAGTGAGTCATCGGTCGCGGCCGAGGTCTCCGAAATTCAGCGCCGAATCGAAGAAGAGGCGCGCGCAGCCGAACGCGCTCACGCGAGCAGTCCGGCGCCGGCGCCGGCGCCGATGCCGACGTCCAGCGTCCCACCGCGCACGGTGTCGCCCTATCCCTCGACGCCGAGTTCACAGCCGCGCATTCAGTCTCAGCGCCCGCTCGATCCCGATGCGCGCAAGCGCGCTCTAGCGCGCAAACTAGGCGGTCGAACGTTCTCAGGCAGCATCCCCGCGGTGAACGCGAGC
>Ga0105245_10000765_pt1 | contig 29089 bp, 23 predicted proteins | sample KBSM54metaG_FD_81523 | JGI IMG/M metagenome (GOLD analysis project Ga0105245, IMG submission 81523) | Miscanthus rhizosphere microbial communities from Kellogg Biological Station, Michigan, USA - KBS M5-4 metaG | ecosystem: Host-associated > Plants > Roots > Rhizosphere > Soil | place...
AAGGTCGTGTGCATCGGTGCGGGCGGGCTCGGCTCGCCGTCGAGCATGTACCTCGCTGCCGCTGGTGTCGGCACGCTCGGCCTCATCGACGACGATGTCGTCGACGCGTCGAATCTACAAAGGCAGATCCTCCACGGCACCGATCGCCTGAACACGCCGAAGGTCGACAGCGCCGAGCGCACGCTCAAGAACCTCAACCCCGACGTCCGTGTCGAAAAGCACCGCACGCGGCTGACCTCGGCGAACGCCGAACAGCTGCTCGCCGGCTACGACCTCATCATCGACGGCGCCGACAACTTCGCGACCCGCTACCTCGTCAACGACGTCGCCCTGAAGCTCGGCAAGCCGGTCATCCACGCCTCGATCTTCCGGTTCGAGGGCCAGCTCACGGTGTTCCCGGCGAACGGCTCGCCCTGCTATCGCTGCCTGTATCCGCAGCCGCCTCCGCCCGAGGATGCGCCGTCGTGCGCGGAGGGTGGCGTGCTCGGCGTCCTGCCCGGAACCATGGGGGCGCTCCAGGCGACCGAGGCGCTGAAGCTCGTCCTCGGCATCGGCACGAGCCTCGCCGGCCGCCTGTTGGTCTACGACGCGCTCGGTGCGCGGTTCCGCGAGCTGAAGCTGCGCCGCGATCCGAAATGTCCTACCTGCGGGGACGGCGTCGATCGCAAGAAGATCGCGCTCGTCGACTACGACCAGTTCTGCGCATCGCCACGCGGCGCGCGCCAATAGGCTAAAATCACCGGCGCTGATCGGCCCCGGACAAACCATCGGGAACTACCGCATCCTGAACAAGATCGGGACGGGCGGGATGGGAGCGGTTTATCTCGCCGAGCACCCGCAGATCGGCAAGAAGGTCGCGCTCAAGGTGATCCACCGCGAGCTCGCCTCGAACCGCGAGGTCGTCCAGCGGTTCTTCCAGGAAGCGAAGGCCGTCAACAAGATCGGCAACGAGCACATCGTCGAGATCCATGACTTCGGCGTGTCGCCCGAGGGCGACCACTACTACATCATGGAGTACCTCGAGGGCTCGAACCTCGCGTCGACGCTCAGCCAAGCGGCGGTGCTCGATATCCGCCGTGCGCTCCACATCGGTGCGCAGATCGCGAGCGCACTCGCAGCGGCGCACGCGGCGGGCGTGATCCACCGCGATCTCAAGCCCGACAACGTGATGCTGACGTCGCGGCTCGGCGATCAGGACTTCGTGAAGCTGCTCGACTTCGGCCTCGCGAAGATGTTCGCGGCGGGCAACGCGTCGGCGGTGAAGACCGCGGCGGGCGTGTTGCTCGGCACGCCGCAATACATGTCGCCGGAGGCGTGCGAGAGCCGGCCGAACCTCGATCACCGCACCGACATCTACGCGCTCGGCGTGTTGCTGTTCCAGATGATGACGGGCGTCCTGCCGTTCGACGGCGAGACGATGGGTGAGGTCCTGGTCAAGCAGGTCACCCAGCTGCCGCCGCCGCCGCGCCAGTACAACCCGAACATCCCGCCGAGCGTCGAGCAGATCCTGCTGCGCTGCTTGATGAAGCAGCCCGATGCACGGTTCCCGACGATGAACGCGCTGCGCGACGCGCTGCTCGATCCCGAGGGCTACCTCCATCGCTCACCGCCGGTCGCGCCCGCGCGCTCGCTCGCGCCGGGCGAGATCAAGGTCGATGCGAAGACCGTGATGGCGTACGCGGCCCAGCAGCAAGCGACGCGGATCGGCTTGGCGGGAGAGCTGCCACTCGTGTCGCCGCCGTCGCTGTCGGGCAACGCACAGCAAGCGACGATGATCAGCGATGGATCGTTGATCCCGCCGCGCAAGACGGTCGGCCCGGACCTGTCGATTCCACCGGCGCAGCTGAAGACGAACACGATGCGGATCGCGACGCCGCTCGGCTATTCGTCGCGCCCGACGCGCCGGGTCTGGCCGATCGTGCTCGTCGTCGCGCTCCTGCTCGGGCTGGGCGGCGGTGGGTTCGCAGTCGCCTGGTTCGGTCGCTCGTCGTCGCAACCGGTCGCCGCGGCCGGCGATGCCGCGCCTGCGCCGGCAGCGAAGCCAGATGCCGCGCCGGTGCAACACGTGGTGGCGGTGCCGATCGACGCGGCGCCGCGTCCCGATGCGACCGTCACCGCGACGGTGCCGCCCGATGCGGCAGTGCACGTGGCGACCGTGCCGATGGCGACCGTCGACATCGATACCGTGCCGACAGGCGCCGAAATCATCGGCCCCGACAACGCCGTCCTCGGCAAGACGCCCGCGAAGCTGTCGCTGCCGGTCGCCGCCACGCCGCTGACCGTGACGCTGAAATTGGCCGGCTATCATCCGAAATCGAAGCAGATCATCGTGACGGGAAACCTCGTGCTCGAGGTCCCGCTCGATCGGATGCCGGCGGTGATTCATCACGGCGGCGGCCAGGGCAGTGGAAAGCGCGGAAGCTCTGATGATCTCGAGCGCCCGTAGCGCGCTATAGTGGCCGCATGATCGTCGCCATCGTCGTCGGGCTCGTCGCGCTGCTCGCGACCGGCGTGCTCGCGGCCAAGGCAGCAGCGACCGAGGCGCGGCGCCACCGCGATCGCGCGCTCGAGGATGCGAAGATCGAAGCCGCGGCGCTGACCAAGGCCGCGCGCCTCGCGGCGGCCGCGCACAAGCAGCAGCTCGAGACCGAAGCGCGCGCCGAGGCACTCGACCAGATCGCGGCCGCCGACAACCAGCTCGCCGCGGCCGAGACGAAGCTGAGCGAACGCGAGGACAAGCTCGCCGAGCGCGAGTCCGAGATCCACCAGCAGTGGGACGCGATCGAGCAGCGCGAGGCCGCGCTCGATCAGATCCATCGCGACGTCCAGTCGCGCCGCGACCGCGCGAACGGGCTCGACCAGGACGTCCGCAAGAAGCGCGATGGCCTCCGCGGCGAGCTCGAGACCCGCGCCGGCATTCCCGTCCAGCAGCTGATCGCCGACATGTCGCGCCAGTGGATCGAGGACGCGCGCGCTCGTGCAGCCGCCGTCGTTCGCAACGTCGATCAGACCGCCGCCGATCCGACGCACGATCGCGAGGCGAAGCGCGTGATGGAGATCGCGGCGGCGCGCTGCTCGATGCACTTCCTGACCGAGCGCAACGTCTCGAACCTGCGCGTCGGCCCCGACATCGTCTCGATCTGCCTCGACAACAACTCCGCGATCCACGGCGCGCTCGAGCGCGTCGCCGGGGTCCAGCTCCAGGTCAACGACGACAAGGACGCGATCCGGCTCGAAGGTCTCGACGGCGTCGGCAAAGAGGTCGTGCGCCGCGCGCTCCATCGCTTCGTCAAGAAGCCCGAGTCGATCGACGATGCGCGCAAGGATCCCGAGGTGTGGGCGCAGAAGGCGCGCGAGCACCTCCATCAAGAGATCCGCGCGCTCGGCAAGAAGGCGTTCCAGGTGCTCGGCGTGCCGAAGGCGCATCCCGAGATCGTCGAGCTCGTCGGCGCGCTCAACTTCCGCACGAGTTACACCCAGAACCAATGGCTCCACGCCGTCGAAGCGAGCTTCCTCGCCGGCATGATGGCCTCCGAGCTCGGCCTCGACGCGCAGCTCGCCCGCCGCGCGACGCTGATGCACGACATCGGCAAGGCGCTGACCCACAAGATCGAAGGCAGCCACGCGGTGATCGGCGCCGACATCGCGCGCCGGCTCGGCGAGCCCGAGCTCGTCGCGAACGCGATCGGTGCGCACCACGCCGACGAGCCGTGCAACTCGGTCTACGCGTACCTCGTCGCCGCGTCCGACGCGATGAGCGGTGCGCGCCCAGGTGCGCGGCGCGAGCAGACCGAAGGCTTCAACACCAAGGTCGAGGACCTCGAGCGGATCGGCCTCGATCGCCGCGGCGTCACCCACGCACACGCGGTGCACGGCGGCCGCGAGCTCCGCGTCTACGTCCACGAGAACGAGGTGGACGATCTGGCCGTCGTCGAGATGTCGACGGAGATCGCGACGCGCGTCTCCGACGAGATGACGTTCCCCGGTCAGATCAAAGTGACCGTGATCCGCTCGTTCGAAGCGACCGCGACCGCGAACTGACACGGGCCGCATGAAGCTCTTCGTCCTGCTCGCGCTCGTCGCCGCATGCGACGAGACGCCGACGACGGCCCCGTGGAGGCAGGACGTGCTGGCCGTCCGGATCGACCAAGTAAGCTCGGCGAGCCGCTATCGCGAGCTCCGGGTCCAAGGCACGATCGCTGGCCCGTTCGAGGTCAGTGGCAGCGGCGCAGACCGGACGATCACGTTCTCTCTGGTCGACGGTACGGCGAGCGTCCGTGTCGTCGCGATCGGGATTCTGCCGGATCGGTTTCGCGAGCACATGATCGGGATCGTGCGCGGCGAGTGGAGTGAGGGAATCCTCCACGCGCATGCCGTGTACGTCGAGACGCCGGATTTCCCTGCTGCGCCCAAGACACTTCCGCCGTGAAGCTCAGAGCCGAGTAACGCCGCGATCGCGCCAGCTTGCACCGGCGCGACGGACGACCTCGATCAGCGTCGCTTCCGCGAGCTCGACATCGAGCACGTGGGTACCGAACGTGGTGCTGTATTCCGGCGCGTGAAGATCGACCGGGCTCTTGCGCGCCGACGGCACCTCTTCGACGGCGAGCATGCGCGCGTGATCGGCGGTGCCGACGCAGCGCGCCCGGTAGAGCCCGAAGTAGCTCGTGTACGTCGTGCCCTCCATGAAGATCGGGCTGAGCGACGCGGGCGCGGTCGGATCCGTCAGGTTGCCCGGGTTCACGCACATCTCCTCGTGTCCCGCCTCGTAGCCCGGATCGGGCACGGCGATGAAGCCGCCCGCGCGCATCGAGCGATACGCGATCACGCAGCCGGTCTCGCCGGCGGCGGAACACGTCGGGAGGTTCGCGAACGTGCCGCCGGTGCGCTTGCCGATCTCGACGACGAGGTTGCCGCCGAGCACGAGCGCGACGACGAGCCGCTTGCGCAACGCCTCGTCCTTGTCGAACCGATCGCGGAGGAGCCGGGTCACCATCTCGGCGCCTTGCGAGTGACCGATCAGGACGATGCCTCGATCGGGATGCTTCGCGGCGTACTCGTCGAACGCGGCGCGGACGTCGGCGTATGCGTTCGCGAGCCCTTCATCGGTGAAGGCGTCGTCCTGCGCGTACGTGCCCATCGTGATCTGGCGATAGAGCGGCACGTAGAGATCGCAGACCCGGCGGAACGGCATCGCCTGCATCGCGGTGACCTCGGCGATCGCCGATCGATCGCTGAAGTCGGTGTGATTGCCGACCCGGGCCGAGTGATCGACGGTCGGGTAGACGTAGAAGCAATCGATGCCGGTCGGCGCTGACTGCACGGTCTGCGCGGCGCCGTGCGAGCCGTTCGGGAGCTCGTCGATCATCTCGAGGTCGCGCGCGCACGGATCGGCCCGGCCGGGCAGGCACAGCCAGGCGCTGTCGGCGCGATAGGACATCGGGGCGAGCCCGCGATTTCCGCAGCCCGCGACAACCGCCAGGATGACCACGAGACCCTTCATGGGCTTTACTAAACCGCAGGTAGGTCCTTACGTGAAGGTGAGGTTTGGCCATTGACACGGCGTACCAGGCCGACCATAGTCCCCTCATCAACCCAGAACCTTACGTGAACGTAAGGGTTTGAAACCGATGGAAGCCACTGAATCCAAGCTGATGCGCGTCGGAGAGCTCGCCAAGGCGGTCGGAAAGACCGTCCGGGCGATGCACCTCTACGAAGAGCTCGGCTTGCTCGAGCCCCGGGCCCGGTCCGAGGGCGGGTTCCGGCTCTACGGCCCCGAGGCGGTCGACCGCATCCACTGGATCACGAAGCTCCAGGCGATCGGCTTCACGCTGGCCGAGATCCAGGGGTTCGTGAAGGACTTCCAGGGTTCGAAGTCCGCGCCCGAAGCGAGCGCGCGGGTTCACGCGCTGTTCGTGGAGAAGCGCCGCCAGATCCGCGAGCAGATCAATCAGCTCGAAGTGATCGAGAACGATCTAGATGAAGCGCTCGCGTACCTCGGGAGCTGCAAGCCGTGCTCGACCGAGCACGGACCGTCCGAGTGCGGCGAGTGCGATCACCAAGGTCACCGCAAAGGCGAAGCGCCACCGCTGTTCGCCGGTCTATCGAAGCGCGTTCCAGAGCGCGATAAGGACTTCGACGTCCCGGTCACCGTGCTCTTTCGCGAAGGAAACAACTGATGTCGTTGAAGCTGCCCATCTTCATGGATAACCAGTCGACCACCGCGGTCGACCCGCGCGTCGTCGAGACGATGCTCCCGTTCTTCACCGAGAACTACGGCAATGCGGCGAGCCGCAACCACGTGTTCGGCTGGACCGCCGAGGCCGCGGTCGAGAACGCGCGCGCGCAGGTCGCTGCTCTGATCGGCGGCGATGCGAAAGAGATCGTGTGGACCTCGGGCGCGACCGAGTCGAACAACCTCGCGATCAAGGGCGCCGCGAGCTTCTACAAGAAGCAGGGCAACCACATCATCACCGTCGAGACCGAGCACAAGTGCGTGCTCGATACCTGCAAGCGCCTCCAGCGCGACGGCTACGACGTCACGTACCTCCGTCCGATGAAGGACGGCACGGTGACGCCTCAGATGATCACCGACGCGATGACCGACAAGACGATCCTCGTCAGCGTCATGGCGGCGAACAACGAGATCGGGATCGTCCAGGACGTCAACGCGATCGGCGCGGCGATCAAGGCGAAGATCCCCAAGACGCTGTTCCACACCGATGCCGCGCAGGCCGCCGGCAAGGTGCCGTTCGACGTCGAGGCGGCGAAGGCCGACCTCGTCTCGGTCACGGCGCACAAGATCTACGGACCGAAGGGCATCGGCGCGCTGTGGGTGCGCCGCAAGCCGCGCATTCGCATCGACCCATTGCTCGACGGCGGCGGTCACGAGCGCGGCATGCGCTCCGGCACGCTGCCGGTGCCGCTGATCGTCGGCTTCGGCCGCGCGGCGGAGCTCGCGAAGGACGAGATGGCCGCTGAGGCGATCCGGCTGACCGCGCTGCGCGACCGGCTGTACCGCGGCATCACGTCGAAGCTGCCCGAGGTCTACGTCAACGGCACGATGGAGCACCGGCTCCCCGGCAACCTCAACATCTCGTTTGCGTTCGTCGAGGGCGAGTCGCTCCTGATGGCGCTCAAGGATGTCGCGGTGTCGTCGGGCTCGGCGTGCACGTCGGCCTCGCTCGAGCCGAGCTACGTGCTCCGCGCACTCGGCGCCGGCGACGACCTCGCGCACTCCTCGATCCGCTTCGGCATCGGCCGGTTCAACACCGAGGAGCAGATCGACTTCGTGATCGACCTCGTCGTGAAGGCGGTCGAGCGTTTGCGCTCGCTGTCGCCGCTCTGGGAGATGCACCAGGAAGGCATCGACATCAATTCGATCCAGTGGACCCCTCACTGATCCGGAAGCAGGAACACCATGGCGTACTCAGATAAAGTTCTCGACCACTACGACAACCCGCGCAACGTGGGCACGTTCGCCAAGGACGAAGGCGACGACATCGGCACCGGCCTCGTCGGCGCGCCGGCGTGCGGTGACGTGATGCGCCTGCAGATCAAGGTCAAGGACGGCCGCATCGCGGATGCGAAGTTCAAGACCTTCGGTTGTGGCTCGGCGATCGCGTCGAGCTCGCTCGCGACCGAAATGATCAAGGGCATGACGCTCGATCAGGCCGCCGAGATCAAGAACACCCAGATCGTGCAGGAGCTGAACCTCCCGCCGGTCAAGATCCACTGCTCGGTCCTCGCCGAAGACGCGATCAAGGCGGCGATCGAGGACTACAAGAAGAAGCACGCGAGCAAGTAGCCATGGAAAGCGCAGCTCACAGCGAAACCGCGAAGCCGGCACCCGCCGAGGCCAGGGCGATCTCCAAAAAGGAGGTCGTCGTGACCGAGGCCGCGGCGCAGGAGATCGCGAAGCAGCGCGCGAAGCGCGGCACGCCGAATGCGCGGATCCGGGTGGGCGTGCGCGGTGGTGGCTGCACCGGGTTCACGTACGTGTTCGAGTGGGCCGACGAGCCGAAGCCGACCGACAGCATCTTCAGCGCGGAGATTCCGGGCGGCGAGCAAGTCGGCATCGTCGTCGACCCGAAGTCGCTGGTCTATCTCGGCGGCATGACGCTCGACTTCGTTCGCGGGATGATGGGCCACGGCTTCAAGTTCAACAATCCGAACGCCAAGGGTTCGTGTGGCTGTGGAGAGTCCGTCCAGTTCTAATTTCTTCGAGCTGCTCGGCCTGCCGGCGCGGTTCGATCTCGATCCCTCGCTGATCGAGCGCGCGTTCTTCGATCGCTCGAAGGAGCTGCACCCCGATCGGTTCGCGAGCGCGCCGGCGGCGGAGCGCGTTGCCGCGCTGTCGCGGTCGCGTGCGCTGAACGACGCGTACCAGACGCTGAAGAAGCCGGTCGGTCGCGCGCAGTACCTGCTCGAGCGCGCTGGCGTCACGATCGGTGACAACGAGCGCCTCGATCCCGCGCAGATCATGGAAGTGCTGGAGGCGCGCGAGGAGCTCGCCGAAGCGCGCGCCGCGGGGAACACCGCGAAGATCGAGCAGCTCCAGACCGCGATGCGTACGAAGCGCGCGGCGGCACTCTCGGACCTCGAGAAGGCGTTTGCCGCGGACGACACCGCCGGCGTGAAGGCCACGTTGATTTCCCTGCGCTACATCGATCGCTATCTCGAAGAGTGCGACGCCGCGCTGGACGAGGAGTAGCGATGCTGTTGCAGATTTCCGAGCCTGGCGAGTCGCAGATCAAGGAGGCGTGCAAGCAGCGCGTCGTCGGGATCGATCTCGGCACCACGAATAGCCTCGTCGCGTACGTGGCGGATGGCTCGCCGATCGTGATCGGTGAGGACCCGATCGTGCCGTCGGTGGTGAAGTACGCCGGTAAGGATGTTGTCGTCGGTCGCGAGGCCGTCGGCGTGGATGGTGCGCTCGCGTCGGTGAAGCGGCTGATCGGCCGCGGCATGAAGGACATCGAGAGCGTCAGGAAGCTGCTGCCGTACGAGCTCGTCGGCGACGACCGCTCGGTCAAGCTCGTGGTCGACGGCAAGGAGGTCTCGCCCGTCGAGGTCTCCGCCGAGATCCTCAAGTCGTTGAAGCTTCGCGCCGAAGCGGCGCTGGGCGGTCCGATCGAAGGCGCGGTGATCACCGTGCCGGCATACTTCGACGACGCGCAGCGCCAGGCGACGCGCGATGCCGGCCGGCTCGCGGGCCTCGAGGTCATGCGGCTGATGGCCGAGCCGACGGCGGCGGCGGTCGCGTACGGGCTCGATCGCGGCTCGCAAGGCATGTACGCCGTGTTCGATCTCGGCGGCGGCACGTTCGACATCTCGATCCTGAAGCTCGTCGAGGGCGTGTTCGAGGTCCGCGCGACCGGCGGCGATAGCGCGCTCGGCGGCGACGATCTCGATCGTGCGATCGCGACCGGTATCGTGCCCGAGCTCGCGACGCTGCCTCGCGCGGAGGTTACGAAGCTCGTCGCCGAAGCGCGCCGCGTCAAGGAAGCGCTCACCGACCGCGAAGCCGAAGCGTTCGCCGGCAAGAACGTCCGCGTCGACCGCGCGCAGCTGCGCGAGTGGGCGAAGCCGTTGCTCGAGCGCTGCCTGAAGGCGTGCCGCCGCGTCTTGAAGGATGCCGAGCTCACGCGCGAGCAGCTCGACGGCGTGATCCTCGTCGGTGGCTCGACCCGCTCGCCAGTCGTGCGCGAAGCGGTCGCCGAGTTCTTCGCGAAGCAACCGCTCGCCGACCTCGATCCCGATCAGGTCGTCGCGCTCGGCGCGGCGGTCCAGGCCGACGTGCTCGGCGGTGGCGAGCAGCAGGTCGTGCTGCTCGATGTCGTGCCGCTGTCGCTCGGCGTCGAGATGATGGGCGGTGTCGTCGAGAAGCTGATCCATCGCAACACGACGATTCCGACCGGCGCGACCCAGACGTTCGCGACCTACGCCGACAACCAGACCGGGTTCGACATCCACGTCCTCCAGGGCGAACGGGAGACCGCCGATGCGTGCCGGTCGCTCGCGCGGTTCACGCTGCGCGGTGTGCCGCCGATGATCGCGGGCATGGCGCGCGTCGAGATCACGTTCCTCGTCGACGCCGATGGCCTGCTGAAGGTCATGGCGAAGGAGCTGACGACCGGCAAGGAGGCCTCGATCGAGGTCAAGCCGTCGTACGGCCTCTCGGACGAAGAGGTCGAGCGCATGCTGATCGAATCGTTCGAGTTCGCCGAGACCGACCTCGCGCTCCGCAACCTCCTCACGGAGCGCGTCGAGGCCGAGCGAATCCTCGCGGCGACCCGCGGTGCGTTCGTGAGCGATGCCGCCGCGAGCGAGCACCTCCTCGATCCCGAGGTTCGCGTCGCCGGCGATGCCGCGATGCAGGCGCTCGAGACCGCGATGGCCGGCGACGACCACCTGAAGATCCGCGCGGCGATCGAGCAGCTCGATCTCGCGACGAAACCGTTCGCGCAAGCTCGCATGAATCGCGCGGTCGAGGCACAACTTCGCGGCCTCACGCTCGACGAGGCCGAATCCCAGGTGAGCCACTAACATGCCGCGCGTACGCTTTCTCAACCCTCACGGGATCAAGTCGACCGGTCCGCTCGAGATCGAGGTCAAGCGCGGTGAGTCGATCCTCGAAGCCGCCGAATCGTGCGGCGCGCGCGTCGGTCACGCCTGCGGTGGCAACCTCGCGTGCTCGACGTGCCACGTCTACGTACAACAGGGCCTCGATTCCTTGCCGGAGATCCACGACAAGGAAAACGACATCATGGACAAGGCGTTCGACGTGCGCCCCGAATCGCGCCTCGGCTGCCAGGCCAAGCTCGGCGACGAGGATCTCGTGATCGAGATCAGCGAAGAGTCGCTGAAGGCGTGGCTCGACGAGAATCCCGACGAGCGCAAGCGCGAAGCCGCGGAAGCGCAGGCACGCCGCGCGGCCGCGAACGCCTGATCACCACGCGATGACGTGGAATTGATCGCTCGGGACGCCGCAGGCGTCGCTGGGCGAGCGATAGGCGAGTTGGACGACGACAACCGATAGCTGCGGTGCGTGATACGCGGCGCGCAGGAACGACGGAAAGTTGCAGGCGCCCGCCGTTGATTGGTGCAGTGGCGCGAGCCACGCGTGACCGTCGCGGGTAAACACGGGCCGATCCTGGTTGTGGCGGAACACGTGGAGGTGGTCGCCGTTCCAATCGATGTCGAGGCCGTCGCCCATCGCGAGGTGGGTTGGCGTCGAATCCGCCGGCGGCTGGATCTCGAGCGGACCCATCGGCACGAGGTCGTGCATGCCGTGCAGCTTCGCGAGCTCGGCGTTCGCATCGGAGATCCGGTGGAGCAGGGCATTGCTCGGATTGCCACCCGGCGCGAGCGACTCGTACTCGTTCGGCGTCATCACCTGGATCGTCTCGACCGTCGTGTCGGTGCGATCGCGGACCTCGATCCGGAGGTTCGCGTAGCCGCGCTCGTCGGTGATCCGGATCGGCACGACTACAACCTCGCCGGCCTTCGCGACGGCGGGCAGGGCGTCGGTCGCGAACGCGCGATCCTTCCACTCGATCACCGGTGGCGGCGTCTGCCGTTTCGGAACCTCGAACGCGCTGCCGGAGAGCGTGTCACCCTTCGCCGGAGAGGGAGCCGACGCACTGCCACCACCGCACGCGCCAAGGCCGAACGCGATCGCGACGAGCGTGCGCATGGCTTACTCGACGAGCTTCAGGTGCGTGGTGCGCTTCGCGCGCTGCGGCTCGACGGCGGCGGCGGCCTCGACCGGCGGAATCGCAGCCGCCGCAGGCTGATCACCGGAGCCCGTGAGCACGTCTTCGGGGACATCTTCCGGCCACACCGTGCCGCGCTGCTCGCCCTCGACCATCGCGGCGTAGACCGCGGTCCACGGCAGGACGACGTGGAATGGCGAGCCGCCGAAAGTCAGCGTTCCGGAGATCGCGTCGTCGTCGACGGAGAGATCGCGGATCGCGGGCTGGAGGGAATAGCCGAAGCGAAGCACGAGCGACGCGTCGGCGCGAAACCTCGGCGGCACCGCGACCTCGCTGCGGCGCGCATCGACGTGAACGAGCACCGGGCCGCGCGACAGGAGCTGCTCGAGCGTGCGGCGCTTGTCGGGCGCGCTCGCATCATCGTCATCGCGAAGCGCACCGATCGTCTCGACCTCACCGTGCGGCTTACCGACCAGCTCGACGAACTCTTCCGCGGTCATGAGGCCCGCATCGACCGCGTCGCGCAGGATGCCTTCGGGACGATCGCCGGCGGCGGCGGTGACGCGCTCGACCGTGCGCTCGCAGCGCGCTGCGTGACGGAGCACCGCGCCGTGGGCCGCGAGTGCCGAGTGCGCGCCCGAGCGCCAGCGGGCGAGAGCGCGCTCGACATCGACGAGGGACGTCGAGACGCGATGTTCGATCAGCGCCGTCACCACCGTTTGGAGACGGGCCAAGGTTTTCGGGTCGCGCTCGATCATCGTGGGAGGGGTTACCTCGGTTATGCGGCTCGCTCAAGTCCGAAAAGCAGTGAACTAAGCGTGCGCATGAGCACGTCGTCGTGGACGTTTACATTGACGGCGACGGCGACGTGGAGGTAGTCGCCACCGTGATCGCGTGAGTGACACGTCACGTCATCACGTACGATCGTGGAGTCGTTCCCCAGTCGTGATCGCGATGTGTCAGCACGCGAGAAACACGAACGCGGTCGTTCGTACGACGGTGGCGACCACGTGCCACGTCGCCGTCGCCGTCGAGGTCGAGACCACGACTACGCTCTTGCGGGCAGATGCACGCGCACGCCGCATGCAGCGGGGACGCCAGGGCACGGCGGAGCGAGCTTCTCGAGCTCGATCATCACCGCGGCGCGCGGATAGAGATCTTGGATCTTCTCCGCGATCGCACCTGCGAGTGCTTCGAGCAAACGAAACGTCGACTTCGTTCCCAACGCGACGACGATCTCGCTGACCTTGAAGTAGTCGACGGTATCGGCGATCCGATCCGACTTCGCTGCCGCGCCGAGCTCGAGCTCGAGCGTCAAGTTGACGCGAAAGCGCCGGGTGCCGCGCCGCTCCGCCGCGGAGTAGCCGTGGTTGCCCTCGAATTCGAGGCCACGCACGAAGACGGAATCCATGCGCGGACCCTACACCGAGTTACAATCGCTGCCATGCGGTGCGCGTGGATTGTCTTCGTCGCGGGATGTTGGTCGTCGCCGCCGAGCACGCCCGCGACCACGCAGCCCGCTGGGCTCGTGATCACGCAGCATGGCTGGGGCCCGATCAACGCGGCGACCGTCGCGACGCTCGCGAACCTGCGGGCGCTGTTTCCCGCGTATCGCGTCGTGCCGGTCAACGATCCCCAGCTCGAGTACGACATCTTCGACGGCAAGCAGAAGCTCGGCTTCGTCGTGATCAACGAAGACGCGAGCGTGTTCAACGTCCACGCGACCAGCAACAAGATCCGGGTCGAGGACCGGACCTGGCGTGCCGGCGAGCCATTTCAGGACTCGAAGGCGCTGACCCACTGCGAGTGCTGGGGCGCGAACCCGACCTGCTACAAGACCGGCGAGCACATCGCCGTGAACTTCGATCGCTCGTGCCTCGACGGCGATGGCGATCTGCGAGAGCTACGCGCACTCGACGGGCTCGTCATCCAGCGCGTGATCTGGAGCGTCGAGCCATTTGGCCCCGCCGCCGATACGACCCCGGCCGGGGACGCCGACGGAGATGAGACGCCCTGATTTGTCGTCGGCGGCCCGACGCTGAGTGGTATGGTGGCAGGATGCGGGCGCGCGGTATCCTTCTAGTGACGCTTCTCGGTTGCGGTGGCGGCTCGCATCCAGCACAAACGGACGGATCGCCAGCGCAGTCAGATGCGGCCGTGTCGGATTCGCACCAGGCGGATGCTCCAGCGGATGCAGGGAGCGGAAACGTGATCGCCAAGAGCGGTTCGCGACTCAAGCTCACGTGGTTGACCACGCCGGATGGAGTTCGCGTCCCATTCGAGTCGCCGTTCGCGTTCTTCGATTCCGAGCGCAACGAACGATGCGTTCGTTACCCCTGGTCCGATGGCACCTTGCGCTGCACGCCAGCGCTCACCTCGGACTACGTCTCGGGTCTCGCCTACACGGACAGCGCGTGCACGACGCCGATCATCCAGACCGGGACCGCCGGGACGACGCAGTCCTACTTTGCGCAATACGCACCATCGGGTGGTCTCGGTGTGCTGTACACGCCGGGAACCGAGGTGACCACCCATCCCTCCATGCTTTGGACCTTGGTGAACGGCGCGTGCGGCAACCCGACACCGGTGGGAACCATCGACTCGGACCACCGATACTTCAACGGGGTCAGCGTTCCGAGCACGGCGTTTGTCGAGCTCACGCAAGTCACCGCGTCGGGGAGCGATCCGTTGGAGCCGATTACGTATCAGTCCGCGGACGGGGTGCTGTGGCCAACCGATAGCGCCTATTCGACGGCGACGAACACGACATGCGCGCTCGGCGACACGTTCACACCGTCGGTCGGTGCGTGTGGTTCGTTGACGCTCTCGAGGGTGTATGACACCACGAGCACGACCCGCCTGCGGCGGATCGATCTGACGTACCCACCATCTTTCGTGCACTACGATCACTTCATGCACGACACGGTGCTCGGTACCGACTGCGCGTTCACCAGCGACCTTGGAAACGGCACCGCCGTGTGTGGCCCGTGGCCGACGCACCAGATCGAGATCACGCCGCTATTCTCGGATGGCGCTTGTGCCAACCCGGTCAACGTCATCGAGATCATCCCACCCGACGTCGTCAGCGCCTATGCGTATCGTCAGCCGCAAGGGCAGCTGGAAGAGTTTCATCGCGTCGGCGCGCTCCATCCCGGGATGTTGTACTGGGGAGCACCTGGCTCGTGCGAGCGGTACACGGGTGAGGAAGCCCCGCCGAACGCCGTGTTCTACGACGTCGATCCCGCAGTCATCGGATGGGATCAGTTCGGATCGGGCACGATCACGATCGACCCGTGACTAGGCCTCGGCGTCTTCGGACTCGGCGTCTTTGACCTTCTGCAGCTTCTTCTTGATCATCTGGCGCTTCAGCGGCCCGACGAAATCGACGAGCAGCTTGCCGGTCAGGTGATCGTTCTCGTGCAGCAGGCAGCGGGCGAGCAGGCCTTCGCCGCTCATCTCGAATGTCTTGCCGTCGATCCCGAGCGCGCGGACGCGCGTGCGCATCGGCCGCTTCACCTTGATGTAGATGTCGGGGAACGACAGGCAGCCCTCTTCGCTGTCCTGGATCTCGTCGCTCGACTCGAGCACCTCGGGGTTGATGAACGCGACCGGCGGGTCGTTCTCGGTCAACCCGGCGAGCTTGGGCTCGACGATGAACATCTTGCGGTTGTCGCCGATCTGGAGCGACGCCATGCCGAGGCCATTCTCGGCGTACATCGAGTCGCACAGGTCGCGGTAAAGCTCGCGGACCGAGTCATCGATCGTAGTGACCTCGACCGTCGGCTCGCGGAGCCGCGCATCGGGCCAGATCACGGTCGGGCGGACTGCCATGACAGTCGCCACCTTACCATTTGCGGGGCGTCCTGACAGCGCATTGACAAGGCTCCGGCGGGGGGCCATACACGCCCCCAGCAGATGCTTGAGAGGTACTCCGAGGCCCGGTTGCCGACCCCGTACGGCGAGTTCCGCGTGGTGGTCTACCGGACCGGCCAGCCCGGCGGGCTCGGCGCCACCGCGGTCGGCCTGGTCGACGAGGAGCACGTCGCGATGGTGCTCGGCGATGTCAAAGGCGCCGACGTCCGCACCCGCGTCCACTCGTCGTGCTTCACCGGCGAGGTCCTGCACTCGCTGCGCTGCGACTGCCGCGCCCAGCTCGATGCGGCGCTCGAGAAGATCGGCCGCGAGGGCCGCGGCGTCGTCGTCTACATGGTGCAGGAAGGCCGCGGGATCGGCCTCGGCAACAAGGTCCGCGCGTACGACCTCCAGGACCAGGGCAAGGACACGGTCGAAGCGAACCTCGAGCTCGGGTTCGAGGCGGATCACCGATCGTATGCGATCGCGGCCGATATCCTGCGCGACCTCGGCGTGACCTCGGTCCGGCTGATGACGAACAACCCGGCGAAGCGCCGCGGTCTCGAAGAGGCCGGCATGACGGTCTCCTCGCTCGAATCGCACCACGCCGGTGTGACCGAGCACAACGCGCAATACCTCGAGGCGAAGCGCGAGAAGATGGGCCATCTACCGTGATCACTGAAGACCAAGTCAAAGCCGCGCTCGCTACCGTCATCGATCCCGCATTCGAGCACGACATCGTGACCTACCGGATCCTCCGCACGTTCGAGATCCAGGGTGACGACGTTCTCGTTCGCCTCGATATCCCGACGCACGCGTATCCGGTCACGCTGCGCCGCGAGCTCCAGCAGCGGATCGAAGCCGCGCTGAAGCCGGTCGGCGCGAAGCGCGTCACCGTCGTCGCCGACGTCAACACGGCGTTCACACCCGCGCCGAGCGACAAGGCGGTGCTGAAGGGGCCGAAGAACGTGATCGCGGTCGCCGCCGGCAAGGGCGGCGTCGGCAAGTCGACGGTCGCCGTCAACATGGCGCTCGCGCTCGCGAAGCACGGCGCGAAGGTCGGCCTGCTCGATGCCGACGTGTTCGGCCCGTCGATCCCGACGATGCTCGGCTCGCCCGAAGTGCCGGCGCAGGCGTCGAAGGACTCGCGGATCATCCCGGCGTCGATGCACGGCCTGCGGGTCGTCTCCGTCGGCTTCTTCGTCGACAAGGACGAGGCGGTCGTGTGGCGCGGCCCGATGGTTCACCGCCTGCTCCAACAATTCCTCGGCGATGTCGACTGGGGTGATCTCGATTACCTCGTGTGCGATCTGCCGCCCGGCACCGGCGACGTCCAGCTATCGCTGTCGCAGCTGATCCCGATCGCGGGAGCGGTGATGGTGACGACGCCGCAGGAGGTCTCGATCGTCGATGTCGTGAAGGGCATCGCGATGTTCGAGAAGGTCGAGATTCCGATCCTCGGGATCGTCGAGAACATGAGCTACTACAAGTGCCCGGCATGCGGGCACACCGACGAGATCTTCAGCCACGGCGGCGGCAAGCGGCTCGCGCAGGAGATCGGGACAAAGTTCTTCGGCGAGATTCCGATCGACACTCGGATCCGGTTCGGTGGCGATGCGGGCGTACCGGTCGTGATCTCGAGCCCGGACTCCGAGAACGCGGCGCGGTTCATGGATCTCGCGACCAAGGCTGCGCTCGAGATCGCGCGCGGCGTGCTGTCGAAGCCGAAGCGATCGCCGCGCCTGGCCGTCATCAAATAGTCACGCACTCCGGACGATCCGGTGAGGCGGTTTCGCTAGGCTGACGATGCTTTGGGGGAAAGCACGCGCCTGGCGTACGCCGATCTCGAGCGCGCGATCGCGGTCGGAGATCCGCAGCTCGGCGCGCTGATCGTTCGCTACCTCGAGCAGAGCGACCCCAGCGCCGGTCAGCCGGAGCTCGATGTAGGAATCCAAGATGCGATTGCCGTCGAGGTTCCGACCGGCGCGCTCACGTTCGAGGCGTTGAAGACCGGCCTGTCGGCGTACGGCATGCGCGGCAAGAACGCGACGGAGAAGAAGCTCGCGCGGCGCGAGGCGTTCGCCGCCGCTGAGGGCTCGCCGTTCGCGCCGCCGCGGCTGCGGCTCGGCAAGATGCTGCTCGGGCTCTACGAGCAGGGTACGCCGGCGGCTCGCGCGGCCTTGCTCGAAGTGATCGCGCGCGCACCGATCAAATGGGGCGTGTGGCAGGGCATGAAGTCGATCTACAAGCTCGCCGAAGAGCGCCACGACGCCGCGTTGTTCGGCGCGCTCGCGTGTCGGTTCGATCGCCAGCAGGGTGGGGCCGGCGAGATCGGCGGCGGAACGTTCATGTACCTCAAGCGGCGTGCGTGGCGGTATCTGCGCTTGCTCGGCCGCGCGCTGCCCGAGGCATACGCGACGTTCTGCGTCGAGGTGCTACGCAACTATCCCGCGGATCAAGGGCGCTATCAGTCGTCGCTCGTCGCCGCGCACATCTGGGCCCACGAGGACATGCGCTGGGTCCGCGGCACGAGTGGGTTCTCGCCGCCGACCGGCGATGCGGTCCTCGCGAAGCGCGCGTTCCCTGCGGCGTGGAAGTTGTCGCCGGCGCCGCTGTTGCGGTTGCTCGAGAGTGCCGAGAACGACGGCGTGTGTGGCTGGGCGATCGATTCGTTGCGCGGAGATCATCCGCTCGCGCTCCGCGCCGTCGAGCCGGCGTGGCTGGCGCGGCTCGGGATGCGCCCGTTCGCGGCGATCCACGCGTTCGTCGTGAAGCTGTTGAAGGACAGCCCGGAGTTTCATCAATCGAAGCTGCGCGGCCTCGGGCTGCACGATCTGGTGCTCGGCTTCCTGCGCTCGCCGGCACCGGATGCCCAGGCGTACGCGATCGAGTATGCGGCGGCGCACGCGCCGGAGATTCCGGTCGCGGAGCTCGTCGAGCTCGTCGAGCAAGGGTCGGCCGCGGTCAAGACGTTCGCGGCGGCGCGGCTCGAGCAGATGACGCCGCAGCAGCTCGGCCTCGCCGTGCTCGCGCGGCTTCTGGTCCAGGCGGCGACGCCGTGGGCCGGTGCGAAGCTCGCACAGGGGTTCTCGCCGAACGAGATGGCGGCCCAGATCTTCATCGATACCGCGGCGCGCGGTGCGAACGCGTACAACGCGCTGGTCAAGTGGTGGAACGACAAGCACGCGACGATTCCCGCGGGCTACTTCACCGCAGCGCTCGACGATCCGCGGTTCGCGAACGACTACGCGTTGCGCCAGCTGACCTCGAGCTTCTTCTCCGAGCTCGCGAAGCGCACGGCGCGCGAGATCGGCGTGCCGTGGATCAAGAAGTCGCTCGAGGACGCGCGGCGCACCGGCTACGTCTCGAACTGGCTCGCCGCGGGCATGCTGGCGGGCGCCGACCTCGATATCGACTGGCTGAAGGCGCTCGTCGCCAAGCCGCGGCTCCGGCCGATCGCACTGCGGACGCTCGCGGATCGTCGTCTCGTCGAGCCGAGCCGGATCGGCCTCGGCTGGTTGCTCGAGCTCGCGCGCTCGACCGAGCCGGATCTCGCGGGGTTCGCGCAGCGGATGTTGCTCGAGAGCTTCGAGCCGCGCGACTTCGGCGGCGTCGACAAGATCTGGGAGATGGCGACGGGCAAGAAGCAGCCCGAAGCCGTCCGCACGTTCGCGGCGACGTACTTGAAGGCGCACCACCCGGAGCTCGGGCCGCGCCTCGCCGAAGCGAAGGCGCTCGGGATCCAGCCGCGGCTCGGCCACGACGCGTATGCGCTCGCGCGGATCCGGCCGCTGCTCGACGACGATCGCGCGGACGTCCGCCGCCTCGCGGTCGCCGTCACCGGAGAAGAGATCGAGCGGTGGAACGATAGCGACCTCGTGTACGAGCTCGCGAGCTCGCCGCATCGCGAGCCGCGCGCACTCGGCAGCGAGCTCTTGCTCGGCGTGATCGTGGAGCCGAGCGAAGGTGCGAACGTGCGTCGCGTGCCGGCCGCGTGGGTCGACGGCCGCCGGCTGTTCCAGCTCGCCGAGAGTGCGCAGAAGGCGGCGCGCGAGGTCGCGCTGACGCTGATCCGCCGGCTCTACGATCGCGTCGGTGGCGCCGAGCGCCTCGCGTGGTTGATGGACGCGCCCGAGCGCGACGTCCGGTTGTTCGCGGTGCGGCTGTTCTGGGACCGCCACCGGCCGCGCGAGCTGCCCGACGGCTTTGTCCCGCGCAAGCAGGTCGGCGCCAGCGTCGGCACGCAGCGGTTCGCGGATCTCGCGGCGCTGCGCCAGTTCGCGCGCGTCGTGCTGTTCGGGTTGCCGCCCGGCCGGATCGGCGAGCGCGATGCGCCCGTCGTCGGAGCGCCCGTGCCGGAGCGTCCGCTCGCGGCATCCGTCGCGAAGAAGCGGCTGATCGAGGCGCTGCGCGATGCCGCGCTCGAGGATGTCGACCTCGCACGCGCGATCACGCCGGTGCTCGAGGAGATGTCGTCGTCGATCGCGAAGGGCGAGTGGCAGGCGAGCATCCAGGCGCTGACCCAGTTGCGTGCGCATCACGCGGAGCTGGAGACCGGCCCGTGATCTTCGGACCCTGGGTCGAGCGGCTCGAAGCGATCGCGGTGTCGAACGCGCTGATCGCGAGCGCGGGCTTTCGCGACGCGGTCGGCGTCGCCGGCTCGCGTGCGCACGTCGTCCCGCTGACGGTCCTCGACGGCAAAGGCACCGGTTGGTCGCTCGATTGCGGCGCCGCGGTCCGCGCGCTCGGGTTTGTCGGCGAAGACCTCTTGCTCTCCGGCGGCGACGACGGCCGGCTGATCGCGTGGGACGTCACCGGTCAGAAGCAATTGGGCGGGTTGCACTTCCCGGCACCGGTCCGCGCGATCGCGGTCGATGCGAACGTCGCGAAGGCGCTCGCGGGAATGATCGCGATCGGCACCGCCGACGGCATGCTGCACGTGCTGCCGTTCCAGATCGCGAATGGCGCACCGCAGTTCGGCGCGCCGGTAGGTCGCAAGATCTCCGAGGGTACGGTCTACGCGACGTGCATCGATCCAGCGGGGCTCGTCCTCGCCGGCACCGCTGAAGGTCAGCTGTGGATCGTGCCGGCGAACGATCCGAACGCGCACGCGCGCGCCGTCTCGCCCGGTGGCGATGGCGGGATTCGCGCGATCGTCGCGGTCGGCGATGGCCGCGCCGCCGTCGGCTGCGGCGACGGTTCGCTGCGCACCTGCTTCGTCGTCGGCGATGTCGAGGCGACCGATCGCTCGGGCGATCACGGTCATGAGGGTGCGCTGCGCGGGCTCGCGCTCGGCCCGCTGATCGTCGATGCGAACGGCCGCGAGCTGCCTCGCCGGCTGTTCAGCGCCGGCGAGGATGGCACGCTCAAGTCATGGCTGCTCGACGGGCGCCAGCGACCGCGCACGCTCGAGCCGAAGCTCGGGCCGCTCACCGCACTGGCGTTCCAGCCCGTCGCCGTCGCGATCGCGGGGCAGAAGGCGGGCGTGGGTCGGCTATGGTTCGCGTCGAGCGACCGCGACGTCGGCGCGCTCGTCCTCACCGGTGAAGGCGAGCCGGGCGATCTCGCGAAGCTCGGCTCCGATCTCGATCGGTTACAGGCCGAGCTCGAAGATCCGCGCGCCGCCGTCAAGGTCAAGCTCGCTGCGGTCGACGCGCTCGCGAAGCTGGCCGAGGACGAAGCGCGGATCCAACTCGACAAGGTCGTCGTGTCGTCGGCCGCGACCGAGGTCCGCGCAGGTGCGATCAAGGCGATCGTCGCATCGCATCGCCGCGCGAGTCGGCCGGCGCTGCGTTCGGCGCTCGCGGCCGCGATTCCCGAGCTCCGACTCGGCGCATTCGCCGCACTGCTCGCGCTCGATGCGGACCAGCCGCTGTCCGCGATCCGCGTCGGTCGTGCCGCCGGCGCGGAGGACGTCCGGATCAAGGCGGTCGAGGCGCTGATTCCACTCGCGGCGGGCTCGGTGATCGCGGCCGGGATGATCGCGGATGCGCTGCGCGATGCATCGCCGAACGTCCAGCGCGCCGGGTTTCGCGCGCTCCGTCAGATCTTGCCGCCGCTCGAGGCGGTGCGTACGGCGCTCGCACGCGGCACGCCCGAGGTCCGTGGCGAGGCGCTGCTCGTCCTCGGGTTCGTGATCCGCGCGTCGACCGATGCAACCGCGCGCGCCCTCGCGCTCGGCGCGTTCGATGACGATGACCCGCGCGTTCGCGGTGCAGCGTTCCTCGCCGCCGTGATGCAGCAGCCGCGCCTCGCGTCGGTGCTGTACGCGCGGGTGCCGACGATCAAGGAGTCGTTCGATCAGGTCGCGCAGCAACTCTCGACCGCGCTGAACCTCGGCCCTGCGGTCGATCCGAAGGACCTGATCGATGGCGAGCTCGAGCCGCTGTTCGCGTCGCTCGCGTGTCGCTCGGCGGATGCGGCGATCCGCGGCGCGGGTTGCCTGCTCGCGCTCGGTGATCCGCGCGCGGTAGGTGCGGTGCTCCAGCTGACGCGCGAGCCCGATCCAGCGCTCCGCCGCGGCGCGACCGGCAACCTCGTCCTCGCGATCGCGACGTGGCCCGATGACGATCGGCTGACCGCGCGACTGATCTGGCTGCTCGACGACGCCGATGCCCAGGTTCGCGCGTTCGCGTTCGACGCGCTCGCGAAAGCGGCAGCTGGACGCGGTCCGCGCGCCGAGCTCGATCTCGCGGAGCTCGCACTGCGCTGCAGCCAGGAGGACATTCGCGTCCGCGCGCAACAGATCCTCGTGCGCGTCGGTGCCCCCGGCGCGACGGGCGGTCTCCACGAGATCGCGGACAAGCTGCTCGGCGACGCGCTCGACGACGAGGCGGCGAAGGTTCGCAGCGAAGCGTTTCGCACGCTGTGGGCGTGGCACACGAGCGATCCGCAGACCCCGATCGCGCGCGGTGCGGCGAGCCGCCATGGCGACCTGCGCGGCCAGGTCGTCAGCGAGATCGCGCGCCGCCGCCAGGCGAAGCAGTCGACCGCCGAGATGGATCGCCAGCTGCTCGCGCTGGTGAAGGATCCCGTTGGTTCGGTCGGACTCGCGGCGTACGGCGTGCTGAGCCAGCAGCCCGACGACGGTACGAAGCTCGCGGTCGCACCGGAGGTGGTTCTCGCGGCGATGGCGTCGCCGGTTCCAGCGGTGCGCGCGGCCGGTGCCACCGGTGCGAGGGAAGCGCCGGCCTCGGCCGTGCGGACGCGCCTGGTCGAGCTCGTCAAAGAAGACCGGCCGGAAGTTCACATCGCGGCGATCGAAGCGCTCGATGTTGTCGCGCCGAACGATGCGGAGGGCTTCGCGCTCGCGTTCGCGTCGCTGTTCTGGAACCTGCAAGTTCGCGCCGGCGAGCTGTGCGGTGCGCGCCGCGATGCGCGTGCAGTCGCGCCGATGCAGCGGATTCTGTCGATCCCGAAGACCGACATCAACCGGCCGCCGGATCCGATCCGCCAGCGCGCGGCGCGAGCGCTCGCGGATGTCGGCGATCCGTCGGCGATTCCGTTCATGCAAGGCCTCGTCGACGACGAGGACGGCATCGTCCGCGAGATGGGCGCCCGCGGTGTGGCGACGGCGGCGCGACTCGGCAGCGAGCCAGCGTTGATGGCGCTGCTCGGTCACGCCGACCTCGCGGTGCGCTCGTGGGCAGGTGAGGGGCTCGCGAAGCTCGGCGACCTCCGCGCGTTGCCGGTGCTCGCGGGCACGCAGCGCCACGATCATCGGCCGCTGCGGATCGGCGCGATCGCCGGCTTCGTCGCGCTCGGCCCCGACGGCGTGCGCGGCCTGCGCCAGGGCCTCGAGGATCCGGATCGCGAGATCCAGGACCTCGCGTTCGCGGTGATCGTCGCGCGAGATGCGGCGCTCGCGGAGGCAGGCATCGCGCCCGATTTGCTCGTCGATGCGATGGCGTCGCCGAACCCGGAGATCCGGTTCGCGGCGGCGCGGTTGTTCGAGCGGCGCGCGGCCGGCGAGGCGATTTCCGGCGACGTCAGCGCGGAGATCGTCGGACCCCGCAAGCCCGACAAGGCTGCCGAGATGAAGGACTGGCCGCCCGCGCCGAGGCGCGCAGCGATCCAGAGCGTGCTTGCCGATGCGATCGCGAGCGCCGATCCGATGCAGCGCTACGCCGCGGCGCAGGTGCTCGCGGTGCGCACCCAACCGCTGACGTTCTGGCGCGAGGCCGGGCGGATCGCGGGCCCGGCGCGCGGCGCACCGAGGACGAACTGGTCCGAAGAGGGTCGCACCGAGCGGCGCAGCGGCTGGTTGCGCCGGCTCGTCGGCGAACGACCGCGCGATCCCGAGGCCAGCGAGCTCGAGCGGCTCGCAGGGATGTTCGTACGCGCCGGCGCGGTCGCGAATTCGGCGCAGCTCGCGGGGGCGCAGCGGCTGGTGTTCGGCGTCTACGCCGGGTTGATCCGCCAGGCGCCGAGCGGTGCAGCGCAGACCGATGAAACTCACCGCGTGCGTCGCGATGCGGTCGGCCGGCTCGTCGAGCTCGCGCGCGAGGATGCGGTCGGGGCGGAGGCCGTGCTGCCGGTGCTCGATCACGCGATCGGCGATCCGCATCACCTGGTCCGCCAGGCCGCGATGGCCGCACTGCGCTCGCTGTATCCGGCGGGCGCGCTCGCACCGCTCCAGATGGCGATCGCGGCGGCCGCGGATCTCGGCAAGGCCGCGATCGACGAGCTCGTCCCGCTCGCGACCGAGGGAGACGACCGCGCCGCGGCGATCGTGCGCGGTGCGCTCGATGCCGATAACGCCGAGGTCCGCGCGTACGCGGCGCTCCGCTTGCCGCGGCTCTATCCGGCAGGGAGCGCGGAACCCCAGCTGCTCGCAGCGCGGAGCAAGCACGCCGACGTTCGGCTCGCGGCGATCACGCAGCTCGCATCCGCGGCGCAACCGACGCAGGCGATCACCGATGCGCTGGTCTCCGCGCTCGCGAGCGAGCACGCGGATCTCCGGCTGCGTGCGGCGATCGCGCTCGCGAAGGCGAACAACCCGCTCGGCGTCGACGTGCTCGGCGCGTTCTTGCGCAGCGACGATCACGCGCAGGAAGCGCTGAAGGCGCTGCTCGGGCTCGCGAGCGACATCGTGACCGCGGGCAACGCGGCCGAGGTGATCGGCTCGCGGCTCGACGACTTCGACGGAACTGCGGAGATGACGGTGCCATCGAGCCAGTTGATCTCGGCGCTCGCGACGCTGCGCCATCCGATCGGTGCGCCGCCGCTCGTGCGGCTCGCGATCGCGGCGTGGCCCGGCAAGCAGGGCGAAGCGGATCAACACGCGGAGGCGGCGTCGCGCGCGCTACTCGAGATCTTGATCGATCGCAGCGTTCGGCCGCAGGCGCTGCCGGATGGTCGCGAACGCGCGCGCTACCGCGAAGCGCTCGCGCTGCCGCATCTCGCGACGATCTCGCGCAGTCCGACCGCGAGCGTGCGCGTGCGCGCGGCGACTGCACTCGGCAACGTCGACGATCGCGGCGCCGAGCCCGTGCTCGAGAAGCTGCTCGGCGATCGCGATCCCGAAGTGCGCACCGCGGCCGGGGAAGCGCTCGCGCTGCGCGCCGAGTACGTGCCCGACGCGACGCTCGCCGCGCTCGAGTCGGCGCTGCGCGGTGGCCGGCGCGAGCTCGTGTTGCCGGCGGCGCTCGGCCTCGCGGCGAAGAAGCGGCCGGAGGCGTTCCAGCCGCTGCTGCTCGTGATCAAGGCCGGCGAGCCGAACGAGCGCGAGCGCGCGGTCCTCGCACTCGGCGCGCTCGGTGATCGGCGTGCGCTCGTCGAGCTCGATCCGCTGGTCGAGCCCGCGGTCGATGCCGACGACGCGACGCGTGCGCTCGCACCGGCGGCGATCGAAGCGCTCGGTCGGCTGTTACCTGCACTGCAAGGCGACGAGGCGAACGAGGTCCGCGCGCGGTTAGAGCGGCTCGCGATCGCGGGTGCCGGCGAGCCGCGCAAGCGCGCTCTCAGCGGCCTGCGTTACGCGGGTCAGCTCGGCATCGTCGAGTCGGTCGCGGGCGATCGCGAAGCGCGCAGCGATATCCGGATCCACGCGATCGCGCAACTCGCGCTTGCGGCGGCCGCCTCGAGCGAGACCGTGCTCGCGGATCTGCTGGCCGACGACGATTACGGCGTGCGCGATGCGGCGGTCAACGCGCTGATGAAGGTGCTGCACGGCGACCGCACGCGGGTCAGCCTGTACGCGCTCGGCTCGCCGTTCGACAACGTGTCGGCGCCGGCCGCGCGCTACCTCGCTTCGGCGGGTGATGCGGCGACGCTCGTCGAGCGGCTCGGCACGGTGAAGAGCGCGGAGCTCCGCAAGAGCCTGCGCGAGGGCCTGATCCGGCGCGGCGAGCTGCCGGTGAAGCAGCTCGAGGCGGCGCTGCGCGGCGCGGATCCGAAGCCGCGCGCAGAGGCAGCGTGGATCGCGGGCTACGGTGGCGATGCGGCTCGTTCGCTCGCCTCGGCGGCGGCTGCTGCGGCCGCGCGCGGCGCGACCGGCTGGAAAGAAGCCGCCGATAACGCGCGCGGCAATGCCGACAAGCTCGCCGACGAGACCCAGGCGTGGTTCGCCGCGATGTGGGCTGCGCGCCGGCTCGGCGCGGTGAGCGACAAGGGCGTCCAGGTCGCGGCGAGTGGCGCACTCGACAGCGCGAAGGCACCGCAGGCGGTGCGGCGCGAGAGTGCGGCGGTGGTCGCGGCGAGCGGCGCGACGACGCCGTTGCAGGCGGCCGTTGCCGATCGCGATCGCGAGGTCCGTGCGGTGGCGGCAGTGACGCTTGGAGCCTCCCCGAATGCTGCGGCGATGGTCCAGGCGATCGGAGCGCGCGCGGATGCGACGACGATCGCGCCGCTCGCGGTGCCGGCATGGCCGGCGTTGGCGAAGCCGTTGCTGAGCGATCCGAACACCCGCGCGTGGTCGGCAGCGCTGTCGCTCGCGTATCCCGATCGAGTCGCGCAGCTGATCGCGATCGCGGAAGCTGCGGGCGACGAGGCAACCCGGTTCGTCGCCATCGCAGCGCTCGGCAGGATCGGTGGAGATCCGGCGAAGGCCTCGCTCGAGAAGATTCACCACGACGAGGCGCAGACCGATGCGATCAAGCTCGCCGCGTGGAAGGCGCTGAAGCGGCTGGTGCGCAAGGGCGGCAAGAACTACGGCGAGAACGAGGACAAGGGCATGCCGCGGCTCGGTGGTGACGACAACGACGGCGGCGACGACGAAGAACCGTCCGACGACGACGGTGCGGATGACTCGGACGACGACGACGATGGCGCCGACGACTCTGACGATGACGACGACGACGAGGACTACGACGCTGACGAAGACGAGGACGACGATGAGTGAGTCGCGCCCGCTTCGCATGACGATGCTGCGCGTGATCGACGCCGATGAGGACGTCGCGCCGCGGATGACGATGTTTCGCACGCTCCCAGCTGCGCAACCGGTGGCAGCTCGCGGATCGTCGACGGATCTGCGCGCCGCGCTGCGCGAGGAGGATCGCAAGCCATGAGCGAGCGCCTCGAGATCCCCGTCGCGTTCGCACCTCCGTCGGTCAAGGTCGACCAGGACGGCGCGATGCGGATCGCGGTCGCGACCGACGCGAACCGCGGCGACGCTTCGCTCGCCGCGCGGCTGCATCGCCCGGGCGTCGCGCGCGACGCGCTGATGGCGATCGGCGATACGCTCGGCAGCGACCTCCGCCGCAAGGCGAACGACCGCGCCGACTACCTCCAGTATCTGATCGCCCGCGGCAAGGGCGTGTCGAAGGCGGTGTGGGACGCGCAGAAGGAATACCTCGCGCTCCAGTACAGCGCCGCCGCGAAGCAAGACGAGCCACTCGACCCGGTGCTCACCGTCGGCGCCGACGCGCTGCGCTTCGAGGTGCTATCGCGCGACGAGTCGACCTACGCGCAGCTCGTATTCCAGCGCCCGGTCGCGCTCGTCGATGCCGACAACGCCGGCGATCGCGGCAAGGCGAACGGCACCACGTTCGTGCACCTCGATTCCGCCGCGTTTGCAGCGATCGCGCGAATCCGCAGCTATCGGACGACGACGATCGCGTTTGCCCCGGCGCCAGGAGGCAACACGCTCGCGACGAGCCGGACCGTGCCGGTGCGCTGGTTGCGTGCGTTCGGCCAGATGCAGGCGGCATCGCTGCTCGCCGCCGATACGTTCACGCTGTCGCCGGTCGATCTCTATAACGTCCTGCTCGCGCTCCGCCTGCGCAAGGCGAAGCAGCCACCGCGCGGCCTGCGTTACGAGCTCGTGCCCGGCGAGCCGCCGCGGCTCGTGCTCGAGCCGTGGGACCTGGTCGTCCACGGCAACGGTGGTCCATACACCGGAACGGCGCCGCGCGTGATCCGGACCTGGGGGCGCCAGCGCCTGAACGTGCTCGCGCGGATCTTGCCGCATGCGAAGTCGGTGAAGGTCTCGGTCGCGGGGCAGGGCCTGCCCGCGCTGTACACCGTCGATCTCGGCGATGCGACGTTCTCGCTCGCGCTGTCGGGCTGGACCGATGCGGGTTGGGCCGGCATCTCGACGTTCGACCTGCTCGCCGCCGATGACAATGCCGCGAACGTCGACGCGGTGATCGCGGCACTGCCCGCGACCCTCGATCAGCTCGTGACGAAGCTCGCGCGGCCGCGCAGCGAGGTTCGCCGCACCGTGCTCGCCGCGCTCGCGCAGCTGCGGATCGGCCACGACCTCGCGACCGGGACGTTATTCGTGCGCCCGCTCGTAACTCAGCCGCTGCCGTCGCTGAAGTTCCGCGACGCGCGCGAGGCCGCGGCGCACCGCCTCCTTCAAGAATCCGGCGCGATCACGCTGACGAAGGTGGCCGAGACGCCGGAGGGCCGCGCGATCGAGGGCCAGGTCGTCGACGCGAAGGCCCACCGCACGTTCTATCCGGCGTTCTCGATCGATCGCGAGGGCCGGACGTCTGCCGCGTCGTGCACGTGCTCCGCATTCCGCCGCGCCGGGATCAAGGAAGGCCCGTGCGAGCACATGATCGCGCTGCGCGTGTTGCTCGCGCGCGAAGAGGCCCGGCTCGAGGCCGAGCGCCAGACGCCGGAGGGCCGCGCGCGGATCACCGCGGAGACTCGGACGCTGCTCCGCCGCACCCGCGCCGGTGCCGAGACCTACCGGATCACGCTCGATGGCCGCCAGGTGATCGCGCGGTTCGGCTATCTCGCCGAGGGTGCGAAGTCACCGCGCATGCAGCGCATGCGGTTCGCGACGAACGATGCTGCGAGGGCCGCGTACTTCGCGCGGCTCGAGGATCTCGCACGGAAGGGGTATCTCGATGCGACCCAGGACTGACGCCATGCCAGTCCTCGGGCTGTTTGGTTTGGAGGAGAAATCGGTTTCGTTAGCCCGTGCTTCGGCACAAGGGTGGCGTCGCGCCATCCGGGTTCAATCAGATGCCATTCACCACAAGGTAGGCTGTTCTTGGTCTGCTCGCGCCGGAGGGCAATTCCCTTCGTGCTCAGCTGGACCAACCACGCCACCGCGGTTTGAGCACGAA
>Ga0105245_10000767_pt1 | contig 29070 bp, 18 predicted proteins | sample KBSM54metaG_FD_81523 | JGI IMG/M metagenome (GOLD analysis project Ga0105245, IMG submission 81523) | Miscanthus rhizosphere microbial communities from Kellogg Biological Station, Michigan, USA - KBS M5-4 metaG | ecosystem: Host-associated > Plants > Roots > Rhizosphere > Soil | place...
AAGAGACCTGGCGTAACACTCTCAACCTGGATCGCAATCTGAGGTAGCTGATTCGGTGCGTTCACGACTTCCAGCGTGACATTGCCGGGAGGTGTCCCAGCGGGCACTTCAAAGTTGATCTGCGAAGGCGAAACGTACAGTAGGGGGGCCAAAACCGTCGCGCCCGATTTATCACGCAGCCGCAGACTGATGCCACCCAGGCTAGTGGGCGGCGATAAAGGGTCTGCGCTCTCAGTAGAGACCGCCAAACGTGAACCGAACAACGAAGCCAGAGATTCGGGCGCCAGCGATCCGCTCAGGCTCGCGGCCGACGCCGCCCTTAACTCTGGAATGTAGAGCTCGGCGCCAAAACCGCCCCCGCCAACGATCAGAACTCTGCCATCGTGGAGCAACGTGGCGGTTTGGAGCCCACGGGCGAAAGTCATGCTTCCCGTTGAAATGAAGCTGCGAGTAACGGGATCGTACAACTCCGCGCTTTTCAGAATAGAGGACCCAGGTCCAAAGGTGCCCGTAACGCCCCCGGCGAGCAAGACGCGGCCACCGGGGAGTAAGGTGGCCGTGTGCCACCCACGGGAGACCACCAAAAACCCGGTATTCTCTAGCGTTCGACTGCGGGGATCGTAGAGCGAAGCTTCCCCCGTGAAAACTCCTTGGCCCCCGAAGCCACCTGAAATCAAGACTTTACCGTTTCCCAGCGTGGTCGACTCAGACGAGCCGCTCTTGATCAGCGAGTTGCCGATGAGTTTCAGTCCCTCGCTGGTGACGTCGTACAGCGAAACAACACCGTTGTATTTAAGGATCAACACACGGCCATCTTTCAGGAGCGCCACGCTGCCGCCGTTTGCTGGACCTGCGGGGGTGAAGATGCCAGTCTGAGGGTCGTAGAACTCAGCTGACTCCCCGCCCGTGATCAAGACCTTTCCATTGCTCAGTAAATTGGCAGCGCCGGCAACCCCGGCATCGTGACGTATTGCGGTGAAGGTTCCAATGGCCGGATCATACAGTTCCGCGGTGGTGGCATACACGGGGTAGTCCTCTTCAAGCTCACTAGAGGTACCGCCCACGATCAACACGCGGCCGTCAGGCAGCAACGCAGCCGTGTGGCCCCAGCGTGGGGCGGCCAGGCTGGAGGTGGCGGTAAAGGCTCCTGTGGAAGGATCGTATAACTCCGCGTTGGCAAGGACGGCGGTGCCACCGCCACCGACGCCCCCGGCAATTAACACGCGACCATCCTTCAGAAGTGTCGCTGTGTGGTAAAGACTCCGAACAGTTGTCATGCTTCCCGCGGCGACAAACGTGCCTGGGGATTGTGCAACAGCGTTGAGGCCCGATCCTAGGAGAATGAAGAGGGAGAGTTTGATCATCATCGTATATCCACTGAGACTGTGTTAGAGGAAATGCTGTCCACGGTCAACACCAGGTTGATAACGCCGAGACCCTTGAGGGCGGACGTCAGGCGAACATTCACCTGATCCAGGCCGGGAACGCCACTACCTTCCGGCCCTGCGTAGTCCACGATCATATTCTTACCGTCGATAGTGCATCGAACGTTGTTCAGCGACGATGGGTTTCGGACGCCTGTGGCGTAGAGAATCAGATAAACCGGACGGTCATCGAGGACGATGGTATTTCGGATGGACAGCGCGGTTCGCGTTCCGTCAGGTTCGAGACGAAGGCCATACGCCGCGGCAGTGTTGTCTTCGTAAGAGAATAAGCCGGGCGCAACTTTTTCGACTTGCGCTGTAGCTTGGGAGGGCTGCGTTGGGGCATTCACGACTTCGAGCGTGACGTCGCCCGGATAAATCCCAGCGGGTACTTCAAAATTGATTTGCGAAGGCGAAACGTACAGTAGGGGCGCCAAACTCGCCGCGCCCGAGCTATCGCGCAGGCGTAGGCTCACGCCGCCGAGGCTGGTGGGCGGCGACAAAGGGTCTGCACTCTCGGTAGTTAGCGCCAGCCGTGAACCGAACAACGACGCAAGGGATTCGGGCGCCAGGGGTCCACTCAGGCTCGCAGCCGATGCCGCTCTCAACGGAGGAATATAGAGCTCGGGGGGCCCGTCGCCGACGATCAGAACTCTTCCATCAGGGAGCAATGTAGCAGTGGGGGCCTCTCGACCCTGAGGATCCGATGCCACGTGCGTGAAGCTGCCGGTGGAAGGATCATATTCTTCTACCTCTGTCCGATAGCCATCATTGTCGTTGTAGCCCCCGGCGATCAGGACGCGACCACCCGGCAGCAAGGCGGAGGCGTGCAAGGCGCGGGGAAATATTAATCGTCCGGTACCCTCCAAAGTTCCCTTGCGGGGATCGTAGAGCCTAGATTCACGAGTCGCGTCGTAACCGCTCGCCCAGCCGCCCGAAATCAGGACTTTCCCGTTCGCAAGGACAGTCGATGCTTGACCCGAAGTGTGATTGCCGGGGAAGCTGGCTACGAGTTTGAGCGAATCGCCGGTGCTGTCATACAGGGAAACGTCCTCGCCGTTAGGTATCAATACTCTGCCATCTTTGAGGACTGCCGTGCTGTTGCTCCCGGGCTTCACCGTGCCGGCCGGGGTGAAGACGCCCGTTGCAGGATCGTAAATCTCAGCCAACGGAGCGCTGGTGATTAAGACTTTTCCATTGTTCAGCAGAGCGGCAGCGTCGAGCCCATGCGTAACGCTTGTAGTTCCGGTCGCAGTGAACGTTCCCGTGACCGGATCGTACAATTCCGCGCTGGTGTTGGCGGCGCTGGCTTCAAATCCGGAATTTCCGACGATCAACACGCGGCCATCTGTGAGCAGCGTAGCTTTGTGATTTGCGCGCGCGGCGGTCATGTTGCCTGTCGCGGTGAACTTTCCGGTGGAAGGATCATACATCTCCACCGACGCCAGGTAACCGTTATGGTCGGCGCCGCCAGTGATCAGGACCCGGCCGTCCCGCAGCAGAGTGGCCGTTTGGCCCCAACCCCGGGAATTGACCATGCTGCCCGCGGGGACCAGGGTGCTGGATGATTGTGCGACGGCGATCAGGCCCGATCCTAAGAGAACGGGGCAAAGAAGTCTGAGCATGATTATTGGCTCCTCTCGTGTCCTTCAGTTAATTGGACCCTGTGGGTTGCCAGGTTGCGCCGCTGTCAGCGCTCTTGAAAATACCCGCAACACCGGCTCCGGCATAAAGGATGGAGGGGTTCAGCGGATCGATGGCCAGCGAGCTGATATTTGTCGCCGCGGGCAACCCACTGTTGGCGGCGGTCCAGCTCGCGCCCCCGTCGGTGCTCTTGAAGACACCCGCAGCAGAGGCTCCCAGGTACAGAGTAGTGGGGTTAAGCGGGTCGATGACCAGGGCGCTAAGATTCGTCGAAGGTGACAAGGGCAACCCTTTGTTGATGGCGGTCCAGCTGGCCCCTCCGTCATTACTCTTGAAGACACTTCCCTGAAAGGTTCCAGCTCCCTGAAAGGTTCCAGCGTAGATGGTGGCGCTTTTGGACGGATCAATGGCTAGTCTGTGAACATACGTGACAGCGCCACTGACCAAGGCCCAACTTGCCCCACCGTTGGTGCTCTTGAAAACACCGTTAGGAGTTCCAGCATAAAGAGTCGCGGTGTTGGTCGGATCAATGGCTAGCGCGATGACGCCCAGGTTTCCGAGTCCGTTGCCGGATGCGTTCCAGTTCGCGCCGCCATCGATCGTCTTGAAGACCCCTGCGAAATTTGCGTAAAGCGTGGCAGGATTGAGCGGATCAATGGCCAAAGAAGAGATATATGAATCTGAAATGCCAGTATTGGCCGCAGTCCAACCTGCTCCACCATTGATGCTCTTGAAGACACCGCCGCCAGTTCCGACGTAGAGAGTGGATGGATTAAGGGGATCCAGAGCCAAGGCAGGAACATCCGCGGATGGAATGCCGCTGGTTGTGAGGTTCCAACTGCCTCCACCATCGGCGCTCTTGTAGACGCCGCCAGAAGTTCCCGCATAGACCGTCGCAGAATGGAGTGGATCGACGGCCAGAGTTCTCGCCAAGATGCCGGTGAGCCCCTGGTTGACGGCATTCCAATTCGTTCCGCCATTGAAACTTTTGAACGCACCGCCAGCAGTTCCTCCATAGACGGTGGCAGGGTTCTGCGGGTCGACAGCAAGAGCGAAAACGTATGGGTTGATGACACTGTTGCTGGTGGCAGTCCAATTCGCTCCGCCATCGGGGCTCTTGAAGACGCCGTTATTGGTGGTTCCCGCATAGACCGTGGCAGGGTTCAACGGATCGACCACGATCTGGTTAATACCCGCGCTAGCGATCCCGCTGTTGGATGCGCTCCAGCTGACCCCCCCGTTGGTGGTCTTGAAAACGCCGCCTTTAGAGGATCCGGCGTAAACGATATCCGGGTTAACCGGGTCAATGGCCAAAACGGCGTGTAAGATGCCGAGGCCGTTGTTGACCGCACTCCAGCTCGCCCCGCCGTCGATAGTCTTGAAAGTACCGGTCGCATTCGTGCTGACGTACAGGATATTGGGATTGGACGAAGAGATGGCCATCGCTGAAACCCCTCGTGGTTGCCCATTCTTGATGGCTGTCCAACTCGCTCCGCCGTCGGTGCTCTTGTAGGCGCCGTCCAATTGGCCGCCCCCGAGGGTTCCTACGTACACAATGGCTGGATTCGAGCGGTCAATGGCCAGAGAGGAAACATAACCCATCGCCACGCCACCCGTCACCGAGGTCCAGCTCGAGCCATGATCGGTGCTTTTGAACACGCCGGTGCCGCCAGCGTACACAATAGCGGGATTGGTTGGATCAATCGCTATCGCGGCTACGTAGAGGTTGCTTTTAGCTACGGTCCAACTCGCGCCGCCATTCGTACTTTTGAAGACAGCGTCATTGGCGCCGGCATACAACGTGTAATGATTTAAAGGATCGATCGCCAGAGCATTAATATGTCCGCCCGCCGGACCACCGCCGGGTATCGACACAGGCGGCGTGCTGTTTCCAATAGAAATCGTTACCGGATTGCTGGTACTTCCCTCGATTGTTACGTCCAGCGGAATGTTGTCTCCCGTAGGGGCATTGGCCGGTACGAGTACGTCCAGTTGATACAGCCCTGCCACGCTGCTTCCCAGCCCTGAAAACAGAACCTGAGCCGGTAATCCGGCAATCGACACGACTGGCGTCGCTACGGTCGGAGTCGCGACTTGAGCGGCTTGCCCGCTGGACCAAAGGCGGGTGACCGGCCCCAGGCCGGTCATATAGATCGTAACTACTTCACCTGGAACCGCCGGGTTGGCCCGGCACTCGCTTCTCCCCGGAGGGCAGATCGCACTGAAGTCCCTGGTGCGAAAAATGGTGCCCGGTCCGCTTCCGTTCTGATCTAACGTGAAGATTCCGGGCGAATACGAAGCCACGCTGACGTTAACCGATTGACTGTTAGAGGTGCCGCTTGCCGACGTCACTTCCACCTGTATCACCGCGGTCGTCGCAGACAGTTCCACCGGGAACTGAGCGTTAATCTGTTTCGGCGATGCGTAAATCAGGGGCGCTGGGATGCCATTCACCAGCAGTCGGGCGCCCGCGAGGCGCGTAGGAAGTTGGGTGCTTAGATCCATGGCGGTTGTGCCATCGCTCAGCGATGTTCCGAACACTGAGAGAATGACACCCGGCGCCAGGACTCCAGGGACGGCCAAGCTGGCGGCATTGAGCACTCCTCCCGCGGCGATCTGCGGCCCTTGCGCGAAGGCTTCCGGGGCTGACAGCCCGGATAGGATCACAAATAGGAGCGACGTTGAAGAGCGCATTTTATTCACTTCTGACGGGAACCGTGGTCACTGCCGAGCCGTTGAATCCTATTTATGAAGTTGCCCCACTGAGTCTCCGTGCAAGGGCAGAAGGAAATTGTTCATGGCAAAGTCGGCGACCTGGATTCCCAGGATTTGGCCGTCGTCGCACGCGGCGCGGAAGTGAATTCCTGCGTAGACGCGCGCATTCTTGACCTCATCGAGCGCGGCGGAGAAGCTCGTAAAAGAGCGCGTTACTCCCAGCATCACATCGGAGCCCAGACTGAAGGAAGTATTATCGCCGAAGAAGTTCGCGAGCACTCTGCCCGCCGCGCCGCTCTGGCAGGAGTGGCCGGAAGGATACTCCGGGTGCGCCGGTGTCACCAGAAGCGGCGCCCATGACGCATCTGCATCCGTCGCGGCGTTTCCGTCCGTCGCGGCCAATGGTATCGCCGTTACAGGACGCCAGAAGACGTATTCGTACTTCGCATCGAAGCAGCCAATCGTAGCGTCTGCTGACGCGATGTTCACTAAAGCCAGCAGGCGGCTGGTTTCCGACAACGTGAGGTGGCGTTCCGCGGCGAGTCCCACGGCAACCTCGTTGAAATAGTAACTCGAGGTGCTCGCTGCCCAGAACCCGGAATACAAGGTCTGGTCCGCCGTGCGGGTCAAACTCGTCGACTTTCCCATGGTCTTGGTCTCGTTAAATTCGGCCGCGTACTGCGCGCTGTTCAGGGCAGGGGGGCCAGCGGGCCGGAACTGCGAAGGCGTTGTCAGAACCCAGGGAGTCTGGCCCCGGAAGTTCAGCCCTATTCCCGGAGCGTTCGCTGGCGGAGTGGGACGCCACTGCCCGACCGCGGACCCGCCTGTGAATGGCGCGAAAATCGCTGAAAAACCATCCCCCAGGCGCCAGGTCCAGATCTCGTCGGCGACCGTCTGGCCCCATTCGATCCCTCGTGCAATCGACTGACTGTTCTCCGCCGCGGCTGCACTAGAGATGGCGGCGAGCGAGGCCCCGCGTCGCAGGTCGAAGGTGGCCGTCTGGCTCGGGTACAGCCTGACCAGACTGGCATAGGCCGCTTGTACGGCCGCGGCACGTTTGGACGCTCCAGGGGGTGCGTTGGGCTGGACACGGACGTGCGTGTAACGCCGCTCGATCCCATTCACAGCGTCGAAAACAGAGGTTTGGACAATTGCCGCAACGCGGGTTATATTTCCGGGCGAAGTGGGAGGCACTGCCGTCCGCGCGGCCTGGAACATGATTTGATTCCAGTCGGTGATTTCATCGCCTCTCGCGCTTGCGGCGATGACACAGATAAGAGCAGCTGGTTTGAACCAGCATCGGATCATCTTTTTCAGTGGGTTTTTCATGGACTTCTCCTTTCGCATTCTTGAACGCGCCTTGCGTACATGTGAATAGGCGCGGTCTTCTAGGAGAAACTGGCAGGTGAAAGGAGAATCGGCAAAAAAGCGTCGAGCGAACTCAGCCCCGGCTGCTCAATTCGGTCAACAGCCACGCCCTGGCGAGCTTCCAGTCGCGCATGACGGTGTCGACGGACACTTTGACCACTTCGGCTGTCTCCTCCACGCTCAATCCTCCAAAGAAGCGCAATTCGACGATTTGCGCCCTGCGCGGGTCTACTTTGGCCAAAGTATTCAGAGCATCATCGAGCGCGATCAGCTCGCGCGCGCGTCCCGAGGAAACATCCAGCGCGGCGTCCAGATCCAAAGGCTCCTGCTTACCTCCGCGCTTCGCAGCCGTGCGCTTCCGGGCTCGATCCAGAAGAATCCTCCGCATCAATGTGGCTGATACTGCGAAGAAGTGGGCCCGATGCTGCCAATCCACCTGATTAACATCGACCAGGCGTAAGTACACCTCGTGCACCAGGTCGACGCTTTGCAGAGTGTGCCCTGGCCGCTCGTTTTGCAGGAAGTGCCCGGCCATCCGGCGCAGTTCCTGATAAACGCGCGGGGTCAGCTGCTTCAGCGCCTCGGCGTCGCCGCCGGCCCACGCGCGAAGGAGCTGGGTAGTGTCGGTGTTGGGTGGATCGGCCATGTCGCCTATTTTCCGAAGTATAAACTAGCTTTCAAAAACTATGCACACAAATGCAAGTTCTGGGCGCGCATTCGCGCCTTATATAGAAAGGGTTGAGTATCCGCGCAATAATGGTGGCACTCCGTAGCTCTGGTATGACGCCGGACCGTTGGAAACAAATCGACGATTTGTACCACTTGGCAGTGGACTCTGGTGAGGAGGCCCGCGCCGCGCTTCTTGCGCAAGCCGCCCCCGAAGTCCGCGATACCGTCGTGGAAATGCTCGCCCAGAAGTCGGCTGGAAATATCTTAGACCGTCCCGCATGGGAAGGCGAGAACGAACTCCTGAATTCGACAGTCGCTCCGCTCACAGCGGGGACACAGTTGGGTCCTTACCAAATCCAAGGAATCCTGGGTGAGGGCGGCATGGGTGCGGTGTATCGTGCTTTCGACTCCAGACTCAGCCGCGATGTCGCGGTCAAAATCCTGCCGCCGGCAGTGGCCGGCGACCCCGAACGGTTGAGGCGCTTCGAGCAGGAAGCGCGGGCAGCCGGCACGCTCAATCATCCCAACATCCTCACCATCTACGACGTTGGCACGCACGACGGCACATCCTATCTGGTGTCCGAACTCCTGGAGGGCGAGACCTTACGCGATCGTCTGCGGGGCGGACCCTTACCGCGCCGCAAAGCACTGGAATACGCCCGTCTGATCGCCGCCGGCCTGACAGCGGCCCACGAGAGAGGCATCACCCACCGCGACCTGAAACCGGAGAACCTCTTCATTACGCGGGATGGACGGCTGAAGATTCTCGACTTCGGCCTCGCCAAGTTTACGGCTCCTGCAACCGCTGTAGCCACTTTGTCGGACCGAATCAAAGCGGACACGCTGGCCCTGGGCAGCCAGCCGGGAATTGTCCTGGGCACGGTTGGCTATATGTCCCCGGAGCAGGTACAAGCGGGCGCCGTCGACCATCGGTCCGATCTGTTTAATCTCGGTGCAATTCTCTATGAAATGCTCACGGGTCAAAGAGCCTTCCAAGGCAGCACGGCGATCGAAACGCTGCACGCGATTTTGAAGGAGGAACCGCAACTCTCCGACGACGATCCAAATTTAGGGCCGGGCTTGACGCGCCTGCTGCGGCATTGTCTGGAAAAGGATCCACGCGAGCGGTTTCAATCCGCCAAGGATCTGGCCTTCGATCTCGAAGCTTTGGGGCTACCGCCAGCCACGATGGCTCTGCCCAAGCGCGTGTCGCGGCTGAAGACGGCCGTCACCTTGGCATCGGTGCTCTCACTGCTTGTCTTGCTGGTCCTGGGCGGACGCGAGATCATGCGCCTGATGGCGCCGCCGTCGCCCAGTTTTCGCCAGATTACGTTTCGACCCGGTCTCCTTACCAACGCCAGATTTACTCCCGACGGCCAGACGATTGTTTATAGCGCCGGTTGGGAAGGAAAGCCCGTGGAGAGTTTCACAACTCGCGCCGACTCCCCGGAATCGCGGCCGATTGGCTTGCCCTCGTCCAGCGTGCTGGCGATTTCCTCCACGGGCGAACTTGCGCTGACGCTGGGATGCGAACTGAACTGGGGGGAATGCCGGGGCACCATCGCTCAGATGCCCCTGGAGGGCGACGCGCCCAGAGAGATCCTCACGGAAGGTGACTTCGCCGATTGGGATCATGCGGGCAAGAGCCTCGCCATCGTCCGGCCGCTAAAGGGAAAATACCGGTTGGAATACCCCATTAACACGGTGCTCTACGAGACCACCGGCTGGATGACGCATCCGCGCTTCTCGCCCAAGGGGGACCGGATTGCTTTTCTGGATCACCCCAAGATCGGCAACAGTGACGGCGCCGTGGCGATCGTAGATCTCAGCGGCCACAAAACAACTCTGGCCGCCGGCTGGAAGAGTGTCAAAGGCCTGGCCTGGTCTCCCTCCGGTGAGGAGGTTTGGTTTTCCGGCAGCACTACCAGAACCGAAAACTTGCATGGTGTCACTCTCTCTGGAAAGCAGCGCGTCGTTTTTCAAACGCCGGGCGGGGCCGCCATAAAGGATGTCGCGCGAGACGGACGTGTCCTGCTGGCGCGTATGAGTCCCCGAAGTACGATCATCTACCGCGCGCACGGCGCTAACGACGGGCGCCTCTCTTGGTTTGACTGGTCTACAGCCGCGGATCTCTCCGCTGACGGGAGCACACTTCTTTTTTATGAGTGGGGCGAGGGCGTCGGAGGCATCCCCACCGTTTATTTGCGGAAAACCGGCGGGGGCGACGCGGTCCGCCTAGGGCAGGGAAAACCCCTGGCGCTGTCGCCGGACGGGAAGTGGGTATTGGCGCTAAAAGCGGGGCCGCCTTCCGAACTCATTCTTTTGCCGACCGGCGCGGGTGAGTTGAAGAGGCTGCCGAACTCCGGAATCCAGGAATACTATTCGGGGGCTTGGTTCCGTGATGGCAAGAGGATCCTGTTCGCTGGGGAGGGTTCCGATCAAATCCCCCGCTCCTTTTTCCAGGATGTCGATGGCGGCGAGGCACGCCCTGTCACTGCCGCGGGCGTACTGGCCACACTGATCTCCCCCGACGAAAAGTGGTTGGCAGCGTATGGGCCGGGCGGCTATTCCCTGCTCCCTGTCGGCGGAGGCGAGCCCCGGCCGATTCGCGGGGCCGAGCCGGGCGATGATCTGATTCAATGGAGCGGGGATGGCCGCTACCTTTATGTAAGAAGGTTGAACGATTCCGCAGTGGAACTATTTCGAATCGATCTTTCCACTGGACTGCGGAGCTCGTGGGAAACACTCAAAGTACCCGATAAGGTCGGCCTCATTGGGATTGAGAGCGGACCCGGAGCAATCCGGATGACTCCGGACGGAAAGTCTGTTAGCTACACATTTTGGCAGGGACGTGGCGAACTCTACATCGCCGAGGGGTTGAAGTAAACTTGACATCGCGAAAGGCGGAGCCTATTCTCTGGTTTAGCTCATTTTCAGGAGGAATTATGAAGTTTGCGGGCAGTTATTTTGCGGTTGCAGCGTTCCTTGTATTTGGCGCGACCGTCGCCGAGGGATGCGGAGACTTACTGGTCTCGTTGGGCAGGGGGGTTCGCTTCCAGCGCGCTTACTTCGCCTCGCACCCGGCCTCGGTGGCTGTTTTGTGGAACAACCGTGCCAGCGGAGCGGTTCTCTCCAACGCAAAACTGCAGCGCACACTGAGGGAAATTGGGCATAAGGTCGTCTTTGTGCAAAACGCAACCGAGCTCGGCGTGGCCCTGGAAGGGGGCAAGGTAGATGTGGTGTTGGCCGATTTCACCGATACAGGGTCCATTGCCCAGGGACTGCTATCAGCCTCCAACAAGCCCATCCTCGTTCCGGTCCTTGACAAACCCTCAAAGGCCGAATGGACGACGGCGCAAAGGCAGTACCCCTTTCTCCTTAAGGCTTCTGCCGACGAAATCCAGTTTCTGACAGCCATCGACGAGGCCATGAAGTCGCGAACCAAGACGGGTGGTAAATCCTGAGGCGGCCTAGTGTAACCCAGCAGCCATGCAAATGGACAGGTTGCGTCCGTCCGATCGGTTTTTGCCTGTGCTTCGTGATTCCGTTTTCGCTCTCCGCACAAGCTTGGTTGGCCCCCAAAGGCGAGGGAACTGTTTCTATCAGTTATCAACGAACTTTTTCGCCTTATCACCTGGATCTCCACGGGACGAGGTTTGATAAAGGCTCAATCACCTTGCATTCCATGACGGTGGACACGGATTACTCCCTCACCAACAAACTGGCCTTACGGGTTGCTCTGCCTTACATGTTCGGGAAATACACGGGGACGGTGGGCCACAGTTTTCCTGTGGACGACGGAGCCTACCACTCCACGTTTCAAAATTTCACGGCGGACCTTCGCTACAATGTGAGCCAAAAGCCGGTCGTATTCACCCCTTTTGTCAGGGTGGTCCTGCCGAGTCACGGCTATGAGCAGCTCGCGCACGCTGCCGTGGGACGCGATGTCCGCGAGTATCACGTCGGAATCAACCTTGGCCGCCGTCTGGACCCGATCTTGCCAAAAGCCTTTATACAGGCTCAGTATTCCTACGCTTTTGTTCAGCGCATCCTGGATATTTCCCCGAATCGAAGCGAGGTGCAGGCGCAGTTTGGTTACTTTCTGACCCCACGTCTCTCTCTTCTGGGATTAGTTCAGTGGTTCCATACCTACCGGGGCTTCGATGTTGACTTCAATCTTCCTAACGCCGGTCTTGACCATGAAGAATTCCTTCATCACGACCAGCTTGGAAAAATAAGGTTGCTGGACGCGGGAGTTGGCGCTTCCTTCGCTCTTAGTTCAAAAACGGAGATGTTCGCGTCCTGGGGACGGTCGGTCATCGGAGCCAATGGCCACTATCACACTTCTATATTGTCTTTGGCAATCAGCCGCACCTTCGGCACGAAATACGCGGAAGAGAAGAATCCGCTGGTAACGTTGCCCCAGGACGTGCCGCAGCGTGTCCAATAAAATCTTTGGGGAGTACTTGCGACTATCGTCTGCCCTTTTCACTCGCGGCTTGCTGCTCTTAGCCGCAGGCCCCAGGGGCGATCTCAAGCTGAAGCCTTTCGATGGTCAGCGCGTCCGGTACCTCATGCCGTCCTCATTCAGCGGGCCTCTATGCTACTGGTCTCCAACCTGGATTAAGTTATCGATGTGAAGGTCACAAGCCTCTGTCATGGAACCGTCCGGTTGCATGACAGCTCGTTCTGCGATGTCTCGCCCATCTGAGCGAAGTGCAGTGGAAGAGTTCTGAAGAAAGAACAGTGGGGGGGCTGGGGACTTGCCGAGAATCGTGAAACCGATAGGCTCTTTAAAGAGCGGGAGATGAAGCTCCGGCGGGTGCTGCGTTAGCACTTCGCCCCAACCACCGTCGCACCAGCTCATCTAATGCCGTGGCTGTCGCTGGAGCCGTTTCGTCCCAGTAATGAGTATGTGCACCTTGCCCTAAGCAGAATTCCGATCTCGCGGCGGGCCCGGCCGTGAGCTTGGCCTCTCCTGGCTGATAGAGCAACGGATCCATGTCGCTCTTCCAAAGGTAGCGGCCTATGTAGTCTCCGCTGCGGTAGCCGTTTAGCCAAAGATCGACGCCTAGGTTGGCCGGATCCGGTCCTATTCCGACCGCTCCCGCCGAGCTGCACACCCAGCCATAGAGATAGGGGAACCGCAGAGCATAGAGTTGGCGAAGGGGACAGCCCAGGGTAAACAGGGCAATCGGAATCCGGTCTGGCATCGCCGCTGCTGGAGCACTCATCCGCGCTAGCTCCGGGTCGTAGGCGCGCATATCTCCGCAGCTTTCCCACTGCAGGAATCGTAAAAGATCCGCGGAAATCACTGTACCTTGGCTATGCGCGATGATCACAATCGAATCATAACGAGCTCCGGTCTCCGGATGTTTCCAATTGCAGATGTAGCGCAGCAGCGACGTATAGCGGCCGCACATGCGAGCTTTGGGGCTGGCCTCTTTGGGGAACTCTCTCAGCCATGTATCGACATCCAACGCGACGTCCAGGATCGTCCTGAATCCCAGCGCGATTTGTTCAAACTCGCGCGGCGCCGCGATGACAATTAGGGCTGCAGCCCCGCTCAAGAGTCCCGCGCTCCAGAAAGCCTTGGCGCCGAAATCTCCCCAAATCAGAGACGCGATCACCAGGCCAGGTACCGCCAGGGTCATGCACGCATAGATCAGAACGCCCGACAGTTTGAGTCCGCTAAATGCCTGGGTCAGCCACTGACCCAGCCGCGCAGAGTTCTCACCACTCGGATCCGCCGCGACTTTCGGCGGGAAGATCTCGCGATAGGCCGAAGGCGCCAGGCCCCAGATGCCTGGGATGAATGCGATTATAAGTGTCACCAGAATGACCGGCACGGTGCGCTCGATCGGTCCTCCCACCAGGAGATCCGAAAGGTCTTTGAGTTTATGAATGCTCCGATCGTGCAGAAAAGACAGTGCGGGCGAATACTCGATTTCCCCGGCGATGGCCTTCGCTCCTCTTGCGATCAACGCCCACAGCAACGCAGTCACGGGAAGTAAAACGGATGCAGGCAGCGCGAGCATGATCCGCCCCGTCCAGCGGCTGCGTTCTGCCAGATCCCGCGCAGTTCCACGCTCTAAGTCCTGTATCGCCGGAATTCCGAAAATGAAAGCCGCCGCGCCGCAGCCATAGAAACCACACCAGGCGAGGAACAATGCTCCGACGAAGACTTCAAACTCGCGCAGCCAGAATCCGGCTACCGGATCGCCGCCTGAGGGTACGAAATAGAGCGTTGCCGGCCCAATCGCGAACAGCATGGAGAGCCATCCGATAAGCTTGAGAACTCCCGGCCGGCGCCGGTCGAACTGGCTGGCTACGATGTAGACCAGGGCGCCCGCCGCGCCCAGCGCAACCAGGCTTTCGCTCACTCTCAACGCGGTGATGATGCTCTGCTGCGAGTCCCAATTCCACGCAAGCAGCGTCACCAGACCGACAGCGAAGATCCAGGCAATCACCGGCGCCACCCAGAGCAGGAACGGCTGTTGCCTTCTCTTCCATAGCGTCGACCCGCACAGCACCACACCCACTCCGGCCAGGACGCCGCCGGTAATCGCGGCGGAGTATCGAACGCCGAGCAGGTTGAAACCGCCCAAACCCAACAGGACCGCTACCACGGCAAACATTAAGAGATTGAGAGATGGAATAACGTTGGACAACATCAGCCCGGCCCAATCCTGCCATCTCCGCAGATGCTGCCATGAGGCTGAGTTCGGGTGCATTGATGCAGCGGCCGCCACGGTCTGGCTACCTAGCGTCGAGAAATGAAACATCAACTGATACATCTCACCGAAGATGCTCCATAGGCGGTTCTTGATCCGGCTCAGATCCGTCCAATGCAGCTCATAGACGTGCACATCCCTGACTTCCACACCATCCTGCGCCGATCTGCGGCCTTCCAGCCGGATGGTCTCGTAGGTATCCTCGGGTCTTTCGCCGTGATAGTCCCGGAGCTGCTCACGCATGAACTCAAAGGACAAAGAATCGGGCTCCGCGCGCTCTCCCTTTTTTGCGACCATCTTATCGACGTATGCCGCGAAAGGTCCGCGGGCGCCGGATTTGCGGAGGTTATTATGATCGCGATCGCGCACGATGGTGGGTCGCACGGTAATGCGGAGTTGCTGCTCGCGGAAAGGATAGTAGGCGGGACGTTTCAGCCCTCCTTCGACTACATTCAGCTCCTGGAGTAAATCCCCGATTTCTCGCGCGGTCTGAAACTGCGCCTGGTTTCCAACACCGTGGACCGCGATCACCGCGACGGTCGGCACGGTCTTCGGAGCGGCGGTCGCATCATGGGTGGGAATAGAGGTGGGCATAGATTTGGTCAGGCCGCGCCGGATTCAGTTTTTCGCTGATCCTGGAAACGGCTTGTTCGCATTGCACACGCTGCTTTCTAACACCGGGGATCCGTCATCCTTCGGTTCGCCCGTGGCGACCCCGTTCTTGCAGTGGCGGTACTGTGAGATTCCCTGGTACACCGCCTTTCGGATGCGGTTCAGTCCTCCCACGGGCCGGTGCTGCGGTAAAGCATGCCACGGAGAAAAGGACAAGTTCTCGCAGAAATTGCTGTTCTCCACTTCGCGGATATTTTGCTTGGGTATCTCGATCCGGGCCACTGTCAGGAACGGCGAGTCTTTCTCCTTCCACTCAATGGTCGTGTCTTCTACCGGCATGTTCTTCAGCTGGATCTGCGTCTGGACCATGAAATCGAAACAGAACTTCCTCCCGGAGTTGATCTGGCGCACCATGTCCTCATACAGCACCTCGCTGCTGAGCGACCATTCCCAAGAACCGGGAACCGGTTCCTGAGGACCACAGGCCACCGGCCGGGCGCTATATTTGACGTAGTTTTGAACGCCCAAAGTATAAGCCGCAATGCTGTAATACTGGGTCGCCAAGAGATTCTTCGGCGGCCATTTCAGGATTCCGGCCGCCTCGCGAAATGCGCGCAAACGCCAGGCCAAAGGGTGCCAGATGCTTCCAGACGCGTTCTCAAAGAAATACCGGAACTGCGTCAATATGCTTCCCTTTTGATAGCCCTCCACTTGAAGCCGCGTGAAGGCTGCGTAATCCCGAACGTTGTCGATGAAGAACACGTCGTTGTTCATCATCACGAAATCCTGGGTGTGAGCATCCATCTCGCCGTCCAGGAGCTTCTCGCCCAATACGCCCAGAAGCTTAATGGCCATGCCGCGCGCGTCCGGCATCCAGTCGGACTGAACCGTCGGATTTCCGCTGGAGAAACGGATCCAGGCCTTGTAGGACTTTTGCTGAGCGAACACTCCCTGCCGGTAGGGCCAATCCAGCGAGTCGTTGACGCGAAACGTCGCCAGCGCGCAGCCCTGGCTCTTGGGATGTCCATCCCGCCGATACTCGCCACCCGTGCGATTCGAATTCACAATGCTCACGCCGTTCGCGATGATATCGGAGGTCAACACTTCCTCCTCAGGATCGATCACTTCGCCCATGGGGCCGACGGGCGGCAAAGCATAGGCCCGGTACAGGACCCAGCAAGCCGCCACCGCTAGAACGATACCCGTAATCTTGAGGGCTTTCTTCATTTGCCGCCTGCCTTTTTCACAGCCGATTTCGGCAGTTCACACGCCGGGGACGACGGCGGCGCCCAGTAGCTGATCTGGCAAGCCGGGGCATCATCGTCCGTATGAATCTTCAGATACTCGATAATCGCCCAGCGTTCGTCTTCCGTCAGTTCCGGACCGATGACGCCGTGCGAAGGAGGGTCGCCCCGGTGGTACTCACGATACCCGGCGCGGAATTCGTGGCCAATATTCAGGTTGCCTGGTATGGAGGCGTCGAACCAGAAGCCGTTCTTCGTCAGTGGCTCGGCGTACAGACCCACACGAACTTGATCGAATTCCTTACGACCGACGAAAAACTTCTTGCGGCGCTGATCCGCGGGGATCAGCATTTCGTACAGCGTCGGTACAGAACCGTTATGCAGGTATGGCGGGGTAGCCCAAACTCCGGCGAGAGGACGGGCCTTGTATACCAGCTTTACCTGCGGCAGATCGATAGCGCCGTAGCCGTTGTACTTTTGAATCATCGGGGCAGAGAACCCGCGCTCGTTAAAATACTTCTTGCGCAGCAGGATCTCGATGTAGTTAAGTCCGGCTCCGATGGAAACCGACTTCGTGTCGATCGTATCCAGCTCCTGTGCGATCTGGCACTTGTAATCGACTAAAGGAAGATTGTGACTCTTGCGATAGGCGTTATCACGATCCTGCTGCTCCTGGTACATCTTTTGCAGCTCGGGGCGAATTTCATCCGCGGTCAATCCCGACTTAGACAAATCCACGCGATTGTTCACAAACTGGAGTGCTGCCGCCGGGTCGGTTCCGATATCCTCCACCGGGAGGTAATTCACGTGCCAGTGAGGTTCGTCCGGCTTCTTGTCGGGGACCAGGACGGCGCGGTCCTCGTCGATCATCCTGCAGGGTTGATGGCAATGGGCGCAGTGTATTCCGAACAGTTTCTTGCCTGCGCCGGCCTTGTCCATGTCGATCGGATCCAGGATCTGATCGGGCCACTTCGGCGCCTTCAATTTGTGCAGGACTTCCTCGATCTGCACCAGGTTGTCCACATCGGACGAGCTGCGGAACCGCTGCTCTAGCGGCAGTGCCCGGCCGTAGTCGTCGGACAGCCCCAAGGCAGCGCCTACTCCCAGTGACTCGCCCATGTTCCGCGCCAGCGGTTGCGCCACGCTGGCCGTATACTGGACCCAATCAAACTTCCAGATGTCCCACACCGCGGGATAGCTCACAGGCGCCACGCCGGGGCGATAATTGGCGGGATCGAGATCCTCTCCGAATACTCGGTTCGCAATGCGGCCTATGGCATCAATGCGCCCAAACCCCTCCTCGACCGGATATAAGTGCTTCGTAGTCTCGGTCCACCCGTCCATCAACAGTGCCCAAAATACCTTCTGAAAGTTCCAGTACAGCGCCCACTTGCCGGAGTTCTGGTCCCCCAGAACATTGCGGGCGAATCGATTGAACTTCGCTGGATTTAAGAAAGTTGAAGCCATAGCAGCCAGCAGGTTCGGTCCGAAGTGACCCACCTTCATGGCAGTGAACGCGTGCATGGCCGGCCCCCCGTCGATTCGGATCCCGACGCGGCCGCCAGTCTTCGTGTTCAGATCCAGTTCGCCGGAGTGGCATGTCGCACAGCTGAGATCGAGGACATACTCCCCGATCCGCGAGTCGAATCGCCTTGCGAATCCCAGCGGAAGACCACCCGGATTTTCGGGCGTCGCCGTATAGTCCACGATAAATCCGAGCGAGCGCATATTCTCCGGACTGGCAAATCGCTCATTGCTCCAGGCCATCTCCAGGTTCGCCAGCCAGGAATAGCGGAGATCGTGCAGGGTGGTTCCCTGCGGAGTAAAGTAAAAGACTTGCCGATCGTGGGAGGAGGCTGTGGGTCCCCAGCCCTGGTCCAGATAGACGATCCGGTCCACGGGATCGTGGGCGGGAATCTGAGTGTTTGGGTAATACGTGGCGAACAATAGCCCTGCCATGATGAGTACGGTCGCCACGGCCGCGGTCATCGCTAGGAACTTGGCCACCGCAACCAGGCGAAGGTTTCCCAACCAGACCAAAAAATCGAGGTAGCGCAGAACGGCATACCACGCGATTTTCAGTACCCGGTTCCAAAGGAGGCCCGGAAGCGCACGTAGTCCCCCTGCGCGAATCCAATCTCTCGAAACTTTCCAGTAGCCGGCCAAGCGGGCCCGCAAGCTGCGGACCCGGCTGAGGGCCCATCTGATCAGTGGCATTCTTTATTCGAAGGCAGGCTTCTTGCCCGGAACAGCCATTTGGCAGGAAATCAGGCGGCCGGTTCCGCCCATCGTTACAAAGGCCGTGCGAAGGTCAGGGCCGCCGAAACAAATATTGGACGGCAGAGGATCGGGCTGTTCCAAGTCGATCCCGATCCATTCGAGAATCTCTCCGGCGGGCGAAACCACAGTAATGCCACCGCGGGTATTGGCGTCCCAACCCTGCGGCACGATGCTAATCGCATAAAGATTGCCGAGTTCGTCCATGCTCATCGAATCCAGACCGGCCTGATAGGGAATCTGTGCGGTCAACAGATAGGACCCGTCCACGGTATTGGGATTGGGTTTGATTTTTCCAGGCCCGTCCAACTCCCAATAAAGAATCTTGCGGTCCCACGTCAGCGCTACGTACAGGCGCTTTTCATCCGGCGAGAGCAGGATGCCGTTGGGCGAACGAAGCGGAAAGATCATTTCCTGAATAGAGGAGCCATCCGGCTTGGCGTAGTAAACGCCGGTGATGTCCCGGTCACGCCACCGGTCTTTGCCCCAGTCCGTGAACCAAAAACTGCCGGTGGTATCGAAGACCAGATCGTCGGGGCTTCGCAGAGGACAAGCCTGGGGTTGTTTCGTGACCGGATTGATCGCTGAAAACTGGCTATATAACGTCTTGAACGTTCCATCCGGGGCCACCCGTTGGATGCTGCCGCCCACGTAATCAAGCGGCTGCGACACGGCGCCGTGCAGGGTCCCTCCATCCTTTTGCGGAACATCTATGAAGAAGAATCCGCCATCATTGCAAACGTAGACGGCGCCATCCGGGCCGATCGCACAGCCATTGGGACCGCCTCCCAACTTGGCGACCACTTCCTTCGCACCCGTAGCAGGGTGCACACGCGTCAGTTGACCTGCGCCGATTTCGCACACCAGGACGGTGCCGTCGGCAGGCCGGTAACACGGCCCTTCAGGACTATTCAGGCCGGAAGCGACTACGCGGAAGTCGGACGCTTTGAAGCTGGGTCTGGAAACACGGGGACTGGCCATGGAAGATCTCCTTTAAAGATGCCTGCTGCTATAAGACCGCTGATATGGTGTTGGGCGCGCTCGCGCGAGCCGGTGGTGGCGAGCAACGCGGACATGTAGGACTCCTGCGTTCCGCGCGGGTTGATTACCATGAGTTGGACGATCATCTCGCCGGCCTCCTGAAAACGGCCCAGGTGGCCCATCGCATTCGCGTAGACGATCAGGCTGGGCGCAAAGCGCGGCTGGAGCGTCATGCTGCGGCGCGCGCTGTCTGCGGACTCCTGATGTCTTCCTTCACGACAGAAAGTGCCGGCCTGGAAGCACAGCCAATAAGGCAAGGATGGGTGGTCCGGCGCATCCGAGATCAGCCGCTTGAGAATTGTGTGTGCTTCCGCGACCTGGTTCTCCTCGCCGCCCCAGCCCAGCGCTAATCCCAGATAGCCCCAGGCAACCAGATTAAAAGGAGCTATTTCCACAGCCCTCCGCAGCGATGTGACGGCCTTCTGAAATCTCCCGCAATGAAGCAGCGCGAGGCCGGAGTTTTCGAGCACCTCCGCATCGCCCGGAGCCAGCAAAAGCGCGCGCTCGGCCGCGGCCAGCGCCTCCGTGCGGTCCTGCGTCTCGTTGGGCGAAGAGTTTGCCACCACGCGCTGAGCGAGAAATGATCCCAGGTATGCGTGGGCGGCCGCATAATCGGGATCGATCTCTGTGGCCTTCCGAAGAAGCTCGACAGCCTCGTCCATCGCCCCGCCATGATAAGCCTGATTGGTGAAATGGTAGGCCTTGCGGACCAGTCCGGCGGCGTCAAGATTTTCGATCGACAGTTGACTGGCCAACTCGGTGCGCGCGCGAATCAGCTGTCCAGCCGTTGCTCCCACGATCGCCTTCGCGATCTCCTCCTGGACGGCGAATACATCGTCTATGCTCCGATCGTAGGTGTGCGACCACAGTTGGGTGCCCGCGACGGCATCATCGAGTTCCGCCATCACGCGGATCTTTTGGCCGGCGCGTCGAACGCTGCCGGTTAACACGTAGCGAATGTTCAGTGATTGGGCCACTTGCGCGAGATCCGTTACTTCATCCTTGAAGCGGAACGAAGCCAGTTGGGATACCACCCGTACGGCCGGAATGCCCGAGAGGGCCTGGACGATTTCCGAAGCGATACCTTCTGCCAGGTAACGATCCTGAGGGTCCGGAGACAGACTCCGGAACATCAGGACGCCAATGGAGGCCTTTTCGTGAACCGCAGAGGACAAATGCTGCGGGCCTGCCGTCGCGGGGGTATCCTGCTTCTCTTCGAAAATTGTGGTCGTCGCGGTTTCCCCTTTAGCACCTAATCCCAGCCGGACATTGTGCAAATGCAGCAGAACCTCCCGCATGTTAGAAACACGGTCCTCTGGCCGCTTCGCAAGCATCCTTTCGACCAGCGCCTCCAGCGCTACCGGGAGGTGGGGGTGCGTGGCTCGCAACGTCCGAGGCTTTCCGTGGCCGATCTCGTGTAACAGCGCCCACTGGCTTGCGCCCTGGAACGGACGCTTCCCCGTCAACAATTCCTGAGTCACCACACCGAAGGAAAAGATATCGGAGCGGAGATCCACTTCCGCCCCCATCGATTGTTCCGGCGAAACGTACGCAATGGTTCCGACGAAGGTGCCCGCCTGGGTCAATAACGCGGTCTGGGTATCGCTCTCATCGCGAGCGGAATCGGCCGTGATCTTGAATTTGGCCAGGCCAAAATCGAGGACCTTGAGCCGATCGTTGCCGTCCACGATGACATTGCCAGGCTTCAGGTCGCGATGGACAATACCAGCCGAGTGAGCAGCGGCCAGAGCCTCGCCAAGTTGAATCAGGTAATCCAGCGCCTTGCCCACTGGCAGTCCACTCGAGGGGATGATGTCGTTGAGCGCCTTCCCATCGATGTACTCCATGACGATGTAGTGGGTGCCGTCCTGATCGCCGATGTCATAGATAGTGATGATGTTGGGATGGCTTAAAGCCGATGCGGCCTGGGCTTCGCGCAGAAACCGGGCTTTGCTGGTGGAATCGACTTCGCGGCGGGATAGGAACTTTAGGGCGACCAACCGCTTAAGGCGCTTGTCACGGGCTTTGTAGACCGTACCCATGCCGCCTTCGCCAAGCTTTACGAGAACTTCGTAATTCCCGACCGTTTGGCCGACCATATAGTTAGCCTGAAAAGATTATTCGATTACACCACCAATGGGACGGGTTCTCAACCGGGCCGCGGATTGGCTTCCTCAGAAGCTAAAACGCGCTCCGAGCTGAATACGCCGGGGATCGTAGGCCGAAGTGAACCCGAGCGGTTGGGTCGGCAGGCGGTCATTCCGTCCGGTGACGTCGAAGGGGCCCGCCATGAGGCCAACCACGTTGTTCACGCTAGCCATGTTGAGGTGGTTCAACAAGTTGAAGGCCTCGACCGTCAATTGCAGACGACGATGCTCGCCCAGGTTGAATTCCCGGCTGATCCGCAGATCCACCGCCGCGAAGGCGGGCCCTATCCCGGTATTGCGGCCGGCTCCCGGGGGGCGATCGGTGGTATCGTGCCGGTCCTGATTGAGATCGGCACCGACCAGCAGATTGAAGGGTCTGCCGCTATTTGCTCGGAAAATTGGAGAAAGCTCCACCTTGCCGGGTGCCGACCAGACTGCGTAGGCCACAAATTTGTGGCGCTGGTCGAAGGACGACCGGGCCCGTTCCGCGCGGAGGTTGGTTTGGTCGGCAGCTTCGAAATCCGAATTGAAATCCGTCACGTCGTCAGTTGCTTTGCTGAGCGTGTAATTCGCGTTAAGACTAAACTTCTGGCTAAAACGCTTGGTCAGTTCGACCATGAACGCGTTGTAGTAAGCGTTGGCGGTGGATTCGAATACGTTCAGTTGCGCCAGCAGCGGATTCACAAAGTATTTTGGATCGGACCACACCGGGATTCCGAGTTGAGGATCCACGGCAGCAGGCAGGAGATTCGCATCCCGGGCCCGCGTCAATTTCAGCGTCCGCACCCAGGTATAACCCGCCGACACTGCAAGGTCGCGTGCAAACTGGTGTTCGATCGAGATACTACCCTGCTGGGAATATGGATTGGTGAACTCCGGAGAGTTCTGAAACAGAATCGCAAAGGGAGGCAGCGGACCTGTTTGAGGGAAAGTGATTCCAAAGGGTGCGACGTCCGCCGGCGTGATGCTACGGGTCGGAGTGGGAATTCCAATCACGCCCTGTTGACGAAGCGTGGTGAAGATATTCGCTGCCGATGCAGCTCCGGGGGTGAGAATGGAGGTAAATGCCTGGCCGATCTGCCGAAATCCCTTGATCTGATTCAGCGCATTCACGGACCAGTCGATCTGATAATAAATCGGCGAGTAGTAGATTCCGTATCCGGCGCGCACCACCGTTTTCTGACTTCTCTGCGGATTCCACGCCAGCGCGAAACGGGGCGCGAAGTTCTTCTTAGCAGTCGGCAACGGCGGCTGGCGCGTGTCTAGCTCATAGCGCAGGCCGAAATCCAGGCGCAGGCCGGGACGGACTTTCCATCCATCTTGAACATAGAAACCGTAATAGGGATTCGTTGAGGCGACCGTCGGGTTGCCTGCACCTTGGATATATGTCTGCGCCAGCCCGAGATTAAAGGCTTGCAGAGCGTTGATGGTGAATGTCGCCGGAAGGTTGGGATCAATCAGAAAACCGGGCAGATCACCAAAGGTAAATCGACCGGAGAAGAAAATGTGAGACTCGCTATGAGTGCCTCGAATGAGGGATTGACCCCCAAATTTGATGGTGTGCGATCCGCGAATCCAGGTCAAGTCATCCCGGATTTCCGCGCGCCGTTCAATATTGCGGCTGGGTAGCAGGTAATCTTCATTGAAAACGCCGTATCCTGCTATGCGGAGCTCCGGTCCAAATTTGTCAACCGAATCGACGTAGAAGCGCCGGTAGCCCCACTGGAGCCGCGCCTCATTCACCAGCTTGGGGCTCACGACACGGGTCCATCCCGCGGCAACGGTGGGATCCAGTTGCAGCGTTTCCAGGCCGCGTGAAGCGCCGATGAGCGCTTCCAGATTGGCATTCGTCTCGTCCAGCTTTGAAAAACTTCCGCGGAAGAAAAGCTGGTCGTGCTCGCTCAGCCGATGATCGAGTCTCACGGAGGAACGCCACACGTCGGAGCTGAATGGAAACACGCCTGAATTCTTTTCGAATAGCGCCCGCGTCCCCGGGGAGGCAGTGAGCGCACCTCGCAGAGACGCGGCTTCCGCGGCCGGCAGAGTATTCAGAACAGCATTCTGGGCGGGCGTCGGACTGAATATCGATGTATCCGTGAGAATCGAAACTACCGAAGATTCCCGGCGCACCAAGCCTTCGAAAGCGGCGAACACAAATGTCCGGTCTTTGCGTATCGGCCCGCCGATGCTTCCCCCAAATTGCTGCCGCTTTGAGGGCGGTTTGGTTCGGACCAACCGGGCGCCTTCCAGAACTCGCGCAAACGGATTACCGGCATCGAGAGCGTCGTGGCGGAAGAATCCAAACAGCGATCCCCGCCAGTCATTGGATCCTCCTCTCGATACGATATTGATGGTCCCTCCGCTGGCCCCGCCTTGTTCAGCAGAGTAGTTGCTCCGATTGATCTGGAACTCCTCGATGGCTTCTTGTGACAATGTGGACCGCACGCCGCCGCCACCGTCGTTGGCTTCGCCCCCGTCGATGGTCACCGAGTTCCCGCGCCCATTCGATCCGAAGAACGAGATACCGCTGGTGGGAACCTGTTTAAGGCGAAGGTCGGTATCGTTAGCTTGGCCGGTGGAATCCACGACACCCGGCGATAGCAGCGCGAAGGTCAGATAATCGCGCCGGTCGATCGGGAGCTTAGCGATCGACTCCTGGGCCATGATACTGGCCTGTTGAGAACGCTCGATTTCGAGCAGAGCGGGAGCACCATTGATGATCAGAGTCTCTTTCACCGTTCCGAGCTTCAGTTGAGCGTCGAGCGTGGTGACTTGCCCCACGCTGATGCGGACTCCGTGAAGTAGTTCAGGCTGAAAGAGATCCTTCTCGATTTGGACCTCGTACTCACCCGGGGGAACTGCCAGGAAGCTGTAATCGCCAGTGTCGCCTGTAGTGTTCTGCCGGAGAAAACCGGTATCGCCACTTTTCAGGGTGATCCGGACTAAACGAACAACCGCTCCGCTTGGATCCGTAACGGTCCCCCGTAATTCGCCACGAGCAGTATCCGTCTGGGCGTTGAGCAAATTTGCGGGGAGGAGGACGGCAGCTAAACCAGCCGCGGCCAGACCAAGAGCAATCTTACGGACCCGCAACATCTCGCTGATGTGCTTGACTCGATTTTGCACCAGTAATGGGGATGGGACTTGCCAAGTTTACTCCCTGTCGATAAGGAATTCAAGAAGGTCCAGGTGTTTTTGGAGGGAGTGTGTTCGTTGGTCTCCAATCCGCTTCCTGCTGATCGACATTGCATAGAGTGTTCGGGCGTTCGAACTGATGACACTTTAACCGCCCGAATTAAAACGCCCGCCAGTCTCACGAGTGAGATCCCTACCGTCAAAGCGCTCGCCACTGCTGAAATCGTCTGCCCTGTGCTCTCGGCTCAGAGCGACCATGCAAATCGAGAAGCCAATGCGCGTGAGCCAGTTCAATCAGGCTGCCGGCTTTAAACTCGTGCGGCGCTGTCATGGAACCGTGATGCAGCAATATGACAATCCGCCGACTCGCCGAGCTTGCCGCGCCGGGATCGTCACCGGAAGTGCACCTGCTGGAAACTTGCCGCGTGCCGAGGTGTGCCACAGCGACCCCTTTTTGACATTTCTGGCACGTGTGACCTGACCGAGAATCTGTAAGTTACTGAGGCTTCGTGGGCTTCGTTTCTTCAAGTCCCACGCCGTCCACCAGCATCTAAATTTTCGGCCGGTCTTATTGGACGGATAAGGCTTCGGTATCCAGTACCCTGCGAATTGAGGCTACACGGCGCATCCTGCGGCGATGGCGCGTTTCCCCAATCAGGCCAGCAATCAATGCAAGCGCGGCAACAGCGGCCGGGAGAACAATCTTGGTTTCACCCATTCATGAGGATTCTACACCCGCCCCGCCTGTATGCAAGTGGATTATCCGAAAGATAGCGGGAGCTGAGACAATAAAAACGCCATGGAATCACAGATTTCACATTCGGGTTACAAGCTGGACCAGCTCAGCCCAGCGGACCGCGAGCGCCTGGCCAAAAGGTTAAGTGCTGAAGAACGGCGGGTTTTGCTGGACCACGGCACCGAGCCGCCTTTTTGCGGCGGGCTGCTCGCCAATAAGGAGGAGGGTGTTTACGGCTGCCGGCTGTGCGGACTTCCCCTGTTCCGATCCCGGGCCAAGTTTGAATCCGGTACTGGGTGGCCTAGTTTCTATGAGCCGTTCGATCCGGAGCACGTCCGAGAGATTCGCGACGTCAGCCACGGAATGGTTCGCATCGAGATTCGCTGCCAGCGCTGCGGCAGCCACCTGGGGCATGTATTCCCCGATGGTCCTCCGCCTACCGGCCAACGCTACTGCCTGAACTCCGTCGCCATGGAATTCTTTCCAGCGGGCAAAGAGCCGACACCAGATAGCCGTTAGATAAATGCTCGCTAGCGTTTATCCACCACGACTGCGCCGCCTTTGACGACGACTTTGGTTTTCAGCCAGTTCCAATAGCCTTCCCGCGGATCGCCGTCCAGAAGAATCAGGTCGGCAAGTTTGCCCGCGTCCAGCGTGCCGAGCTGATCGCTCATCTGGATGTAGGACGCAGTATTCGGCCCCATCATTTTGATCAGGTCCTGCATCGAGAACATGATGTTCAGCAGCTTCAGCTCGTGGTCCAGCCCGGCCTTGGGGTCATAGGTTGTGTCGGTGCAGTAGCCCAGGATGGCGCCGCTATCCCAAACTGTGCGCGCATTCACCGGCATGTATCCGGCTTCCTCGCCGAGGCGTACGCCGTCGATGATACCTTCGGGCCAGGCTTTGCCATCCCGGAACCGCGGCTTGTTGTCGTCCGCGAACACCCCGAATACAGGCGTGCCGAAGGCAGCCGTCCCCAACACCTTCGTGCCCGCCGCAGCCACCTTCTTCGCGTCCTCTTTGCTCACCCAATCCTTGTTCGGAAGGTGCACCAGCAGCGGCACGCCAGCTTCAGCGGCTGCCACCATCGCCTTGGAGCTGACGGCATGGACTTGGACCATGACGCCGACTTTCTTGGCCTCATCCACGATCGCCTTAAGGACTTCGATTTCTTTTTCGGTCGGCCCCGGGATCGGAGTCAGGAGAATTTCACCGGTAAACTTGACTCCCATGTCGGCCATCTTCCGTATCTCGGCGCGGGCGGCTTCCGGAGTGCCATTCAGCCTGACGGCGCCGGACGGGATAATGCGAGGTCCGTTGATGACGCCCTTGTCGATGTGATCCCGCAGCGTGATATTGCCTTCCGCCGGACCGCCTCCGGAGAGGACGGTGGTGTAACCTGCTTCGAGCAGCGCCTGCATTTGCGCCTTCTCATTGGGCCCGGTATTGACGTGGCGATGTGCATCGATGAAGCCGGGCATGGCGGTCATGCCTTTCGCGTCGATGGTTTTGCCCGCGGCCTTCGACGGCGCTCCCGCCGCAACAGAGACGATTTTTCCTGCGCGCACCACAATGGACCCGCGCTCAATCACGCTGCCGCTCGCGACCCGATTGGAGTCAACGATGCGGGCGTTGATGATCGTAAGGTCCTGCGCGGAGAGTGACGCGAGGGTCCCCAGCGTCAGGCAGGCAAATGTCGTGAAGGTGTGTCGTAGCATGCTCAAGAATCTTACCTTAAGATGGGTCCGGTTGAAACGTCTCCATGTTATCGGGGGTTGACCGAACACTGCTCTTACTTGCCCACCAAGTGCTCCAGGCTCTTGTTGTTTTCGGAACAGACAAATTCGATCAAATCCGTGTCTGGCATCAGACGTTGGTTCAGCTTGATGGTCCAAGGCTTGGTAAACGTTTTGGGATCGTTCACCGTGACTTCGATTTCAAGAGTGCCGTAGTTCACACGCCGGAACCGCTCGATGATCTTGCCTGAAGTTGTGAAAGGGGTGCCCTCCTCGTCAAGCCACATCAGGTCCCGAAAACCAGTTGTTTCGACTACGAGCGTGTCGCCATCCCACTTACCGGTTGAGTAGCCATACCACCAGGGTTCTGGATCGTTTGAGGGGAGAGGACGTCCGTCGGTAAAGATCTGGCGCAACCCTCCGTTGGCCTCGTAGATGATCAGGACTAGTCCAGGCGTCTGCACGATCTTGCGAGGCTGAGGATGGAAGTGAAGCTGTACCGGGTGGAGCGGCAGACAATGTGCGTCCGGATGGTCTTTGCTATTCTCCGCCAAGCGCTGCTTGCGAAGTTCCGCGGCCCAAGGTTGGAAGGGCAAACCATCGGGAAACATGGAAGGGAGATTCTGGAAAGGCCTTGGCCCCGGTACGGGCGGCGTGCCGAATCCGCCACCCCGGCCGGCGGGTGCGCCTGGAGGCGTGCCCCGGTCCCATATTCCGGATAGGTCCGGCCGGCCATCCGGAGTTCTCAAGGCAGGCGCGGTGAGATTCAATCGCCCATCGGGAGTCCTGGGAGCGCCCTCGGTTGGATGCAGAGGCCACTGGGCAAGGAGCGCAGGAGAAAAGATAGCCAGCCCAATGGCCGCCAACTTAGTCGACGTCGTCATGCCACTGGATACTTTAGCGCACTCACAGGAATGGTTATTCGAGAGATTCGCCGCCGCCAAGAGTGGAGGTCCGCTTTATTGATTAATCTAGAGCCACCCGCCGGGATCGACCCGGCGACCTGCTGATTACGAAGTCACACGTGTCAAGTCCCATCTTGTGCTGACAAAACTGCTGACAAAACGAAGATGCGACGCCCAGCTTGGGAAACGTCCAAGATCGTTCCTGAAGGATACAGTTTCCTGAGATGCACCGAAGTGCACGCGGGTTCCCAGGTTTCTCTACGGAACCGGCGTTACGGCACAAGCGAAGCTCGCCGCATCGTTCGGATCCCCCGTACCTTTGTAGCGCGCCACCTGCGGATATGGACACAGCGGTCGGGTCAGAACCTTACTTGTGTCTCCCACGACCGTCCCGGTCGCGACGATCTTATCCGGTGCGACGCCTGTCTCCACCCACCGCTCTAACGCGCTGAAAACGTCATGATCGGCGTCCTTCTGTGGCGACGCGCCATTTCCAAAGCTGTTCGCTCCCACACCGCCGCCGCAGTGACCCATACCCGGAACCATGAACAAACGATAGAACTCCTGCGTGCTTCCGGACGCCTTCTGTCTCGCATCTGGGAATTTGTCTAGAAACGCGCGGACACTGTCGTAATAGGCGATCGAGCTTAGCGGCGAAATCGCGGGGTCGCCCCAACCGTGAT
>Ga0105245_10000770_pt1 | contig 29024 bp, 33 predicted proteins | sample KBSM54metaG_FD_81523 | JGI IMG/M metagenome (GOLD analysis project Ga0105245, IMG submission 81523) | Miscanthus rhizosphere microbial communities from Kellogg Biological Station, Michigan, USA - KBS M5-4 metaG | ecosystem: Host-associated > Plants > Roots > Rhizosphere > Soil | place...
CAGCAGGTGATTCGACGAGTCCGCGGTCGCGAACCATCGCGCCATCACGGTGATGTTCGTCGATTGCGTCGCGCCGTAGAAGAGCGCGGTGCCGTAGAGGATGAATCCTGTCGCGAACGCGCCCATCAAAAAGTACTTGAGCGACGCTTCGTTGGAGACCGGCAGCCGGCGGTGATAGCCGACCAGCACGAAGATGCAGAGCGAGAGGATCTCGAGGCCGAGGATGATGATGAGGAGATCGAGTCCCTTCGCCATCATCATCATGCCGACCGTGCCCCACATCAGGAGCGCGTAGAACTCGCCGCCTTCGATGCCTTCGCGCGTGAGGTAGTCGCGTGCGAGAAGCGTGACTAGCATCGTGGCGATGAAGAACGTGATGTCGAAGACGCGCGTGATCGGCGAGATTTCGTACGTCCCGCCGAAGTACGTACCGCCGATGACGCCGCGCTCCGCCCACGACGCCGCGGTGAGGATGACGACCGCGAGCGGCGCGAGCTGTTCCTTCCACGTGGGGCGGAACGCGTCCCACAGGATGAGGATCATGCCGCCGACGGAGAGGATGAGCTCCGGCAGGATCGCATTCAGCCAACCCTGTTCGACGAGCGGGTGGAGCGTGATCATCGCTGACCTCCGTGTGCGCGGTCAGCAATCATCGTTTTCTCTTTCCCTTCGCTCTTCACCACCGAGATCAGTTCCTTCACGCTCGGCGACATCTTGTCGAGGAACGTCGTCGGGTGAACTCCGATCCACACCATCAGGATGATTAGAGGGACAAGTGCGGCGACTTCGTTCCATGCGATCTCGGGCACGCTCTTGTTCTCGTCATTCGTGATCGGGCCGTAGAACACTTTCTGAACGAGCCAGAGCAGATAGATCGCGGCGAGGATCACGCCGGTCGCGGCGAGGATCGCGGCGCGCGGGAACGACTGGTACGTGCCGCTCAGGATCAGGAACTCGCCGATGAATCCGTTGAGGCCCGGCAGTCCGACCGACGACAGCATCGCGATCACGAACAGCGTCGCGTAGAGCGGCATCGTCGACGCGAGACCGCCGTAGTCCGCAAGCAGTCGCGTGTGGCGACGTTCGTAGATCACGCCGACGAGCAGGAAGAGCGCGCCGGTCGAGAGTCCGTGATTCACCATCTGAAGAATCGAGCCTTCGATCGACGCCTGATTCATCGCGAAGATGCCGAGCACGCAGAAGCCGAGGTGCGAGACGGAGGAGTAGGCGACGAGCTTCTTCATGTCGGGCTGCACCCACGCCACGAGTGCGCCGTAGATGATGCCGATCACGCTCAAGGTCACCATCAGCGTCGCGTACTTCGCGCTCGCTTCGGGGAAATACGGCAGCACGAATCGCAGGAATCCGTACGTGCCCATCTTCAGCATCACGCCGGCGAGGATGATCGAGCCGCCGGTCGGCGCTTCGACGTGCGCGTCAGGTAGCCAGGTGTGCAGTGGAAACAGCGGCACCTTGATCGCAAACGCGAGCGCAAACGCGAAGAAGAGCAACGTTTGCGTATGCGCCGGCAGCGGGACTCCGTAGAGATCCGTCACCGAGAACGAGAGCACGTGCGTGTTGTGATAGTTCGCGAAGCCGAGGTAGATGATGCCGAACAGCATCATCAGCGAGCCCGCGATCGTGAAGAGGAAAAACTTGATCGCCGCGTAGATGCGATTCTTCCCGCCCCACACGCCGATGATCAGATACATCGGCAGCAGCGTCAGTTCGAAGAAGACGTAGAAGAGGATGACGTCCGTGGCGACGAACACGCCGATCATCGCTGCTTCCATGATGAGGAACGCGATCACGTACTCCTTCGGATGTTTGTGAATCGCGTTCCACGATGCCAGGAAGACGACCGGCGTGAGCAGCGTCGTGAGCAGCACGAGCCAGAGCGAGATGCCGTCGACGCCGAGCGCGTAGTTGATGCCCCACTGCGCAATCCATTCGTGTTTCTCGACGAGCTGGAACCCCGCGACGCCGTCCGCAAACTGCTGGACGATGCCGAGGGAGATGACGAAGGTGGCGATCGAGACGGCGAGGCCGAATCCTTTGATCGCTTTCGCGGCGTCGCGCGGGAAGAACACGAGAATGAACGCGGCGGCGACCGGGAGCCAGAGAGTCGTGCTCAGGATCGGCATCACGCGAGCACCCACATGAAGACGACGACGCCGGCGAAGAACATCAGCGCATAGTTGCGAACGTTGCCGGTCTGGAAGAAGCGCAGCAGATCGCCGCACGCGGCGACGATGTAGCCGAGCATCGCTGCGATGCCGTCGATGATCGCGTCGATGATCTTCCAGAAGAAGATCGAGATCTGCTCGAGCGGCCGGACGATGATCGCGCCGTACAGCTCATCAACGTACCACTTGTTCTCCATCCCGCGCGCGATTCCCGGCGCGCTCGCCGCGAACGCTTCGTCGGCGGCGAGGCCGCGTTTGTAGAAGCGCATGTACGCGAGCGCGGTTGCGAGCGCGGCGACGACGGTCGCGACGCCCATGAGGAAGTACTCGTTCTCGACGGCGAACTCCGCGCCGCGGCCCGCGATCTCCGGATAGATCGGCGCGAGCCACTCCGCGAGCGCGTGATGCCACACGAGCGCGACGCCGCCGACCGTCGACAGGAACGCGAGCACGATGAGCGGCAAGGTCATCGTCCACGGACTCTCATGGAGATGATGTTCCTGCTCATGCGTTCCTCGGAAATCCCCGAAGAACGTCAGGAAGACGAGACGGAACATGTAGTACGCGGTGCAGAACGCGGCGACGGTGCCGAGTCCGAAGACGAGATAGCGAACACCCGGCGAGAGATACGGCGACGACAAAGCGGAGCCGAGGATCTCGTCCTTCGACCAGAAGCCGGCGAACGGGAAGAAGCCGGCGATCGCGATCGTCGCGAGCATGAAGGTCCACGCCGTGATCGGGATCCTCTTCCACAGGCCGCCCATCTTTCGGATGTCCTGCTCACCGCTCATCGCGTGAATCACGGATCCGGAGCCGAGGAAGAGACACGCTTTGAAGAATGCGTGGGTGACGAGATGGAAGACGCCCGCGGTATACGCGCCGACGCCGACGCCGATGAACATGAATCCGAGTTGCGAGACGGTGGAGTAGGCGAGGACTTTCTTGATGTCCCACTGCCGGATGCCGATCGTCGCCGCGAAGAGCGCGGTGAGCGCGCCGATGACCGCAACGACGGTCATCGCCGTGATCGATTGCCGATAGAGCGCGTTCGAGCGCGCGACCATGTACACGCCCGCGGTGACCATCGTCGCGGCGTGAATGAGCGCGGAGACCGGCGTCGGTCCGGCCATCGCGTCAGGCAACCAGACGTAGAGTGGAATCTGCGCCGACTTGCCGCACGCGCCGAGGAAGAGCAGCAAGCAGATGGCGGTGAGGAGCCACGGAGCGAGTCCACCCGCGGCTGCGATTTGCGCGACGCGACCGAAGTCGACGCTGCCGAAGTACGCGAACATCAGGAACATCGCGACGAGGAATCCGAAGTCGCCGATGCGATTGACGACGAACGCTTTCTTCCCGGCGGCGGGCGCGTAATCGGTCTTGTAATAGAAACCGATCAGCAAATACGAGCAGAGTCCGACGCCCTCCCAGCCGACGAACATCAGCAGATAGCTGCTGCCGAGAATGAGCACGAGCATCTCGGCGAGGAAGAGATTGAGGTACGCGAAGTAGCGCCAGTAGCCGTCGTCGTCGTGCATGTAGCCGACGGAGTAGAGGTGAATCAGGAATCCGACCCACGTGACGACGAGGAGCATGACGATCGAAAGCGGATCGAGTTGAAACGCGACGTCCGCGCCGATGCCGCCAGAGTTGAACCAGTTGTAGAGAACGTTGACGTATCGCTCGCCGTGAGGATAGGCGGCGTGGTATTGAAAAATCGCGATCGTTCCGAAGATCGCGGCCGCCAGCGACGACCCGACGCCGGCGAACGTGACAAACGTCTTTCCCGCACGCTTACCGAACAAACCATTCAGCAGGAATCCTGCGAATGGCGCGGCGGGAATCAGCCATAGGTAGTTCAGCATGTACGGGCAGTAATGAGTAATGAGTGATGAGTGATGAGAGGGCCGTCGCCGCACTCATCACTCATGACTCATCACTCATCACTTTTCTTCTCCTCACGTCTCACGACGCAAGGAGAAGCTCCCGCGCCGCGACTATTTCTCTTCTTTCAGCCGTTCCTGATAGTCATCGGAAGAAGCCGGATCGAGCTCCCACCGATTCTTATCTCTTTCTCGTTCCTTCTCGCCTGCCTTCAGTTCCTCGTTGTCCTGATACGTCACGCCCATCGCTCGCCCGAGGTTGTCGACGTCGTTCTGTTCCGGCGTCGGCATGCTCGAGACCGCCGATTCGTCGCCGCTGAACTGCGCCCCTTCCCACTGCGAGTCGACGTCGCCGCCGGTGATCGACGGATCCGCCATCGGATCGTTCTTCAGGCGATCGGCGAGCTTGCGCGAGCCGGCCGAAACATCGGGGATCGGCGGTTCGATGTTGTCATCGATGCCGTCGCGATTCCGGTCGCGCTTCTCGTCTTCTTTCCAGTCAATGAGCTTGTCGGTTTTGTTCATCGCTCGAGTCTCCTGACTCGAACGATGCGACCTCTGCGCCACTACCAATGCATCAGGTTGGCTTCGTCCACATCAATCGTTTCACGGTGATGGAAAAGGGAGATGAAGATGGCGAGCCCGACCGCTGCTTCCGCGGCCGCGATTGCCATCACGAAGAATACGAAGATGAGTCCATGGAGCTGATGAAACTGCCGCGCATACGCGAGGAACGTCAGGTTGACCGCGTTCACCATCAACTCGATCGACATGAAAATCGTGATGCCGTTTCTCCGCGTGAGCACGCCGCAGACGCCGATCGCGAACAGGATCGCGCTGAGGATCAGAAAGTAATGCGTCGGGATCATGGCGCGACCTCGCGCGGCGCGACGCTGCGCGCGCTCAGAAGCAGCGCGCCGACGATCGCAGCGAGCAACAGAATCGACACCATCTCGAACGGGAACACGTACGACTCGAAGAGGGCCACGCCGATCGCCGACGCCTCCGTGTGAAACGGTCCTGACGGCAATGCAGTGAAGACCGCGTACTTCAAGAGGTAGTAGACCAGTCCGATTCCGAATGCCGCGCTCGTGGTGTAGCCGAGGAATTGCTGGATCGGTCGTGTCGCGGGCTCGCTCATGTGCTGCAGATTGAGCAGCATGATCACGAAGAGGAACAAGACCATGATCGCGCCCGCGTAGACGATCACCTGCAACGCGGCGAGAAACGGCGCGTCGAGCAGCACGTACATCACCGCCAGCGCGAAGAACGACACAACCAGCGACAGAGCGCCGACCACAGGATTGCGGTGGAGCACGACGACGAGCGCGAAGATCACGGCGACGGCGGCGAAGAAAAAGAAGACGGCGTACTCGAACACGTTAGATCCATCCCTTCAAGATGAAGAACGCGACGAACACGATATTCAGCACCGCCAGCGGCAGGAACACTTTCCAGCCGAGGCGCATCAGGATGTCGTACTTGAGTCTGGGGATCGTCCAGCGCACCCAAACGAAGACGAAGAGGAGCGCGGAGACTTTGACCACGAACGCGAGCGCGGAGAGAAGGAACCCGACGAACGTCGCCGGCTCGTTGTACCAGGGGATGTCCCATCCGCCGAGGAAGAGTGTGGTGACGAGCGCGGACATCGTCGTCATCGCCATGTACTCGCCCATGAAGAACAGCGCGAACTTCATCGACGAATACTCGGTGTGATAGCCGGCCACGAGCTCCGCTTCCGCTTCCGCGAAATCGAACGGCAGGCGATTCGTCTCGGCGAAGCCGGAGACGAAGAAGATGATCATGCTCAGCCACATCGCCGGCGAGAAGCAGTTCCACGCCGGGATCTTGATCGTGTCGAAGAGAACGAAGTAGCCGGTCTGTCGCCACACGACGTCGGTCAATCGCAGCGATCCCGCGGCGAGAAGCGCGCTGACCGCGGCGAGCGTCAGCGCCAGCTCGTACGAGATCATCTGCGCCGACGCGCGGATGCCGCCGAACAGCGAGTACTTGTTGTTCGACGACCAGCCGGCGACGACGATCCCGTACACCGACAGCGACGCGAGCGCGAACACGACGAGCAATCCGACATTCAGATCAGCGACGATCGGATTGAAGAGCCGCGCCGTCGTGAAGAACGTGCGCCCGAAGAAATGAATGTCGTGGAGAACGAATTCGCGTCCCCACGGCACGACCGCAATCGTCGTCAGCGCGGGCAGCAGCCCGATGGCCGGCGCGATCGTGTAGAGAAACTTGTTCGCCGTCTGCGGGACGATGTCTTCCTTGAGGATGAACTTGAGCGCGTCGGCGAACGACTGCAGCAATCCGAACGGCCCGACGCGATTCGGTCCCGGGCGATCCTGAATGAGCGCACTGCCGCGGCGTTCGACCCACACCATGATCGGCGTGACGTTGAGAAGCGCGCCGAGAACGATGGCGATCTTCACAATCGAGAGCGTGATGTCGGTCGGATCGAAGGGCATCGTCGTCTACGCGCTACTGACTGCCGGCTCGCGCTCTTCGGCGAGCGCGCGCTGGATGCGGCGGAAGATTTCGTCGTCGCCGAGCGCCTGACCCTTCGCCGGATAGGCGGCGAAGATCTGCTGCTCGCGATTCTGCAGATTGACGAATGTGCCGTCTTTCTCCACATGAATCGTGGCCGGCAGCACGACGTCGGCAACGTCATTCAATGGATGCGTCGCGTCCCACGAGTGGACGATGAGGAACTTGGCCTTGCGCAGATTCGCGATGACCGCGGGATCTTTCGCGCGGTCGCTGAACTCGGTGTCGCAGACGTAAAGGACGTCGACGCCTTCGGCGCCTTTCGTCAGAAGCTCTTCGGGTGGTTTCTCACCGACGATCTTCGCGACGCCGCGATAGTTCGGCGCTGCCTGTGTGCCGAGGAGCCATTCAGTGCGGGACTTCATCTTGATGGGGCCGATGGAGTCGACCATCACATGCACGCTCGCGCCGACTTCGTCCGCGAACGCCTTCGCCGCCACGGCTTCTTCATTCGTCATGTTCGCCGACGCGATCATCGCGACGCTCTTCGCGTCCGCGAACGCGGCCGTGATCGCGTCCAGCGCCTCGCCCCACGTCGCGATGCCGAGGTAATCATCCTCGGTGCGCACTTTGGGGACGACGACGCGGTCCGTGTCGTAGCGCTCGTAAGAGAAGCGGCCGTAGTCGCAGAGCCAGTGATCGTTGACGTCGGGATTCACGCGCGGGCGATAGCGGAAGATCTGGCCCGTGCGATGTCCGACGAAGATGTTGCAGCCGACGTCGCAGCCGTTGCAGATCGATTCCGTCGAGTCGAGGTTCCACACGCGCGACTCGAAACGGAATTCGCGCGTCGTGAGCGCGCCGGTCGGGCAGACGTCGGTGACGCACGCGCTCATCCAGTTGTCGAGCGGAACGCCGGCGAAGACGCCGACTTCCGTCGACGCGCCGCGCTTGAAGAAGGCGAGCTCGTTCGTGTTCGTGATCTCCGCGCAGAAGCGGATGCATCGCGTGCAGTGGATGCAGCGATTCATGTTCTGCACGACGTGAGGACCGATCGCGGTGCGATCCATGCCGGGATACGTCCGTTTGAACTCGCCGTAGCGCGAGGTCACGGTGCCGTAGTTGAAGGAGTAATCCTGCAGCGGGCATTCGCCGGCTTTGTCACAGATCGGGCAGTCGAGCGGATGGTTGATGAGCAGAAACTCCATCTGCCCCTTGCGCGCCTTGTCGACCTTCTCGTTCCAGACGTTGATCTTCATGCCGTCGCGGACGGGAGTCGCGCAGCCGGCCTGAAGCTTCGGCATCCCTTCGACTTCGACGAGGCACATGCGGCACTGCCCGACGACGGAGAGGGAGGGGTGATAGCAGAAGTGGGGAACGTGAACGTCGGCGGCTTTGGCGGCTTCAATGACGTTGATGCCGTCCTGGACTTCGACTTCGGTCCCGTCGATTGTGATTTTCGCCATAGAGAAAGGTGAAACCGGAGGGAAGTTTCACGCGAATGGCGTGAAAGTTTTCACAAGCGCGGAGGATATTCGGCACGAGGAAAGACGTCAATGGTGAATGTTGAATGTTGAATGTTGAACGGAATTCAACATTCAACGCTCAACATTGAACGTTCAACATTCTGCTAACGTACGTAGCCAATGAAACGTGATCTTCTCTTCGCCCTGATCGCGATCGCCTTGATTGCCGGATTGACCTACGGCCTCGCGTCGATGCGCCCGCCGCTCACGCCCAGCGTCTCACATCCGTTCACGATGAAAACGGGGGAGACGCCGTCCGCGGTTGGCGATGAGAACGTCATCATGCGCGTCAACGGCGAGGCGGTCACCGAGCGCGAGTTCGCCATCTTCGCGTCGTCGCTGCCGCAGCAGGCGCAGATGGTTCTCGGCAATCCGGCGGGGCGCAAGATCATCGCCGAGCAGTACGTGCGCATGAAGGTCCTCGAGCAGGAAGGCCGCCGCCTCGGCGCCGACGAGGATCCAAACGTTGCCGCGAAGATGCGCTTCGGCAAGACCAACGTCGACGTCGAGTATGCGATCCAGAAAATCGCCGAGCATCCTAGCGACCAGTCGCTGCGCGCCGAATACGAGAAATCGAAGAGCGACTTCGACGTCGTCGATCTCTCTCACATCGTCGTCGCGTATCAAGGCGGACAGATTCCGCCGCGCCAGGGCGGAAAGGCTGCAACGCGTGAGATCGCGTTCAAGATCGCGAGCGAGATCGAGCAGCATCTGCGCGCCGGCGAGCCGTTCGAGAAAGTCGCGGCGATGTTCTCCGACGATCAGCAGTCCGCGCAGGTCGGCGGACGCCTCGGTCGCGTTCCGCTCGCGCAGCTGCCGCCCGAATTACAGGGGCCGGTGTCACGTCTGAAGCCCGGCGAAGTGAGCGCGCCGGTCGTATCGCAGTTCGGCGTGCACGTGTTTCGCGTCAACCTGCGCCACACGCCGCGGTACGAGGAAGTGAAGCAGTCGCTCGAGCAGCGCACGCGCGAAACGATCGTGCGCGAGGCGATCGAGAAACTCGCCAAGGGCGCGAAGATCGACTACGACCCGAAGTTCTTCCCGCCGTCGCCGAAGGGCAAAACGCCGAGCAGCTGATAAACTGCTCCCGGGTCCATGAGCCATCACACGGTGCTGGTCGTTGAAGACAACGACATGAACATGCAGCTCGTCGAGTATCTGCTCGAAGAGGGCGGCTACTCGATCGTGAAGGCGTCGAGCGGCGAAGAAGCGCTCGCGATCACGCGCAACGATGCTGCGCCCGCGCCCGATCTGATCCTGATGGACATTCACCTTCCGGGCATGGACGGCCTCAGCGTCGTCCGCCAGATGAAGACCGATTCGCGCACGCAGCGCGTCCCCATCCTCGCGCTCACCGCGCACGCGATGCGCGGCGACAAAGACCGCTTCCTCGACGCGGGCTGCGACGGCTACATCTCGAAGCCGATCGACGTGAAGACGTTTTTGTCTTCGATCGAGCAGTACATTCGATGAGGGCATGAGCAACAAGGCATGAGGCATGAGTGACGCTTCCGCGTTTTCTCCTCTCATGCCTCATGCCCCATGCCTCATGCCGCTGCGTTACACTCCGCGCCCACCATGAAGCTACTTGTTCTCGGCTCGGGCCGCATGGGCCTCGGCGCCGCCTACGATTTCGCACAACAACCCGACGTCGATGAAGTCACGGTCGCCGACATCGACGCCGCCCGCGCGCGCGAAGTGGCCGCGCGCGTCGGATCGAAGGCGACCGCGCATGCGCTCGACGTCAACGATCGCGACTCCGTCATCGCGCTGATGCGCGGACACGAAGCGACGATCAGCTGCGTCGTCTACAAACTCAACGAGCACCTCGCGCGCTGCGCGATCGAAGCCGGCACGAACTTCTGCGACCTCGGCGGCAACAACGACGTCGTCGCCGCGGAGCTCGCGCTCGACGCGAAGGCGCGCGAGCGCGGCATCAACATCATTCCTGATTGCGGACTCGCGCCCGGAATGGTCGCAGTGCTCGTCGCGCACGGCGCGCAGCGATTCGACTCACTCGACGAGATTCACATCCGCGTCGGCGGGCTCCCGCTCGATCCCAAGCCGCCGCTCGACTACCAGCTGATCTTCTCCGTCGAAGGACTGATCAACGAATACATCGAGCGCGCGCGCGTGATCCGTGACGGCAAGATCATCGAGATCGACTCGATGACGGAGATTGAGTCGCTCGAGTTCCCGGCGCCGTTCGGACGGATGGAAGCGTTTCAAACATCCGGTGGCACATCGACGTTGCCCGAGACGTTCCTCGGCAAAGTCAAAGTGCTCGACTACAAGACGATTCGCTACCCCGGTCACTGCGACAAATTCAAGACGATGATCGACCTCGGACTTTGCAGCAGCGAGATCGTCGACATCGAGGGGACGGCAGTCGCGCCGCGGCGCGTGCTGAGCAATCTGTTGATCAAGCATCTGCCTCACGACGGTCCCGACGTCGTTCTCGTGCGCGTCGAGTTCATCGGAGGAGGGAAGCGGCTTCGCTACGACATCATCGATCGCTACGACGCCGCCAACGGACTCTCGGCGATGATGCGCACGACCGCGTTCCCCGCGGCGATCGTCGCGCTGATGATGGCGCGCGGCGACGTCACGACCAAAGGTGCGCTGCCGCAGGAGCGCTGCGTGCCGCCGGAGCTGTTCATGCAGGAGCTGGCGAAGCGCAACATCGAGGTGAAGCAATCGTGGGATTGATCGTTCGCTGGCTCGCCAACACGCTCGCACTTTTCATCGTCGTCACGCTCGTTCCGCACTTTCATTACAGCTCGTTCGTGGCGCTGGCCGTCGCCGCCGCGGTGCTCGGACTGCTGAACGCGATCGTGCGTCCGATCCTCGTCTTCCTCACGCTGCCGCTCACGATCATCACTCTCGGTCTCTTCCTCATCGTGTTGAACGCATTGATGTTGGAGATCACGGCGTGGCTCGTGTCCGGCTTCCGCATCGACTCGTTCGGATGGGCGATCGTCGGCGCGATCGTGCTGGGGCTCGTGTCGCTGGTCACGAATCGCATCGGCCGCGAGCGGCCTCGACGCGAGTAGATGTTTTGATTACACTTCGCCGCACGAACGTATGAACATCATCAAGAACCGGGTCAGCGACGTCACGGTGCTCGACATCCAGGGCGTCATCAAACTGGGCGAGAGCGCCCGCGAATTCTCCAGCTATCTGGAGAAAGTCCTTAACGACGAAACCGGTCCGGTGATGATCAACTTCGAGGCGATCAACTACATGGACTCGACCGGCCTCGGCGAGCTGATCGGCTACCTGCAGAAGTTCGAAGACCGCCAGCGAAAGATGGCGCTCGTCAAGCCGTCGCATCGCATCCTCGCGCTGCTGAAGATCACGAAGCTCGACACGGTGTTCAAGATCTTCGACTCGCGCGAGACGGCGATGGCGTACCTCACCGACAACGCGGCCTAGTAGAGGAACTCCTCCTTCACGATCTTCCCGCCGTCGTTGACCGTGTAGACGGCGATCTCGCGCATCTGTGAGCGCTTTCCTTTGTCCGGTCCGCCTTTCGCGGTGATGTCGTACTCGAAGATCGTCGCGAACTCCTTGCCGTTCACGAACGGACCCTCGACCTTCGAGGAGTTGATCTCGAAGTTGCCGAACCACCATTCGTTCTTCTTGCGAACGGCGTCGATTCCTTTCACGTGCAACATCTCGGGCGGCGCGGTGGCCTCGAAGCTCTCGATGTTCTTGTCGTAGAGCTCGGAGATCGCGTCCATGTTCTGTCCCTGTTGGCAAAGACTGACGAGCTTTTCACCCACTTCACGCGTATTCATGATCGTTTCTCCTGCTGCCGGAGTGCAGCAATTCGCTCGCCCATGCGCGACTTGCCTGGCGCGGAGATTGCCGTTAGCATGCGCCGCGTTTCATGACTCACTCCTTCGTCCCCATCCTCATCATGCTCGTGATCGCCATCGGCTTCGGCGGCGTCTTTCTCGGGCTGAACTGGATCGTGGGAAAACACCAGCGGAATCCGTCGAAGCTCGCGCCGTACGAGAGCGGCGTGCCGATGCTCGACGTCAACCGCAAGCGCGTCAACGTGCGCTTCTACCAGATCGCGATGCTCTTCATCCTGTTCGACATCGAGGCGGCGTTTCTCTACCCGTGGGCGGTGATCTACCGCGACGCCGCGCACGGTCCGGCGGGGATGTTCCTCTTTGGCGAGATGCTCGTCTTCATCGTTCTTCTCGGCGTCGGCTACGTCTACGTCTGGAAGAAGAAGGCGTTCGATTGGAAGTAAAAGCGAATGGCTGACCTCCATCCCGACAATCCATACGCTCCCGAGCGATTCGCCGATCCGGCGAAGCTCGCGGCGATGAAGTTTCCCGACGAGGCGATGAAGCGCTTCGAGTACATCCTCACGCGCTATCCGACCAAAGAAGCGGCGCTCCTGCCAACGCTCCACCTCGCTCAGGAAGTGTGGGGATGGATCTCGCCGGAGACCGTTCACTACGTCGGCTCGCTGCTCGATCTCTCACCCGCAACGGTGTTCGGCGTCGTGTCGTTCTACAACATGTACAACCAGAAGCCTGTCGGAAAGTATCACCTGCAGGTCTGCACGAATCTCTCGTGCATGGTCAATCGCGCGTACGACATCTACGACCACCTCTGCGAGAAACTGCAGATCCATCCGGGCGAAACGACGAATGACGGCCGCTACACCGTCGTCGAAGTCGAATGCCTCGGATCGTGCGGCACGGCGCCCGTGGTGCAGGTCAACAACGACTATCACGAGAACATGAGCGTCGAGAAGATGGACTCGCTCATGACGAAGCTCACCTGATGGAACCGATCAAAGTTCTACTCGCCAACATCGACAAGCCGAATTCGACTTCGATCGATGTCTATGTCGATGGCGGCGGCTACGAAGAGGCGCGCAAAGTCGTGACGTCGTGGACGCCGGATCAGGTGATCCAGATCGTCAAGGACTCCGAATTGCGCGGTCGCGGGGGCGCGGGATTTCCGACCGGCAGTAAGTGGGGCTTCGTTCCGAAAAACGCGCCGAAGCCGACGTACCTTCTTTGCAACGCGGACGAGTCGGAGCCCGGTACATTTAAAGACCGCGTCATCATCGAGAAAGATCCGCATCTTCTGATCGAAGGGATGATCCTCGCCGGCTTCGCCATCGGATCGAATCCGATGGCCTACATCTACATCCGCGGCGAGTTCCATTACGGCGCGACGGTTCTCGACAAAGCGCTCGACGAAGCGCGCGCCAAAGGATTCCTCGGCAAAGGCATCTTCGGATCGAACTTCGATTTCGACATCACCGTCGCGCGCGGCGCGGGCGCGTACATCTGTGGCGAAGAGACGGGACTCATCGAATCGATCGAAGGCCATCGCGGACAGCCGCGCGTGAAGCCGCCGTTCCCGGCCGTCGTCGGCGCGTTCGGCGGACCGACGGTCGTGCAAAACGTGGAGACGCTCGCGTGCGTGCCGTTCATCACGAAAAACGGCGCGGAGTGGTTCAAAGGATTCGGAACGCCGAAGAACACCGGACCGAAGCTCTACTGCGTCTCCGGCAACGTGAAGAAGCCGGGCGTGTACGAGTTCCCGATGGGCATCAGTCTCAAAGAGCTGATCTACGACCACTGCGGCGGCATTACCGGCGACCGCAAGCTGAAAGCGGTCATCCCCGGCGGCGCGTCGGCGCCGATGCTGACGCCGGACGAGATTGATCTCCCGCTCAACTTCGATGCGCTGATGAAAGCGGGATCGATGCTCGGCTCCGCCGGCATCATCGTGCTCGATGAGTCGGTATGCATCGTCGACGCGGTGTGGCGACTCGCGAAGTTTTTCGCGCACGAGTCGTGCGGCCAGTGCACGCCGTGCCGCGAAGGAACGAACTGGCTGGAGTCGGTTCTCGATCGTCTCGAGCGCGGCGAAGGACGTCCGCAGGATGCCGATCTTCTCCTCGACATGTCCGACAACATCGGCGGCAAGTCCCTCTGCGCCCTCGGCGACGCCGCGATCGGCCCGGTGATCTCGAGCGTGAAGAAGTTCCGCGACGAGTACCTCCATCACGTGACGCACAAGTCGTGTCTCCCCGGCACGACACGCTATCGCCGGCTCGACATGGTCCCGGCGCACTAGCGGCGCATCTCCTTCGCGAAATCTACGTATATAGCGGTTGATGACCGCAATCGTCCCGGCCGACGTCGACGACGACACCCTCGTTCGTGCGCGCGCGGGCGATCACGACGCATTCGCGGAGCTCATCGAAGAACACGAGGCGATGGTGTTCAGCATCGCTCTCCATTTCTTCGGCGATCGGGGGCGTGCCGAAGAGGTGGCGCAGGAAGTTTTTCTGCAGCTGTTCCGCAGCATCGGCACGATCGAGTCGAATGCGCACCTCACGTTCTGGCTCAGACAAGTCACGACGCGGCGTTGCATCGATCAGATTCGCAAGCCGCGTCCGCGCCTCGTCAACCTCGACGACGTGAACGAGCTCGAAGCGCGCAGCGAATTGCGCGACTCGTTGCTCGATCGCAAGCTGCGCGCGCTCATCGCGGAGCTGCCGGACATGCAGCGCGCCATCGTCACGCTGCGCTATCAGGAAGACCTCGATCCGCTCGAGATCTGCCGCATCGTCGACCTGCCGGTGAACACGGTGAAGAGCCATCTGCACCGCGCGATCGTCTCTCTACGTAAGAAGCTAGGAGAACAGTGATGGACATCGAATCGGATCTGAAGCGCGCGCTGCGGCGCGAGTCCCCGGCGCCGGGGTTCGCGGAGCGAGTGATGCAGCAGGTGGGGGACAGGCGCCCTCGCCTGTCCGGACAGGCGAGGCGCCTGTCCTCCATGCGCGCCGTCGCAGCCGGCGTCCTTCTCACGGCCATCGTCGGCGGCTGGGCCGCGCATCAGGAAATCCGCCGCCGCGAAGGCGAGCGCGCGCGAGACGAAGTCATGCTCGCCCTGCGCATCGCCGGATCGAAAGTGCGCACCGCGCAGGAACACGTTCGGGAAATCGGAAATCGTTAGGAAGGACTCATCATGCGCAACTGGATTCTCGTTTTGCTGGTTCTCATTGCTGCCGTTCCCGCGAGCGCGCAGCAGATCAATCTCGACTTCCCGGGCCTCGCCGAGAAAGCGATCGAGACGGTCGACGTCACCCTCGACGGCGACGTGCTCAATCTCGCCGCGAAGTTTCTCAACCCGCGTGATCCCGATCAGCGTACGGCGCGCGAGATGGTCGGAAAACTCGAGGGGATCTACGTCCGCAGCTACCAATTCGCGAAAGAGGGCGACTACGACCGCGACGTCCTCGCGCGCGTACGCGCCGAGCTCGGGCCGAACTGGAAGCGCATCGTCTCGGTGAAAGAGCGAGCGCGCGAGAACACCGAGATCTATGTCAACACCGGCGGCGACAAGAAGACGGTGCGCGGGCTGGTCGTCATCTGCGCCGAGCCGCGGCAACTCACGCTCGTGAATCTCGTAGGACCAATCGACATCGACAAACTTTCGTCGCTCGAAGGGGAGTTCGGGATCCCGCACATCTCGAAGGAGAGACATCATGAAGATTAGGCGCACGATCGCCATCGCCCTGTTCTTCGCCGCGCTGCCGTTGTACGCGGACTTCTCCGCCGTCGTGCGGGAAGTCCAGTCGCGCACCGGACTCCATCGCGTCTACGTTCCCTTCCTCGGCCTCGCGCGATTCGCCGTCTGGATCATTCACCCGAAAGGCGTGCACGACATCGAGCTGGCGACGTTCGAGGGCAACTCGCATGACACCGACGGACGCTTCATCGGCGACCTGCTGCTGAAAAATGCAGGCCCGGGATTCCGTCCGCTCGTGCGCGTGCAGTCGAACAAACACGGCGGGGAGTGGACGTACATCTACGCGCGCCCGACGGGCGAGCTCTTCGAGCTGATGATCGCGACGTACGAGGGCCGCGAAGCGACGGTCGTCCACGCGGTCGTCGACATCGAACGGATGCAGCAGACGATGAACGACGGCAAGCATGGAAGGGTGATGGCGAGCCTCCGCTAGAATCGAGATGTGGCGACGCTTTCGGCGCGGTTTCCGACGACAGGGTTGTCGCTCGTCGCACGCCTCGGCAGCGAAGACCGCGACGCCCGCGTCGCCGCGTTCGATTCGATCGTCGCGCTCTACTGGAAGCCGATCTACAAGTACCTTCGCCTCGCGCACCGCAAGTCGAGCGACGACGCGAAGGACCTCACGCAGTCGTTCCTCACCTTCGCACTCGAGAAAGAGTTTCTCGGAACCTACGATCCGCTGAAGGCGCGCTTCCGGACGTTCCTTCGCACGTGCGTCGATCGCTTCGCCGCGAATGATGCGAAGGCCGCGACGCGGCAGAAGCGCGGCGGCGGCGCGGAGCACGTCGACTTCGATGCGGCGGAAGCCGAAGTCGCGGCGGATGCGGGGGCGGAGCCGGATGTTGTTTTCGAGCGCGAATGGATTCGCGCGCTGTTCGAGAACGCGGTCGCGATCGTGCGCGAGAAATGGCAAGGACGTCCCGCGCTCATCGCCTTCGAGCGCTACGACCTCGGCGACGATCCGCGTCCGTCCTATCAGCGTATCGCGGACGAGTTGTCGGTGCCGGTGACGACGGTGACGAATCATCTCGCCGCGGTGCGCCGCGATTTTCGCGAGATCGCGCTCGATCTGTTGCGCGAGACGACGGCGACCGACGATGAGTTCCGCGACGAAGCGCGCCGACTGTTTGGATCGAAGGCGATCTGATGCTGCCCGACGCCACGCTGCGACACCTGCAGGAAGTGGCGGAGATGCCGCACTTCGCGAGCGATCGCTACATCAATCTGCGCCGCGTCGGCAGCGGCGGAATGGGAACGGTCTTCTGCGCTGATGACACGCTTCTCGGCCGCAAAGTCGCGATCAAAGTCGTTGCTGCTGACGCTGCAGCGCCGGAAGCGCAAACAATCGCAGCGCTGGAACACCCCGGCGTCGTACCGGTCCACGATCGCGGAACGCTCGACGATGGCCGCACGTGGTACGCGATGAAGTTCGTCGACGGACGAACGCTCGAAGAGATCCGCGACACGACTCCGCTCCCGCGTCTGCTCCAGATCGTGCGTCAGACGAGCGACGCCGTCGCGTTCGCGCACGCACACGGCGTCGTGCATCGCGACCTGAAGCCGTCGAACATCATGGTCGGCGCCTTCGGCGAAACGCTGGTGATGGACTGGGGCGTCGCCTGCGCGATCGGCGATGCAAACGCACGAGCCGCCGGCACAAAAGGCTACGCCGCCCCCGAACAACTCCAAGGCGCAGTCCCCAATCCGCGCTCCGATGTCTACTCACTAGGCTGCGTGTTGCGCAGCGTCATCCTCAGTGGGGCGGCGGCGCCCCCGCCGCCGCTGAGTTCCATCATCGCCAAAGCCACCGCCAACGACCCAGCGAAACGCTACGAAACCGCCGCGGCGTTCACCGCCGATTTAATCCGCTTCACCGACGGCCTGGCCGTCGAAGCGCATCGCGAAAACGTCTTCGAGATCGCCCAACGCTGGCTCGCGAACAACCGCGCGATCGCCGCCCTCGTCGCCGCGTACGTCGTGATGCGCATCGTCACGTTCTTCATCACCCGATAAAGGATTTCGCCGCAACGTTGAATGGATCGATGAAGGAGAAACGAACATGTCGAAACCACTTCTCGGTCTCATCGCCGGCACCATCCTCGGAGCACTCGATGGCGCGTCGGCCTGGTTCACGCCGGCCGTGCGTCCGGTGATTCTCTCGATCGTCATCGCATCGACGATCAAAGGTTTGCTCACCGGCCTCTTCGCCGGATGGGTCGCACGCCGGACGAACTCGATGACGCTCGCGATCATCAGCGGACTCGCGCTCGGTCTCGCGCTGAGCTATCTCGCCGCGGCGACGTCGCCGGGCCACTACTACTTCGAGATCATGCTGCCCGGCTGCATCCTCGGCGGCATCGCCGGCTTCGCGTCGCAGCGACTCGGTAAAGCGCGCGTGCCGGCCGCATCGATCGCGATGCTGCTGATCCTCTTCGCGCTTCCGTCGCAAGCGGCGACGCGCACCGTCGTCGCGGAGAAAGTCGTCGATGCGCCGGTCGCCGACGTGTACGCGATGTGGACAACCTCCGAAGGCCTCGCGAAGTTCTTCGCGCCGGTCGCGCACGTCGATCCGCGCGTCGGCGGCGAATACACCATCGTCTTCTATCCCGACATCGATCCCATCGGCGCGATATACGGGACGAAAGGCGCGCATGTGCTCGCGGTCGAGCCGAATCGCCGGCTCGTCTTCGAGTGGACGACGTTCGTGACGAAGGCGCTCGCGGGTCACTCAGCGCCGCCGGTCGTCTCCACGGAAGAGCGCAACGAGACGCCGTTGCCGACGTCGGTCGAGATCACGTTCGAGCCGCGCGGCGAGCATCAGACGCTCATCCATCTCGCGCACAACGGATTTCGCTCGAGCGCGAAGTGGGACGAGTCGTACAAATACTTCCAGTGGGCGTGGCCTTACGTGCTCGACAGCCTCGCGAAGTCCGTGTCGCCACACTGAAATCCGTTCTTGGGGCGCGTGCGTAGAGGAGCGGAGGTCAACGCATGCGCCCCATCCTCGCGAAGTCCGATCACGGCCCGAAGCTGCGAATCGTCGGCGACACGATCCGCGTGCTCGCGACCTCAGCTGACACCGGCGGTCGATTCGAAGCCTTCGAAGCAACCGGTCCGCTCGACAGCGGTCCGCCGCCGCATGCGCATCCCTGGTCCGAGTCGTACTTCATCGCCGAGGGTGAGGTGGATGTGATTGTGGGGGAGGAGAAGATGCGCGCGACGCCCGGATCCTTCATCAACATTCCCGCGGGAACCTTTCATGGATATCGCATCGCCACGCCGTTTGCGCGATTCACCGTGATCACGACGCCGGAGGGCGCGAGCGATTTCTTCCACGAGCTCGACGCGGAAACGCAAGGGTCGGTCGCGGACATGGACAAGATCATGTCGGTCGCGACGAAGCATGGATTGACCGTTCCTCCGGCGCGATAGACTCTCCGCCGCAAAACGGAGGAGCAATGGCGTTGCGGCGGTCGATTGCGGTTCTAACGGTCGTTCTCACACTTACTCCCGTGTTCGCGCAGATGCGCACGCAGAAGCCGCCGCTTCACGGCGCGCATTGGATGGCGGTGACCGGCAAACCGCTCGCCGCAACCGCGGGCGCGATGATTTTTCAGAAGGGCGGTAACGCCGTCGACGCGGCCGTCGCGATGATCGCCGCGACGTGCACGATGTGGGACACGCTCAGCTGGGGCGGCGAGACGCAGGCGCTGATCTACAACCCGCAAACGAAAAAGGTCATCGCCATCGACGCGCTCGGCGTCGCACCGACCGGCGCGACTCCCGAGTTCTACAAAGGGAAAAACTTCAAATACCCGCCTGAATTCGGACCGCTCGCCGCCGTCACGCCGGGAACTCCCGGCGGTGCGATGACGATGCTCGCCGAGTACGGAAAGCTGTCGCTCAAAGACGTGCTCGCGCCGGCGATCGAAATGGCGGACGGCTATCCGATCGAAGCGCAGGCAGCGAACGCAATCGAGCGCGAGAAATCGCGGATCAAACAGTGGCCGTATTCGCGCAAGGTCTTTCTCACGCATGAAACAGCAGGCGCGTCTCCGTCGGAGCCGGCGACGATCACCGCGGAATCGGGATCGACGCCCGCGCACGATCTCGTCATCGTTCCTGCGGCGCCGACCGCGCATCGCGACGCGCCGCAGCCGGGCGAGATGTTCCATCAACCCGACCTCGCGGCGACGCTGCGCAAACTCGTCGACGCGGAACAGGACGCGCTCAAGCACGGCAAGAATCGCAAGCAAGCGATCTACGCCGCGTACGATCGCTTCTATAAAGGCGACATCGCGCAGGAGCTCGTGCGCGGCGTGCGCGAACAGGGCGGACTCTTCACGCTCGACGATCTCGCGAAGTGGCAGGTGAAGATCGAAGAGCCGCTGTCGACGAACTATCGCGGCATCGACGTCTACAAGCTCCGCGAGTGGACGCAGGGTCCGGCGATGCTGGCCTCGCTCAACATCCTCGAGAACTTCGATCTGAAGTCGATGGGCTTCAACTCATCGCACTACATCAACACCGTCTATCAGTCGATCAGTCTCGCCTTCGCCGATCGCGATTTCTATTACGGCGACATCTACTTTCCGCCGGTGGAGCCGATCAAGGGATTGATGTCGAAGGAGTACGCGAAAGAGCGCGCGAAGCTGATCAACGCCGAGCGCAACGATCCGCGCCAGACCGCCGGCGATCCGTATCCGTTTCAAGGCGAGACGAATCCGTTTCTCGACCAGCTGAAGAAATGGCCGGCGACGGCGAACATCCCGAAGCCGGCGGCGTCGTCGTCATCGAGCGCGTCGCTCGACAATCAGTTTATGCATTCGTTCTACGCGGGGACGACGTCGGTTGAAGCGGCGGATGCCGAAGGCTGGGTCGTCTCGGTGACGCCGAGCGGAGGTTGGATTCCGGCGGTGATCGCGGGACACACCGGCGTCGGACTCAGCCAGCGCATGCAGAGCTTCGTCCTCGATCCGGCTGAAGGTCCGTTCAACGTGCTCGAGCCGGGGAAGCGTCCGCGTGTCACCTTGACGCCGACGCTCGCTCTAAAGAATGGGCAGCCGTTTCTCTGCTTCTCGGTGCAGGGCGGCGACAGCCAGGATCAGAACCTGCTGCAGTTCTTCCTCGACGTCGTCGAGTTCGGATTCACGGTTCAGGAGGCGACGGAGGCGGCGAACTTCAACACGTTCCAGATGAGAAGCTCGTTCGGAACGCACGAGATTCAACCGGGACGAATCCTGCTCAACGACTCGACGCCGCCATGGGTTCGCAGCGAGCTGCGGCGCATGGGCTACACGGAAATTTTCGAAGAGAGGACATCGGGACCGATCAATGCAATCGAATTCGATCTCGCCCATCACACGATGTGGGGCGGATCGAGCAACCACGGCGAGGACTACGGCATCGCCTGGTAACGGAGGTTGAGAATGCGGCGTGTTTTCCCTTTCATCATCATCCTGATCGTCATCCTCGGATGCACCACCATCGACCAGCAGAAGTCGATGCCCGCGAAGACGGACAACGCGGAGTTTCACAATCTGAAAGTGCTCCCGGTCAACATCTCACACGATGAGCTCATCGCTACGATGCGTGGATTCGCGCGCGCTCTCGGCACGCGATGCGATCACTGTCACGCGGCAGGACCGCCGGCCGCGGACGGCAAAGAACAACTCGATTTCGCCTCGGACGCGAAGCCCGAGAAAAACGTCGCGCGCACGATGATCAAAATGGTGCACACGATCAACGGCGACTACATCTCGAAGGTCTCGCCGAAGTTAGACAATCCAGTCACATGCGGCACATGCCACCGCGGACACACGGAGCCGGAGCCGTTCAAGCCGGCACCGCCGCCGGGCGCGCAGCCGACGGCACCAACACCGCAGCCTTGACGGGCTGGCGGCCAGCGGCTGGCGGGACAGTTCTGCGTGAATGTCCCGCTAGCCGCCAACCGCAAGCCTGCTATCATCCTCGTCTCGCTAAACATGGCCCGGTACGAACAACGAGACGAGTCGTACGATCTCCTGAATCACTATCTGCAGGAAATCTCGCGCATCCCGCGGCTCACGCCGGAACGTGAGCGCGAGCTTGGGAAGCGCGTTCAGGAAAACGACAAGACGGCGCTCGAGGAGCTGGTGAAAGCGAACCTGCGCTTCGTCGTGTCTTATGCGAAGCGCTATCGCAACTCGCACGTCCTCTTCCTCGACCTCATCAACGAAGGCAACATCGGCCTGATCCACGCCGCGAAAAAGTACGACCCCGACAAGAACGTCAAATTCATCACGTACGCGGTGTGGTGGATCCGCCAGTCGATCCTGCACGCGCTCTCCGAGCAGGGCGGCGCGTTCCGACTGCCGCCGAAGCGCGCCAATCTGATGTATCGCCTTGAGAAGGCGATCGCCACCGCGATCACCGACGGCAATCACATGCCGACGCCGGACGAACTGGCGACGGAGCTCGGCGTCACGGTGAAAGAAGTACAGACGCTGCTGCAGGCGAACAGCGATAACTTCTCGCTCTCCGCGGAGCTCGACGAAGACTCGCACACCGCGCTCGCCGACATGATCGAGCAGACCACGATCCCGTCGGCCGAAGACGAGATGCAGGTGCAGTCGCGGCGCGAAGAGCTGCTCGCGCACATCTCCGAGCTGTCGCCGAAAGAGCGCCTCGTCATCACGCTGCGTCACGGCGTCAGCGACAACGTGCCGAAGAAGATCGCCGAGCTCGCACACTTCCTCAATCGCGATCACGAAGAGGTTGCGGAGATCCTCGACGTCGGCAACCGCAAGGTCTGCCTCAAGCTCGACATCACCGAGAGCGAGCTCGCGGTTCTCCTGCTCTACACGAATCCGAATCCGAAAGCGTGGCCGCTCTTCTGGTACGAGCTGTGTGATCTGCGCCGCGGCACGAACCCGCAGATCGACATCGAGCGCATGCCGTATCTCCACTCGCTGCGGCAGCAGGCGTCGGTGCAGAACGCGATCGACGAGCTGACGCTCGAAGAGAAGACGATCATCAAGTTGCGCTACGGCATCCTCCAGGACGACGAGCTGACGCTGCGCGACATCGGCGAAATCCTCGGGCTGTCGCGCGAGCGTGTGCGGCAGATCGAGTCGCGCGCTGAGGCGAAGTGCCGGCGCAGCGTGCGCCGCGAGAGATAGTCGTGGCCGATCCAGCAAATCCACCGATGGGCCGCCTCGACGCGTTCGACATCGGCGCGAAAAAACTCACCGTGCAGACGGAGTTCTTCATCCGTCCGTCGTGGCGCATCGAGACGAAGGTCTATCTCGCCGGCGCGCTCAAGAAGGTCTACACGTCCGACGTCGCGGATGTAGCCGAGGAAGATTTGCAGAGGGTGGTGAACGAGTTTCATCAGACGAAGATCGACGAGATCGTGTCGGGCTTGAAGCAGATGAAGCAGACATGAGCGGTGTTCGCGTCCGCGGTCTGCGCAAGTCGTTCGCCGCACAGCAAGTCCTTCTCGGCATCGACCTCGACATCAACCCAGGCGAAGTGGTCGGCCTCATCGGACCGAACGGCGCCGGCAAGACGACCTTGATGTCGTGCCTCCTTGGGTTTCTTTTTCCGAACGAAGGGGAGATCACCATCGACGATCGTCCCGCCGACGATCTGCCCATTCGCGCGCGCACCGGATTCGTTCCCGAGCGCATGAACTTCGATCGCCGCGCCACCGGACGCGCGTTTCTGCGCTACATGGCGCGGCTCACGCGCGTCGACAATCCGGATGATCGCGTCGAGCGCTTGCTCGCGCGCGTCGATCTCGCGCAGGCAGCGAAGAAACCGCTCAGCCAATATTCGCGCGGCATGCTGCAGCGGATTGGAATGGCGCAGGCGCTCATCGCCGAGCCCGATTTTCTTTTTCTCGACGAGCCGACGTCCGGACTCGATCCGAACGGCGTGATGCTCGTTCGCGAGATCATCGCGGAAGAGCGTCAGCGCGGTGCGGCGGTGCTCCTCAATTCGCACCAGCTCGCGGAAGTGGAGCGCGTTTGCGATCGCGTGCTGTTTCTGTCGAAGGGACTGATCGCGCAGAGCGAGACGCTGCGGCATGCCGAGGGGATTCCGATCGCGATCACGCTGCTGGGAGGCGAGATCGTGAGGCTGACGGTCGCGAATGAAGAGGCGATCGCCGGCGAAGTGCGCAGGCTCGTCGAAAGCGGCGCCGGCGTCATCGACGTGCGGCGGCAGAGCGCCGATCTCGAACAGATCTTCAGGAGCACGTCGTGAGCGGCGTCGTTTTTCGCGAGACGGTCCGTCGACACGTGCGGAACGGCCTTTACGTCGTGCTGCTCGTCGTGATCGCTGCGCTCGCGTTGACGTGCGGCGCGCTCGGCGGGCCGAGCGGATTCTGGATGGGATTCGTCACGCTCGCCGGAGTCATCCTCGGCTGCCAGCTGATCGGTCCGGAGTTTTCGTCCGGCACACTACAGCTCGTTCTGGCGAAGCCCGTCAACCGCACCTCGTATCTTTTGTCGCGTTACGCCGGCGTCGTCGTCGCGGTGGCGATCTATCTCGCGGTGCCGGCAGTCTTCGATGTCGCGGGAAGGGTGTTCGTGAACAAGACGAGTTTCGCGAAGGAGATGTTTGTCGCGCCGCTGAACACGGCGATCGCGTACCTGATGACCGCGGCGCTCCTGGTGTTCTTCGGCAGCTTCACACGCTCGTATCTGAACGTCGCGTTGTACTTTCTGACGCAGACGATCCTCTACATGACCGGCGGCGCGTTGAGTGCGATCGAGACCGGCAGTTTCGCGATCTCGCCGTTCTTCAAGAAGCATCCGGAGTTTCACGACGCGCTGCGGCAGGTGATGCGTAACGTCTTTCCGAGCGCGACGCAGGAGATCGACTGGCGCTGGATGTTGATGGTCGTCTCGAATGCCGCCGTCGTTCTGCTGCTGGCAAGTCTCGTCTTCCGCCGTCGCGAGGTGCCGTATGGCGCGGACTGAGAATCAACGCACCGTTCCCAAGTGGTTGTTCATCGCTGTCGCGGTGATCGTCGCGGCGCGCATCGCCACATCGTTCATCTCGCAGCACGAAGAGACGAGCGAGAACAACACGAGCTCGCTCGTCAAGTGGATCCCGATCGGCGCAGCGAATCAGGTTGCGTCGCGATCGCACAAACGGATCCTCTACGAGTTTTCCGCGGCGTGGTGCGGCCCCTGCAAAATTATGGAGCGCGAAGTGTTCGCCGATCGGCGCCTTGCGGCGATGATCAATGAGCGTTTCGTGCCGGTACGCGTCGTCGACCGACAGGCGGAAGAGGGATCGAACCCGCCCGCCGTCGACACGCTGCAGCGCACGTATCGCGTGCGCGCCTTTCCGACGGTCGTGATCGCGGACGCGAGCGGAGCGTCCATCGACCGCTCGGAAGGCTACAACGGCCCTCGCGCGTTCGAAGAATTCATAGATGCGTCTCGAACAACTCACTGACGAGGAAGAGGACTTCTGGCGCGGCGAGTTCGCGCAGGAGAACTGGATCTTCGGCGCGCTCGCGCTGAGCGTGACGCTGCCGGAGTTCGGCGGGGGCACACCGTCGCTGCGCACGATGCACTTCGGTTACTACCTGCAGCCGCTGCATCTCAACGCCGACGATCGCGAAGACCTGCCGCGAAAACTCTGCTACGTCCTCGCGCGCCGCAAACCGCCGCTCGAGTTCCTGGAGCTGAGCGGCGCCGGACTGCGCATCCCGCACGCGTTTCCGCAAGGCTTCACGCTCGGTTCCGTGCTGCGAATCGCGCTGCAGGAATTGAAGCGCATTCCTTTGCGGGAATGACGTGAAATTGAAGCTCTGCAATTTTGCATTTTGCATTCTGCATTTTGCATTGGAGCAATGACACCACTCCGCCGCCTGCTTTCGTACTTCGCAAAATACAAGGGCTCTCTCGCCCTCGGCTTCCTCTGCGTCCTCGGCTCGGCGACCTTCTCGCTCCTCAAGCCGCTCATCGTCGGTAACGCCGTCGACGTCCTCACGCACGCGGCCTCGCGCGCGGCGCTGATTCGCTACAGCCTTCTCTTTGTCGGAGCGGCCGCGGTCGAAGGCGCGTTTCTCTACGCACAGCGCTGGATCATCATCGGTGCATCGCGGCACATCGAGTTCGACATGCGCAACGACTTCTACGCGCATCTGCAGAAGCTGCCGCTGAAGTTCTATCACGAGCAGCGCACCGGCGATCTGATGTCGCGCGCCACGAACGACCTCTCGTCCGTGCGCATGCTCATCGGTCCTGCGGTGATGCACTCCGCGTCGTCGGCGCTCGTCGTCTTCGGCGCGTTCGGCATGATGATGCGCATCGATCACCAGATGGCGCTCATCTCGCTGGTGTCAATTCCGATCGTCGCGGGACTGGTGAGCTACTTCGGCCACCGCATTCATCTCAAGTTCAAATCGGTGCAGGACTACTTCGGCGACATCTCCGCGCGCGTGCAGGAGAACCTCGCCGGCGTCCGCGTCGTGCGCGCGTTCACGCAGGAGCCGAACGAAGTCGCGGCGTTCCAGCGGATGAATCGCGAGTACGTCAATCGCAACCGCTCGCTCATTCGATTGACGGCGACGTTCTATCCGGCGCTGCACGCGCTCGTCGGCGTCATGTTCGTGATCGTCTTCTTCCTCGGCACGCGCAAGGTGATCTCCGGACGGCTCACCATCGGCGACTTCGTCGCGTTCCAGTTCTACCTCGGCCGCATGGTGTGGCCGCTCATCGCGCTCGGCTGGGTGATCAATCTCTTCCAGCGCGGCATGGCGTCGATGAAGCGACTGCACGAAGTCTGGTCGGTCGAACCCGATTCCAGTGGAGGACAGGCGCCCGCGCCTGTCGTCGCGCACGGCGATCTCGATATTCGTCATCTCACGTTCGGCTACGTCGGCCGCCCCGTGCTGCGCGACATCAACCTCACCGTGAAACACGGCGAAACGGTCGGCATCGTCGGGCGCACCGGCAGCGGCAAGTCGACGCTGCTCTCACTCATCACGCGCACGTTCGAGCCGCCGCCGGAGACGATCTTCATCGACGAACGCGCGGTCGAGACAATCGACATGCGCCAGCTTCGCGAATGGATCGGCATGGTGCCGCAGGAGACGTTCCTCTTCTCCGAGTCGATCGCCGAAAACATCCGCTTCGGCAAAGCGGAAGCGGCGACGGAAGAAGTCGACGAATCCGCCGATCTCGCCGGACTCTCGCTCGACGTCTCGACGTTCCCGCAAGGACTCGACACCGTCATCGGCGAGCGCGGGATCACGCTGTCGGGCGGACAGAAGCAGCGCACCGCGATCGCGCGCGCGATCGTGCGCGATCCGATCATCCTGATTCTCGACGACTCGCTCAGCGCCGTCGACACGTCGACCGAGGAGCGGATTCTCACTGCGTTGCGAAAAGTGCGAAAGGGGAGGACGGTCCTCATCGTCTCGCACCGCGTTTCTTCGGTGAAAGACGCCGACACGATCGTCGTGCTCGACGAAGGACGCATCGTCGAGCGAGGAACGCACGACGCGCTGCTCGCGCGCGACGGCTATTACGCCGATCTCTATCGCCGCCAGACCATCGAACAGGAGATCGAAGAGATCGCATGAGCGACACCGTCGAACGTCACGAAGAAGAAGGTGCCCGCGCATTCGATCCGCGTCTCGCGCGGCGGCTGCTCACGTATTTGCGGCCGTATCGCGCGCGCGCGACGACGTCGGTCGTGCTCGTGATCCTCTCGTCGCTGCTCGAGATCGCGGGGCCGGCCATCATCGCGGTCGGCATCGATCTCTACGTGCGGCCGATGCACGCCGCGCCGGCAGTCGGCATGAGCGCGCGCATCGGAAACTGGCTCACGGCGCACGGCCTGGCGCTGGATGTTCTCAGCGGCATCAACCTCGCCGCGACGGTGTACCTGACTGTTCTCGTCATCGGCTTCGCGGTGCTGTACACGCAGATGGTGCTGATGAACGTGATGGGTCAGTACATCATGTACGACCTTCGCAAACAGATCTTCGGACACCTCCAGAAGCTCGACATCCAGTTCTTCGATCGCCATCCCGTCGGACGTTTGATGACGCGCGTGACGACCGACGTCGACGCGCTCAACGACATGTTCACCGCCGGCTTCGTCTCGATCTTCGGCGACATCTTCGTGCTCGTCGGCATCATCGTGGCGCTCTTCTGGATGAACTGGAAGCTGGCGCTCGTCCTCTTCTCGATCACGCCGTTCATCGTCGTCGTCTCGATGTGGTTCCGCCGCGGCGCGCGCATCACGTACCGCGCCGTGCGCGCGCGCATCGCCGCGATCAACGCGTTCCTTCAGGAGCACATCTCGGGAATGGCGACGGTGCAGCTCTTCAATCGTGAAGAGAAAGAGGCGGAGAAGTTCGCCGGCTTGAACGCGAGACACCGCGACGCGAACATCGACTCGATTTTCTACTACGCCGTCTTCTATCCGGTGATCGAGCTGATCGAGTCGGCCGGCATCGCGCTCATCGTCTGGTACGGCGGCGGGCAGGTCATTCAGGGAACGCTGTCGATCGGCGCGCTCGTGGCGTTCTTCCAATACGCGCAGCGGTTCTACGAGCCGATCTCCGACCTTTCGGAGAAGTACAACATCCTCCAGGCTGCGATGGCGGCGAGCGAACGAATCTTCAAGCTGCTCGACACGCCGGTGAAGATCGTCAACGACGCCGGCGACCTCGACATCGATCGCTTCGAGTCGATCGAGTTCCGCGACGTTTGGTTCGCCTATAACGAAGAAGACTGGGTTCTGAAAAATATCTCGTTCCGTGTGGAGCGCGGCGAACGCATCGCGCTCGTCGGTCACACGGGCGCGGGCAAGACGACGGTCACGTCATTGCTCCTTCGCTTCTACGACGTGCAGCGCGGCGCGATTCTCATCAACGGCAACGACATCCGCCGCTACAAGCTCGCGTCGCTGCGGCGGCTGTTCGCGATCGTGCAGCAGGACTTCTTCCTCTTCACCGGCAATGTCGCCGACAACATCTCGCTCGCCGATCCGGCGATCACCGAGGAATCGATTCACTCCGCGGCGGTCCGCGTGCAAGCGGATCGGTTCATTTCGCGATTGCCCGAGGGGTATCAGTCGGTCGTGCGCGAGCGTGGCGCCGGATTCTCGGTGGGCGAGAAGCAGCTCCTCTCATTCGCACGCGCGCTCGCCTTCGATCCGCCCGTGCTCGTCCTGGATGAAGCGACGTCGTCGATCGATACCGAGACCGAGCGCCTGATCCAGGAAGCGATCCAGACGCTGCTCGTTGGACGAACGTCGATCGTCATCGCTCACCGCCTCTCCACCATCCGCTCCGCCGACACGATCCTCGTCTTCCACCACGGCGAGATCCGCGA